>ENA-OQDF01000713-OQDF01000713.1-human-gut-metagenome-genome-assembly--contig:-NODE-713-length-13976-cov-2.420464_pt1 | contig 13976 bp, 16 predicted proteins | sample MGYA00242769_ERZ504597 | MGnify/ENA primary metagenome ERZ504597 (study PRJEB26092, sample SAMD00036305) | human gut metagenome | host: Homo sapiens | study: EMG produced TPA metagenomics assembly of...
CTGGCTTGGATTGCGGTCAAAATGTCAACGATCGTCTGCGTGGTTACTACGGCGAAGAAGCATATATGAAAATTGAAAGTGAACTGGGGGTAGGCACCAGCGTTACCCTTTATCTTTATGACTGCGCACACGTATAAGCGAGGCTGAACGCTTTAAGGCGAGTCCTAAGAGGATTTGGACATTTTATAAATGATAGCGAACAGCAATCATATTCGAATATAACAAAAATGGTCTTACCTATAAGAAGTAGTCTATAATAACGTCTGATTCCTAATTATGAGACGAGGAGGCTATGTTGCTGAAGGCGATCATTGTCGACGACGAAGCACCTGCGCGTCGACTGACGTTTTGTTCTGGGCGAACTAAATCAAACTGAAGTAGTAGCAGAAGCTGCCAGTGTCCGTGAGGCTATTGAGAAGTTAAAGGAATATCCTTGCGATGTGATGTTCCTCGACATTAACATGCCCGAAGCTACGGGTATTCAGTTAGCTGAAGCGCTCCAGCATTTGAAATATCCTCCTGCAGTTGTATTTGTTACCGCTTATAGCGAATTTGCGCTCGATGCCTTCAAGGTTAATGCTATTGACTATTTGGTAAAGCCTGTTGAAACAGAACGTCTTGCGCAAGCGTTAGCTCGCGTTCGTGAACATGTAGTATTGCATGCAAAGGCTCAAAAAGCCGAACGAATTCCGGTAGAAAAAGGCGGAAAAAAGATTCTCATCAATATTGATGATATTCGTTACGTTATGGCCCGTGATGACTACGCCTACCTCCAGACAGGCACCGATCGTTTCTTCTCTACGGTAAGTCTGGCTCATCTGGAGAAAACTCTCGATGGTCATGGTTTCTTCCGTGTACATCGCGGTTATTTAGTCAATCTTGCCTTGGTTAAAGAAGTTGAACCACAGTCAGGCGGAACCCTTCTTCTTACTCTCGATGGGGTAGAGGAAAAGATTCCAGTATCACGCCGTCGCGTTTCTTCTTTGAAGAAAGCGCTTGGCTGTAGAAAACACCCTTTTGTCAAAGCAAACGGCGGCGATGGTATCGCTGCGTTTTTCATTTTAGGGTTGTATTCTTACGAATATGTAATCTCCTTCATAAGCGGCATCGATCTGACGGGAGAATCATTTTGGCAGGAAAGAGAGTCTGACAAGGAAATCGCCCTGAGGGAGAGGCAGTCTGGTAAGAGAATTGCCCCAATAAGAGAATCGCTCTGGCAGGAGAAATCAGTTCGACAATGGAATTACTCTGACAAGAGGAATAAGAGATAAAGGTAGCTAAAAGTAATGTATAAAGACAATCGAAAAACTACCGACCAAAACAGTGAAACCTCTCAAGCACTCATTCGTGATGTGGTTCTTTTTGATCTTGATGGAACAGTGCTTGACACTCATGATGCGATTTTGGACAGCATGCGTTGCTACGCAAAAAGTGCTTAACAAAACAATTCCCGATGAAGTATTGGTGGCAGAAGTTGGGCAGCCCTTGGTTACGCAGATGCGTACACTAGCGCCCGATGAAGAGACCGCGCAGAAACTTTGGTGGTTTATCGCGCACGAAATGAAGAAGATCTCGACCAAAAAACAAAGCCTTTTCGGGTATTGAGACGCTTGTTCGAAGTCTTGCGGAAGAAGGATATATCTCAGCGATTGTTACTTCAAAACGCGAGTCGCTTGCAACGACTAGCCTTAAATCGTTTGGGATGTACGAATTGTTTGCAAGAGTAAATGGCATGGAGAGTAGTGTAGGACACAAGCCTGATCCCGACCCTCTTATTCAAGCTGCAGGTGATTTGGAAGTTTCTCTTGAACGCTGTATCTATATTGGAGATAGCCCTTTTGATATTCAAGCAGCACATGCAGCTCAAATTCCTTGCATCGGCGTAACCTGGGGTGGCTTTTTTAGCGAGAGGTCTTGGAGCGGGAGAAACCCACTGTTTTAGTGGAAACAATGAGCGAACTTCATGATGCGATAAAACAGCTCACGAAGTAAGGTAAGGATTTTTGCCTTGGTGATACAATGGCGAAAATGATTTCTAAGATAAGCAAAACAATAACAAGTAACAAAAGAACAACAGTAAGGACAAGACATGACTACTTCTGAAACGCCACTCGTTGGCATAATTATGGGCTCTGAATCCGACATGCAACAATGGAAGCTTGCATGAAACAACTTGATGAATTGGGAATCTCTTACGAGGTAAAAGTTGCCAGTGCACATCGTAAACCAGCTGTAGTGCACGAGTGGGCATCAAGTGCGGTGGATCGTGGTATCAGGGTTATTATTGCCGCAGCAGGCAAGGCAGCCCACTTAGGTGGTGTTGTTGCAGCCTACACTCCGCTTCCTGTTATTGCAGTTCCTATGAAAACGAGCGATCTTGGTGGATTAGATTCTTTGCTTTCCATGGTTCAGATGCCAAGTGGCGTGCCTGTAGCAACGGTTGCCATTAATGGGGCAAAGAATGCCGCAATTCTGGCAGTTCAAATGTTGGGCACTGGTGATGAAGAAGCACGTGCAAAAATTGAAAAATTGAAAGCGGATATGGCTCAAGCATAAAAGGCATACGGTATGACAAAAGAATTTCTTACGGGTAATCAAGCATTTGCGCACGCAGCACTTGAAGCTGGGGTACGTGTGTGCGCGGGGTATCCCGGAACACCTTCCTCTGAGGTAATTGAAACTATTGCGGCAGAACATGCAGCGGGTAATGCTGAAGGGGTTCATGTAGAGTGGTCGACCAATGAAAAAGCAGCCCTCGAACTTTAGCGGGTGCTGCTTATGCGGGTGCCCGTACCTTGTTTACCTGTAAGCAAGTTGGCTTGAACGTCGCTAGCGATGCTTTGATGTCGCTTAACTACGTGGGCGTAAAGGGCGGCATGGTGCTCTATGTTGCCGATGATCCTGGTCCTATTTCGTCTCAAACCGAACAGGATACGCGCAGATTTGCAGCCTTTGCAAAAGTCCCTGTTTTTGATCCAGCAACGCCTGAACAAGGTTGCGAGATGATGAAGGCAGCCTACGAACTATCCGAGCAGTATGGGACTCCTGTTATTATGCGGCCCACTACTCGAATTTGCCACGCTTCAACTTTTGTAGAGATTGCAGATCATACAACAGCACAACAGCCTGATGGTTTCACGCGAGATCCACGTTGGGTTATTTTCCCTAAGCGTGCCTACGAAGCCCACAAGGAAATTAATGAGCGTCTGATAGATATAGCAAACGATTATTCTCAGAGTTCACTTGCTCGCTTTAATCCCATCAAAGAAAGCGCGCAAGACCAAGATCCTTCTAGGGGAATTGTTGCCGGGGGTATTTCGTATGCGTATACCCGTGAGGCACTTCGTTATCTTGAATCTCTAGCTCAAGAAGGAATGCTAGTAGGAGATGATGGCGCTGCTGTCGAGAAACTTCCTTCGTATCGCATCATTCAAATAGGCACCCCTTATCCATTCCCAGCGGATCGCGTTGCTCAGTTTGCGCAGGGTTTGGATGAAATAATAGTGTTTGAAGAATTGGATCACGTTCTTGAAGACGAGATGCTAAAACTGGCGGGGCGTATCCATGCTTCTTTTGAAGTGCGAGGCAAACTAAGCGGGCATACTACTACTCGTGGAGAAAACACGATTGATGATATCGCTCAACAGCTTCTCGAATTTTTTGGTTTAAAAAATCATTCGGTAGGTTCTCAGCTGCCTGATTCCTCGGGCAGCAGTATTGAACCTCCCGCTCGTCCTCCCTTGTTGTGTCCTGGTTGTCCCCATCGTGGTTCCTTCTATGCGACGAAGGCTGCTTTTCGTCGAGCAAGCGATGGACTTTTCTGCGGCGACATTGGTTGTTACACTCTCGGGAATGCAAAACCGCTTGACGCTGTTGATACCTGCCTTTGTATGGGTGCAGATATCACCATCGCTCAAGGGTTTAGTATTGTGGAACCAGACAAAAAGGCACTTGCTTTTATTGGTGACTCCACCTTTTTTGCGAGTGGCATGACGGGGGTTGCAAATGCTGTCTACAATCAGCACGACATTACCATTGTAGTGCTCGATAATGCCACGACTGCTATGACGGGGTCTCAGCCGCACCCTGGAACAGGTGTTACGTTGATGGGCCGAAAAGTGAGCCAATCTCTATCGAGAACGTATTGCGTGCGTTAGGTGTGAAAGTTATCACTCGCGCAAATCCTCTACATTTAGATGATGCTATTGCTGCAGCAAAGGAGCTATCGATTATGATGGTCCGTCTGCCATTATTTACGAATCGCCCTGCATAAAACTTATCAAGCCAGCCCAGCCTGTTGAGGTTGATCTGGAAGCTTGTACGAGTTGCGGACGCTGTGTATTGAAATTAGGATGTCCTGCTCTTTCGTGGGATGCCGAGCATCGTCATCCAGTGGTGGATGTTTCCCTCTGTAACGGTTGTGGACTTTGCACGTATGTCTGTAACGATAGCGCTTTGGTCTGCCATGAGCTTAATGAGGGTGCTTCTGTAAAGGGGGCTTCTCGTGATTAATATTTCACTTGCAGGAATTGGTGGTCAGGGTAGCGTTTTAGCGGCGAAGATTTTAGCTGAAACGGCACGTTCGAAAGGCTGGCAAGTCCGCACTGCTGAAACGACAGGTATGGCGCAGCGCGGTGGCAATGTTATGAGCCATGTTCGAATGGGAGATGAGGGAGAAGAGGTATTCTCACCGCTTCCTGCGCAAGCGTCCGACGATCTCATTATTGCACTTGAGCCTGGAGAAGGACTTCGTGCGCTCTCCCTGTTAAAACCTCAGGGTCTCTTAGTTACCGCGTCTTCAGGGGTAGCCCCTGTTGTTTCGAGTTTTAAAGCAGCGCCTTACAACCCTTCTGATATGATTGCGCGCTTGCAGGAGAGTGGAGCTCATGTCGTAGTGGTTGATGATGAACATCTTTGTTCCGAATTGGGTTCTCGCAAAGTCTTAAATATCGTCATGCTTGCAAAAGCGCTTTTGGCGGTTAATGATCCAACGTATCAAAACGCGCTTTGCGGAAAAATCACGCTAGAAGATATGCGTGAAATACTTCCCTTGTGCGTTAAAGAGCGTTTTGTGTCGCTTAATCTGCGCGCTCTTGATTTGGCAGAACAAAGTGCATAATACTTTACTAGACTAAAGAACATCCCAACTATCCGCTATTCATTGTGTTTTTGCAAGAGGAGCTTGAGAAAGGCCCATGAGATGGAACTCACTACTGAGCAGTTTGATCTAATTAAAGAAGAGTTCAAAACTTTGAAAGATCGATTCCCCCTTTTATGCAAAAAAAATCGAGGGCATTGATCTGTCTGATGTGCAAACTCAAGAAGATTTTGAAAAGCTTCCTTTTTCGGAAAAAGCTGACTTACGTGATGTGTATCCCCTTGGTTTAGCAGCAGTGCCTGAAGAGAAAATCGTTCGTGTGCATTCATCTTCTGGCACTACGGGCATTCCTGTGGTTATTCCTTATACCCAAAAAGATGTTACCGATTGGGCTATTCAGTTTGCTCGCTGTTATGAGGTGGCGGGTATTACCAATAAAGATCGAATCCACATTACGCCTGGATATGGTCTATGGACTGCGGGTATTGGATTCCAGCTCGGTGCAGAGCGTTTGGGTGCTATGGCGGTTCCTCTGGGACCAGGCAATACCGAAAAACAGTTGCGTATGATGGAAGATCTGCAATCAACGGTTCTTTGTGCTACCAGCTCTTACGCTTTACTTCTTGCAGAGGAAATTGCTCATCGTGGTATTCGCGACAAGCTTTCTTTGCGCAAAGGGGTAATTGGCTCTGAGCGGTGGGGTGAAAAAATGCGCCATCGCATCGAAAACGAGTTGGGCATAGAAATTTTTGACATTTACGGCTTAACCGAAGTGTATGGTCCTGGAATCGGTATCTCTTGTCATGAACACAACGGCATGCATATTTGGAGCGACTATGTGTATGCGGAAATTGTCGATCCAAAACAGGAGAGCAGTTGCCCGATGGAGAGATTGGCGAGCTTGTTTTGACTACACTCAGAAAAGAAGGCGCACCGTTAATTCGTTATCGGACCCATGACTTAACACGCATTATCCAGGAGATTGTGCTTGTGGCATGAAACATCCTCGAATAGATACGTTGGTGGGGCGCACCGACGATATGTTCAAGGTCAAAGGCGTTAATATGTTCCCGGCTCAAGTAGAGGAAGTAATTGCAGCGACCTCGGGAACTTCCTCGGAATATCAGGTCATGATTGAGCACATTATGGGTCGCGATGTCCTGACCGTTTTGTTCGAAACCGAGTTAACAGGCGATGCGCTCAAGCACTGCGAAATGGAATTGGAGCTTATTTTTAAAGCTAAAATTGGTTGCACTCCTGACGCAAAAGGAGTGCCCCTAGGGGAACTCCCTCGTTCAGAGAAGAAAACTCAGAGAATTTTTGACAGTCGTTACTAAATTTTTGACAATCGCTACTAATGCAGCAAAATACCCTCTGTTTTACTGATTATTGTGGTTCCGGCAAACAACGCTCACTTGTTTGAATGCGTTCATCCTGATGGGCGCTCCGTTTGCCGGCAACTTATGGGGTACTTCAGATCAAAACAGTGCGCCGCATCACTTTTGTATGGTAAGTGCCCGTAATGATTTTTAAGAGCAAACATACTCATCATTTCGAGCGCGCTGTTGCGACGAGTTCTTGTCGTGCCACGCAGGGTATGTTCTGCATTTTGCAGCGCGGTGCTTCTTCTCTTAATACCCTCTCTTCATATTCTTATTATCGATATCTCTAGCACACGGTTTTCTGCCGGTGCTTTTTATTGCGCCGGTTTTAGAAGGTCGTGTGCGCCTTTCATGATTTGTTGGTATTGAACTGGCTTTTGCCCAATTCCTATTAGGAGATATTCGATATGGTCGCAAAGATATGCATTATTGTCATTTTTATCGGTGTAGTAGTAGGTGTTGGTATCTACGCTCGCCAACACACCAAAAGTGTGGATGGATTTGTTCTGGGTGGTCGTAGCGTCGGACCATGGCTTTCCGCGTTCGCGTTTGGCACTAGCTATTTTTCTGCCGTAATTTTGTAGGGTATGCGGGGCAATTTGGTTGGAAATATGCCTGGCGGCATTTTGGATTGGGGTTGGCAACGCACTTCTCGGATCGCTCTTAGCCTGGTGGGTGCTTGGTCCACGAACGCGCGAAATAACCCAGCGACTCAAAGCGACCACTATGCCTGAATTCTTTGGGAAGCGTTATCATTCAGAAGCTCTTCGCATTGCTTCTGCAGCCATTATTTTCGTTTTTCTTATTCCTTACACGGCAAGTGTCTACAACGGATTGTCTCGTCTTTTTGGTATGGCATTTGGCCTTCCCTATGAAGTGTGTATCGTAGGAATGGCTGTGGTGACTTGTATATATGTAGTACTTGGCGGCTACATGGCGACGGTTCTCAATGATTTTATTCAGGGAATCATCATGTTGATAGGAATTGTGGCGGTGATTGTTGCCGTACTTGCTGGACAGGGTGGTTTTTCCGAAGCTATTATTTCGCTCTCGCAAATTCCTGCAGAATCAAGCGCTTTGGAAGGCGCGTTCATTTCGATGTTCGGCCCTGATTTGTTTAATCTTTTGGGAGTAATCATTTTGACATCGCTCGGAACATGGGGCTTACCTCAAATGGTTTCGAAGTTCTATGCCATTAAGTCGGGACCTGCAATTAAACAAGGTGCCATCATTCTACGATTTTTGCTTTTGTCGTTGCTGGGGGAAGTTATTTCTTGGGAGGATTTAGCCGATTGTTTGGAGATCAAATCACCTATGCTGCTGATGGAACTCCTATTTATGATTCGATAATTCCTACAATGCTAAGCGGCTTGCCTGACATCTTGCTGGGCATTGTGGTGGTATTGGTGCTGTCTGCCTCGATGTCGACGCTTTCTTCTTTAGTGTTAACCTCGTCCTCGTCTCTGACGCTTGATTTACTTAAAGGTAAAGTGATCAAACAGATGAGCGAAAACTCTCAGGTGCTTTGGATGCGTGCGCTCATTGTGGTATTCGTGCTTATTTCAGCAGTTTTGGCATTGATTCAATACACCTCGACCATCACCTTTATTGCGCAGCTCATGAGTATTTCCTGGGGTGCATTGGCGGGCGCATTTTTAGGACCACTTTTGTGGGGCTTGTACAGCGGGCGTATTTCTAAGGCAGCAGTATGGGCGAGCTTCATTGTAGGTATTGGCCTTACGGTATCGAATATGATTTTCGGATTTATTTCTTCACCTATTAATTGTGGTGCACTTGCAATGTTGCTTTCCTTAGTGGTGGTACCGCTCGTAAGTTTGGTAACCCCTGCCGTACCTTTCAAGGTGAAGCCTCTCACACGCGAAGGAGCAATAGATCGTGAAATTGAGCATGATTTACGTGCGGAAGCAGAGGCTGCGCGCAACTAACCTTTGTGTAGTTAATCTTCGCGTGGCTAACCTTCGCACAGAGTGCTAAGCAGCGCTATTTGACGGGAATAGGAACGCTGTTGGCAAAATACGGTATAGAATAGGCTAAAACAGATCATAAGGGCTTTTGTAATAGCGTAAGTGAATTAGGATTTTGAGTGAATCATTGCAGCAAAATACCATCTAAAGTAAACGTCTTTAAAACTTGTTGCTATCCGTTGGTGTTTATCGTGCTTCTGTTTGTTTCGTTGTTGGCATTTTCTGGATGTGCCGCAAATCCAGGAGGTCAAAACGAAAGCGCGGGTAGCGAATCTAGTGAATCATTTGAGCTAAACGACAAAGGGTCGATAGCACCGATGGTTCCTCGGATGATCATGCCAGCTCTGCACCAGATCCCGAAGAACTTCGTGCTCAGCTTTCTATTACTGAAGACTATAGAGATAGCTTTGTTCACGGCGAAAAAGGGTCTGAGTATCAAAGTATATTGTTCTGCATGACACCGAGGGAGAAGGCAGCGCCTCAAGCGTGGTTGAATATTGGGATGGAAATGGCGCCGGTGTAGCGGCACACTTCGTGATCAATAAAGATGGGAGCATTGTGCAGTGCGTCCCTCTTGATTCCATTACGCACCATGCGGGATTTGGAGACACCGGTCACAACGAAGCCTATGGGGTGGAAGACGAATCCCGTGACGATAAAGAAGGAACGACTTCTATCGGCTCAAGCTTTGCCGACTATGGTATGAACTCCTATTCGATCGGTATTGAATGGTGCATGTAGGAGGATCGGGTGATTATCCTGAAGCTCAACTTGAAGCACTCGATGGTCTTATCGCCTACATCGATGCTTATTATGAATTCGAAAGCGAAATAATCGATCATAAGGCTTGGCGTACGGGTAATTCGGATACTTCTCCCGAATTTGCAGAATATCTTGCAAATTATCAAGACCACCGCACTCATGATTGATTGTTCCTCTATGGGCAAAAGGTGCCTTCGGGCGTGAAACATCTTCAGGCGAAAGACATTTTCGGATCCGGGGCGTCTTTAAGTGTAAGGCGCCCTTGTGCAAAAGGTGCCTTTGGGGCAGAAACGCTTTCAATTAGCAAAGTAACTTTGGGCGAAGAAGGCCTTCGGTAAGCGAAATGCTTTCGATCAAGCGGCAACTGAGAGGCTTCTATAAAAACAACGTGGGCCAGAAGCGGATAAACCTTTCTGGCCCATAGTTTGCTTTATTGGAAAGTTATTCCAAATCGGAAATTTTGAAAGCGCTTGACTACCAGGGTGAATTACCTTCACGAATAATCATGTTGAGGCGAATGTTTAAGCCGAGTTCTTGTTGAACAAGGTTAAACGCAGCATCGATAGCCTTGTCCATGTCGTAATATTTGTATCCACCCAAGCGACCAGCAAAAACTACATTTCCTTCTTGTTTTGCCAGTTCAACGTACTTTTCGTAAAGAGCGGTGTTGCGTTCGTCGTTGATGGGGTAGTAAGGTTCGTCTCCTGGCTTCCAGTCTGCGGGATATTCGCGCGTGATGATGGAAACAGGAATGGTATTACCATAAGCATCTTTGCCAAATTCAAAATGCTTATGCTCGATAATGCGAGTCCAAGGCACTTCGTGAGAGGTATAGTTGACTACAGCGTTTCCTTGCCAATTTTCGCATTCGACCAATTCAGACTCGAATCGAAGTGAGCGATACTCAAGGTTACCTAGTTTGAAGTCAAAGTACTCATCGATAGGACCGCAGTAAATAATGCGATCGGCGATGTCCTTATGCTCAGCAATGAAGTCACGATATTCGGTATTAAGAAGAATTTCAGTGCCATGGAACATGCGATGAACCATAGCAGTATAGCCGCCAATTGGAATGCCCTGCCAACGGTCGTTGAAATAGTTGTTGTCGTAAATAAAGCGAACAGGCAAACGTTTAATAATGGAAGCAGGTAGATCTTTGCAGTCGCGTCCCCATTGCTTTTCAGTGTATTCCTTGACAAGCTTTTCGAAGATGTCGCGACCAACCAAAGAAAGAGCCTGCTCTTCAAGATTTTTAGGTTCAGTAATACCTTCTGCGGCAATCTGTTCTTCAATTTTTGCACGTGCTTCTTCTGGCGTGCAAACGCCCCACATCTTGGAGAAGGTATTCATGTTGAAGGGCATGTTGAAAAGTTCGTCGTGATAGCGAGCCACCGGGGCATTGATGTAGTTATTGAATTCAGCAAATTGGTTTACGTAATCCCATACAGGCTTAATCGAGGTATGGAAAATATGGGCTCCGTATTTGTGGACGTTGATGTCGTGCTCGGAAGAAGTATAAATATTTCCTGCAATATGGTTACGACGGTCAATGACAAGGCAGCTTTTGCCTCGATGCGTAGCTTCGTGAGCGAATACGGCAGCAGTAATGCCTGCGCCAACGATGAGGTAATCATAATGGTCTTGTTGCATGCCTCTACCTTTCTATGCATGATGTGCTCGCGGGGAAATAGCGTGATTAGTTAATGTGTAATAGCACAATCGGTATTATAGAAAAAGGAGCGAGGCTTGTAGCCCCGCTCACAAACGCGCGTTGTTGTTTGATGTTGCATTGAATTTAATCTTTTAGTCTTGCTTTACTACCAAGACATCACAACGCAGGTTACGAATTAAGTAGGTAGAAACGCTGCCTACAAATACATAGGTGATGTTGGAAAGACCACGCTCGCCGCATACCACAATATCGGGATTGAAAGGCTTGATCATAAGGTTATGGATGGTTTCCTGAATGCGACCAACCTTAACAACCACTTCAATAGAAGGAATGTCGGGGTTATTGCGGGCATCTTTTAAGATGTCTCCCAAAGAATCTTCCAAGCGATTCTGAATGGTTTGGGCGAGTTCTTGATAGTCGGTTCCGGTCAAAGAATCTGGCACCGAATCAATAACATGGCCAAGCATCAATTCAGCATGATTGAGCGCAGCGATCTGGATAGCGCGTTGCGCAACTTCTTCTTGGGTGCTTCCCCCGTCAAGTGCAGCAAATACTCGTTTGTATTGCTTCATGGTAATCGCCCCTCTTTCCCCTGAGATATTCAGGAAGTACGTTTCAGTGCTCTCAACAGCCCTGTTTATTAGCTGCCTTTATTCTAGCATCGTTTTATTAGTCGAGGGGACAAAGTAGGGGTGCTGTTAAGTATTTGTTCTTGCTATCCGTTGTGAAGTTGCGGGTGCGGCATTGCTTCTTGTAAATTGTGTTGGATGAATTGTTAAAAGACGTTACACTAAACAAGATTATGGAGACACTACAGTAGTAGGCATCTTGGAGGGAGCCCTTTCATGGCAGAAAAAGTTGCTGTTCTGATACCTTGCTATAACGAAGCAATTACTATCGGAAAAGTAATTGACGACTTTAAACGGGTGCTTCCCGATGCGGATATTTACGTATACGACAACAATTCCAAGGATGATACGTCGAAAATCGCCCGCGAGCATGGGGCAATAGTTCGTTTTGAAGGACGTCAGGGCAAAGGTAATGTGGTGCGTAGTATGTTTCGCGATATCGAAGCCGACTACTACATTATGGTAGATGGCGACGATACGTATCCTGCAGAAGCAGCGCCTGAACTGCTAGCGCCCCTTATGAATGACGAAGCGGATATGACCGTAGGTGATCGTCTTTCGAACGGCTCTTATGGCGAAGAGAACGATCGTGCTTTTCATGGCTTTGGAAATAATTTAGTTCGTTGGTTAATTAAGACTATCTATGGATATGCCTTCGAGGACGTAATGACAGGTTATCGCGCCTTTAATCGCGTATTCGTAAAGACTATGCCAGTATTATCTGAGGGTTTTCAGATCGAAACTGAAATTTCTATCCATGCCGTTGATAAACGTTGGCGTATTGTTGACGTACCTATCGACTATCGAGATCGTCCCGAAGGAAGCTACTCAAAACTTTCCACCTTCGGTGATGGGGCGAAGGTCTTGAAAGCAATTACCGCGTTGTTTAAGGATTATCGTCCTTTGGCGTTTTTGGATGGCTTGCTTTACTGCTTATTATCCTTGCAGCAATTGCAGCGGTGCCTGTTCTTCTTGAATATGCTCAAACAGGGCTAGTTCCTCGAATTCCTACAATGCTGGCATCAATTGCGTTGGCGGGATGTGCGGCCTTGTCGTTTGCTACAGGACTCGTTCTTGATACGGTCGCGAACAGTAATCGCCGTCAGTGGGAATTGGATGTGTATAAAGTAAACGGAAGTTTTTATAAGAAAAACTAAGGTTTGACAGGCTGTCAACTTATCTATTCCGTAAGTCGATAAAACAAAGCAAACAAAAATCTCGCAGTTTGACTGCGAGATTTAGTGGCTAAGCGGAAAGAGGATTAGCGCCCAAAAGTGTGGCTTATAGATAAAAGCGTTGCTTATAAGCCACAAAGCGTTGCTAATTCAGACACGCTGGCTTGCGATCGTTCACACCATTGCGTTTGCTTACACCATGAACTTATACACCGCTTGGGTGTAAGCTACGGGGTCATCGATAGGCAGCCCTTCGGTAATTAAAGCCTGATCGTAAAGAACGCGCGCATATGACTTTACCTTTTCGTCATCCTTTTCTTCGAAAGCTTTCTGCAGTGCTTTAAAGACAGGATGTTCTGCATTCAGCTCAAGTACTCGGTCGCTCTTAACTTGATCCCCTTCAGGCCAGCAGCCAAGATTTTTTCCATCTCAAGAGTGATAGGTCCTTCGGCGGTAACGCAGGAAGGGGTATCGGAGAGACGAGAAGAAACTGCTACGCGTTTTACCTTGCCATCAAGAGCGTCCTTCATGGCATTGAACAATTCTTCGTTTTCTTTAGTAATAGCCTCAGCAGCACTTTTTTCATCTTCAGTTTCCAGGCCTAAGTCTCCGCCTGCGACATTTTTGAACTGCTTTTCTTGATACTCATTCATAGACATAAGACAGAACTCGTCTACGTCCTGTGGGCAAAGCAGAACATCAAAGCCCTTACCAAGAATGGTGTTTACAATCGGGCGATGAGCAAGGCGATCAACTGATTCTCCTGCAGCATAGAAGATGGCACTTTGTTCTTCAGGCATAGCTTCTACATACTCTTTGAGAGTGATCATCTTCTTTTGCTTAGCGGAATAATACAAAAGCAGATCTGCCAAGGTGTCTTTCTTCATGCCGTAGCTTGATAGATTCCATAGCTGATGTTTCGACCGAAGTTTTCAAAGAACTTCTCGTATGTTTCGCGATCATTGTCGCGCATCTTTCCCAGTTCGCTGGTAATTTTCTTCTCCAGCTTGTTGGCAATAGCGCGAAGCTGGCTGTTATGTTGAAGCGTTTCACGGGAAATATTGAGGGTTAAATCTTGGCTATCTACAACACCACGGACAAAGCTGTAATAGTCAGGCAGAAGTTCGGCGCATTTTTCCTGAATGAGAACATTTGAACTATAGAGCGCAAGACCCTTTTCGTAATCCTTACTGTAGAAATCATAGGGAGTGCGGCTTGGAATGAAGAGCAGCGCATCGTAGGTGAGCGCTCCTTCAGCGTGGACCGATATGGA
>ENA-OQDF01000714-OQDF01000714.1-human-gut-metagenome-genome-assembly--contig:-NODE-714-length-13975-cov-1.779102_pt1 | contig 13975 bp, 18 predicted proteins | sample MGYA00242769_ERZ504597 | MGnify/ENA primary metagenome ERZ504597 (study PRJEB26092, sample SAMD00036305) | human gut metagenome | host: Homo sapiens | study: EMG produced TPA metagenomics assembly of...
ACCGCTGACCTCTTGCATGCCATGCAAGCGCTCTCCCAGCTGAGCTAATCCCCCAAAGCTGGTGTGTCGTCCCTGACGACGTGGTTTATTATACCAGTCAAAAGAGCAGTTGTCAACATCTTTTTTTCAAAATCGTGCAAAAAAGTCCCGCCGGGGCTTCTCAGGCTCCGGCGGGACTCTTATTCTGGTATCATTCAGCCTTAGCATACTGGCGGTCGAAGATCTGGGGAGCCGCCTTGATGAGCAGCACAGCACCCACCACGGTCAGGAGAGTCTCCGGCAGCATATAGCTGGCATTGTACCCGAGGCTGTAGGTCCATGCGCTCAGGCCCTCATTCAGGTTGCCCCAGACGAGGACGCCGGACAAAAAGCTGCACATAAAGCGCAGGAAGCCTGCAACAGCCGTACCGACGGCCACGCCGACCATCCGGTTCTTGAAGGGGCGGGCAAAGAACTCTGCCGTGCCCAGAGCCATGAACGCCACCAGATAGTCCAGCAGGATCTCGCCGAGGAAATAGAGGAAGGTGGGCGTCGGGGGTGCCCAGAAGCCCAGCAGCATCTGCAGGCAGCCGTTGACAAAGCCGGTGAACAGGCCCCACTTCACGCCGTGGCGGAAGGAGACCAGCACAAAGGGCAGCATGCTCAGCAGGGTAACGCTGCCGCCGTTGGGCAGGGTGAAGAACTTGATGTTGCTCAGCACGGTGCCAATGGCGATCATCAGGGCGCACTCCACAAGAATGCGGGTCTTGGAATAGGTTTTTGACATGGGAGATTCCTCTTCTCAGATAATAGTACACAAAACAAATGCACCCGCACAAAAGGCAGGCGCATGGGCTTCGTTTGTGAAGAGGGTGGACCTTTCCGCAAACTACCTACGCCGGCATTACCCGGATCAGGTTCGAGGGTACTCCGCTCAGGTGCGGATCTCAGCTTTTCAGCGCCCCTGTTTTATGTCCAGCTCCAGTATAGCGGCCAGCGCCCAAATGTCAAGCCCCGGCGGGCATATTGGCGGCCGATGGCTCATATTTTTAGGGAGACCGCAAACAGGGGAGGCGTGACCGGATGAACGTGGAGCCGGAGCAGCGGGCAGCGCTGCTGGGAGAGTATATTGCAGAGCACAGTGCACGGTGCGGGCAGCCGCCCGGGCGTCGGGTGCAGCAAATCAACGGTGCACAAGGATGTATCCACCGCCTGCGGGCCGTGGATGCGGCCTGTTTGCCCGGGTGCAGGCCGTGCTGGCCCGCAACAAGGCCGAGCGCCATCTGCGGGGCGGGGCGGCGACCAGGCGCAAATACAAAAGTAGGAGAGCGGTGCAGGGAGGCCTGTGCCGCTCTCCCTGTTTATTTGTGCCGGAACTGCTCCAGCGCGGCCTTTTCCAGCCGGGAGACCTGCGCCTGGCTGATGCCGATCTCCCGCGCCACCTCCATCTGGGTCTCGCCCTTGAGATAGCGCAGCTCCATGATCCGCTTTTCGCGCGGGGTCAGCCCGGCCACGGTCTGCCGGAACTGCAGCCCGCTGATCCAGCTGTCCTCGCCGTCCGGGTCCCGCACCTGATCGATCACATACATCGCATCGCCGCCATCGGTGTACACCGGCTCTTCCAGACTGATCGGCTCCACCACCGATTCCAGCGCGGCGGTCACTTCGCGCCGGGCAAGGCCCGCCGCCTGCGCGATCTCGTCCATGGTCGGCTCGCGGCCCAGCTGCTTTTCCAGCGCTTCGCGGCTCTGCATGGCCCGGTAGGCGGTATCCCGCAGGCTGCGGCTCACCCGCAGGGCATTGTTGTCCCGCAGAAAGCGCCGGATCTCGCCAATGATCATGGCACGCCGTAGGTGGAGAAGCGCACCGGCTGGGCGGGGTCAAAATGATCGATGGCCTTGATAAGCCGATGCACCCCACCTGAAACAGGTCGTCCAGATTTTCGCCGCGCTGGGCGAACCGCTGCACCACGCTGAGCACCAGCCGCAGGTTGCCTTCCACCATTTGTTCCCGGGCTGCCGCATCACCGGCGTGGGCGCGGGCCAGCAGCTCCCGTTTTTCGGCTTCGGTCAGCACAGGCAGCTTTGCAGTGTTCATGCCGCACAGCTCCACTTTGTTGTACATCCAAACGCCCCCGGTCTGTTTTGATCTTCACCGGGAGTATGGGATGCGCAGCGGCATTGTATGCGTGGAAAAACTGTGCGCTTTCCCGTTTGACAGGAAAGCGCGGCAAAATATTGTTTTTCGTGCAGATTTATGATATGCTGTATTTGCGGCGGCAACGCCGCCATCAGGCGCTGTGCCCACAAACGCAGGCGGCTAGTCCTTACCGGTACTTGGGTGCCGGCTAAAGACGATTTTTTCTTGAAGATCTCGTTCTCCCCGGATGCCCAAGGGCGGAAAGGGGGGATGCACCATGACGTTTGAACAGGTCGTGCTTCTGCTCACGCTTCTCGGCGGAGCAATCTACGTTACGTTTGAAATTACATGGACTGTTTCTCACAGTGATGACAAAAAGAAAAAATGACCGCCTCGAGTCCCAATCCGAGCGGTCATCTTTTCTTGACTAATCCGGTAAGGAACTAGCCGTTTGCAGGGCCAGCGCCTTTTGTAGTTTTATTATACGCAAATCAGCGTGGATTGTCAAGCCCAGCGGGCGGCAGTCCGCGTTTTTTCACCTCACTCGTTTTCCAATTGTACTTTTAAGGTATGGATGATCCGTTTTTCCAGCCGGGAAATGTAGCTTTGGCTGATGCCCAGTGCGTCGGCGGCCTCCTTCTGGGTGCGCTCAATGCCGTCCGCCAGACCAAAGCGCAGCTCCATGATCTGCCGTTCCCGCGGGGACAGGCTGTCCACGGCCCGGCGAAGAACGGCACGCTCCGCATCCTGTTCCAGCCGCTGGCTGATCTGGTTCTCATCACTGCCCAGAATATCAGAAAGCAGCAGCTCGTTGCCGTCGCCATCCACGTTCAGCGGTTCGTCGATGCTGGCTTCCTGACGGCGGTTGGAGCTTTTGCGTAAGTACATCAGAATTTCATTGCCGATGCAGCGGCTGGCGTAGGTGGCCAGCTTGATGCTGCGCTCCGGCGTGAAGGTGTTCACCGCCTTGATCAGCGATGGTGCCAATGCTGATCATGTCCTCGGCAGGCACACCGCTGCTTTCGTACTTTTTGGCAAGGTACACCACCAGCCGCAGGTTGTGGGTGATCAGGTCGTCCCGGGCAGCGGCATCGCCTGCAGCCATACGAGCCAGCAGGACCTTTCCTGTTCCGGGGTCAGGGGCGGGGGCAGGCTGGGCGCGCCCGCCAGAAAATGTGCGCCGCCGCAATAGCCCAGCCGTGCAAGGAGCCAACGCCAGAACCGGTGCAGAACATGAAACATGAATACCCCTCCTGTACATCTATAGATATCGATCGCATCAAGCGCTTCTCAGCGGATGCCCAGCTGTACGGCCAGTTCGCTGCCAAGCAGAGCTGTCCATGGCTGCTGTGTTTCCGGGCGGCAGAATGCGGCCAGAATGCCCGCTGCACTGCCTTTGCTGGTGCGCAGGGCCTTGGCCGGAACGGCAGGCAGCACACAGTGCCCGGCAATGGTGGTGCAGGGCACCAGCCGCACCCGCAGCTCCGGCGGCGGTGCCGTGCCGCAGGCAAAATAACGGTCCAGAAATGTGCGCAGCTCCTGCGGCAGGGCGCTGCGCACGGCGGGATAATAGACCAGAACCACTGCCTGCCCGGTCAGCGGGTCCTGCACTGAGAAGCCGGTGTCGCAGAAAGCCTGTACGGAGAGGGCTGCACCTTCCAGCTCCAGCACAGCGGCAAAGCAGCGGGTGCCTGCACGGCCAAAGCAGAACAGTACGCCGCGCAGCACGGCAAGCACTGCACCGCAGCACAGCAGCAGCCGGCCCGGGGACAGCGGCAGATAGACGCAGAGATTTGCGCTTTGCACTCCGGGCAGCAGCACGGCTCCGCACAGCAGCAGGTTCAGCAGCAGATACCACACACACAGCTGCACAAAATTGCGCAGGCCCGGCACGCCGTAAGCCGCAGCTACAGCGGCACAGCAGGTGAACACCTTATAAAGGAAAGCTGCAGGGCCGGGCAGCTCCGGCAGCAGAATGCCCAGCGAAGCCGCTGCCGCTGCCGCACTGCCCGCCATCAGCCGCAGACCGCTGCACTGCCGCGCACACAAAAGCCCTGCGCCCAAAAGCAGTGCTGCTGCGGCCAGAAGTTCGTCAGCAGCAGTTCGTCCAGATAGATCACGGTTTTCATACACGATCCCTTTCAAATTCCAGTATCTTCCAATTCTGCAAAAAACCATGTCGCTGTGTGCAAAAAAGCGGCTTCTGTAAGAATTTTGAGACCGGATTTTCACAGTCTATCACATTTTTCACATTTTTTCAAAAAAGTACTTGAACATTTCTGGAAAGTGTGGTATATTATTGCCATCCTAGTAAGGGACGTAAGCCAAACAAATGGCTTGCAAATATCTTTCTAAATTTGAAGGGAGAAATTCATTATGATGATGCCTGCAAACTTCTCTGCTGTTGCAGAAAACGAGATGACCTACGTTGTTGGTGGTAGCCTGGTTGATGTCCTGGCTCCTGCTATGACCACTGCTAACTGGCAGAACGTTTCTACCAACGTGATCAAGATCGTTGGCAACGCTTTCCTGGCTAAGCACACCACCAATCTGCTGGGCGAGCTGTTCGATGGCAACTATGTTCCCGGCGATGTGATCGGCTACTCTATTAAGAATCTGGATAAGGCTTACAACAAGGGCTACGGCACCTTCGAGAACAACGCTTGGGGCCTTGCTGTTGGCGCTCTGAACGTCGGTATGCAGATCCTGGGCGGCCTGTCCGCTATCTACACCCTGGGCAGCAGCCCCATCGGTCTGGAGACCAAGGGCAATGGCAATACTGCAAGATGCTGTAAGCCTAGCCCGTTCTGAATGAGCTGGATGGTTGATTTGACATAGCGTTTGCTATGTCAGATAAAAAGAGCTAGAGACCCCGCACAAGACAAGCAATTGTTTTGTGCGGGGTTTTTGTTTGCATAAAAAACTTAGCAGGCTGTGGGAAAACGGCGCAGGGATGGAGCAGGATAGGACGATCTCAAAAAAATCTCCATTGGCAGACAAACTGCTGCAGAATTTTTCAAAAAACAGTTGACAACTCCCGGATGTGCTGATATAATAAATCACGTCGTCAGGCACGGCACGAACATCTGGGGGATTAGCTCAGCTGGGAGCCCGGTTGGTATCAAAACACACCCCCAGTCAGATAGTCCTGCGACAATCAAATTCCCAACAAAAACTCCATCCAAGAGGTTCGCTTCTTGGATTTTATGGGGGATTAGCTCAGCTGGGAGAGCGCTTGCATGGCATGCAAGAGGTCAGCGGTTCGATCCCGCTATTCTCCACCAAAAAAGCACTGTACTTCGTTTGAAGTATGGTGCTTTTCTTTTTGCTTTCTTGGAGGTCACACTGAAAATCAGCCAAATGCCTGATTTTGCAGGCGTATGGACGGCAACCCCCAATTCTTGCTGTTTCGTTGTTTTTGAAAATGCTTGTTCGATGCCCGACTGTTTTGCAGGCGGACGTATCACTCCCCCTCAATGTAAGGAGTGAGATCGAAGTTGAACGAGATGTTGATCTGGTATCCGCGATATACGTCTACCCTGCGGATGAGCTGGTTGACGATCATCTTCTTCGCTTCAAATTTGCACTGTCGTACAGGTCAGCATAAGAAATCAGTTCATCATACAGCCGCGACACTTTATCCATCAGCTCAGCCGTTTTCTCCAGTTCTTCACTGGCCGCTTCGCAAAGGTTTTCCAGCTCCGTGAGTTTCTCTTCCTGCGCTGTAATCATTTCGGCAAGGGTTTCTCTCGGTAACACGCTTTCACCTTTGATGCAAGCTAAAACCTCGGTTTTCAGTGCGAACAGGTCTTTTTCTGCCTTGTTCCGCTGTGTCTGAAGGTCTTGCAGATGATTCTTGCGTTCCGCATTCTCTTTTTCATAGCGTTTTGTAACGATCTGCTCTTTGGGGATACCCCTCATCTTGGAGAAAATCTGGCGGACAGCTTTATCAATGATCTCATCCAGAATGTGGACGGTATATCCCGTCTGCCCGGTGCAGTTGGTCTGCTTGCGGAGCTTTCCGTAACAGGTATAGCGAATACGCAGCGTATCGTCTAACGATCCATCTGCCATTTTTCGCCATTTACGGCTGCTGGTCAGTTCCAGCTTTGCACCGCAGTGTCCGCAGTAAGCGTTGCCGGCAAGCAGCGACTTCCCATGGATGTTCAAAGGAAGACGATTTTCGCTTCCGCAGTTGAGCGCACAGAGCGTTCATTCCGAATGCGCTGTGCGTTTTCAAACTGTTCCTGCGGGACAATCTGCAAATCCGGCATCAATTCTGACCGTGCATCCCCACAGCGGAGAACGCCGGTGTAGGTCAGGTTTTGTACCATCCCCCGAATACTGGATGGGTGCCAGCACTTTCCAGACCTTGCGCGATAGCCAGAATTGTTCAGATAGGTAGCAATGTGCTGCGGGCCGTAGCCTCATACACATATTTGTCAAAGACAATCCGCACTACGGCAGCTTCCTGCTCGTTGATGTGCAGTTCGTACAGTTCATGCTTGCGCTTGTTGATACGCCCACTCCGTACAAGGTCATAGCCATAAGGCGCATTTCCGCCCTTGAAGTGACCTTCTTCTACAAGCTGGCGCAGACTGGTGCGGGTACGGACGGAAGTCTTTTCGCTTTCTCCGTCCGCCTGCCAGAATCGGATGTAGTTCAGCAGTTTGTCAGTGTGGTTGTCGAAACGCTGCTCACCCTCTTGGGTACTCCATACCCGGATGCCGTTCCGTACAAACCATTCCACAACAAAGGGCGTTTCATCTGCGATACGACCGATACGGTCGAACATGAATACCAGCAGGATATCGAACTTGCCCTTTCGGGCATAGTCCTTGATGATCTGGAGCTTGTCGCGGGCGGCGGCCCGGACTTTGTGGCCGGACACGCCTTCTTCCTGTTCTTCATGGACGATGACCCAGCCCTTCGATTCAGCGAATTTATGGCAAGCCTTTCGCTGCATGGGCAGGTCTGCTTCATGGTTGGAGTTGAAATCCACCTGCTTATCGGTGGAAACGCGGTACAAGCAGCACACGCGATTGTTATTTCTTGTCATTGTAAATTCCTCACTTTCATCATAAAAGTGGGGATAGGCTTTATTTCGTTGTCAAAGAACGTCCGGCAATGGCTCGGTTTGTAATATCGCCCGTTACCGCACTCAGTATAGCGTTTGATTCTGCATTCGTCCATGATGTCAACCTACCTTCTTCGTATAGCTGGTGGCAAGCAGGATGTTCCGAATGCGCTCAAACGCTTCCGGGTTGGGTTCCTTGGAAAAGCTAAAAACGACAGGATAACCGTTGATTACATGATATTGCCGGTCGGCATCACGGTCAGCCGCAGGAAGGTTCTCTGCGACCTGTGAAAATTTATCGATCATAAGATTGTAACTCCTATTATGAATAAATGCTGTTGTCTTAATATGTAACAATGGGCATCTGCGTTGTGCGGATGCCCATTGTCTTTAAGGAGAGATTCCTGTAAATGTCAGAACTTCATCGGCAGCGCATCCTTACGGGATTTGCCGTTGTACGCCGCATAGATGGGGAAAACGTATTTCTTCCATCCGGCAGCTTTGCCGGGTTGTCCATCCCGGTGCGGTAGATTTCCATGGGATGGACGCTGCGCAGGGCACGGATCAGCCGTTCCTCGTTGAACTCACCGTGATACACTTCCACGAAGTACATCACACCCTTCAGGACTGCGGCACGGAAGGAATCGGGTTTGCCCTCCCATGCGTCCACAATCAGCCGCAGAGCCTCGCAGTAGATTTTCTCGCCCATCTGGTTGTACAGCTTGAGTGCAGTGCCTACGCAGCTGATGCGGTAGTCGCTCAACTGCAAGCTGTCATAGTTGAAGTCCAGACCCACCCGGTTGGTGGCTGCGAGGAATGCCATGGAAAGAGCATCCTCGCCCACGACCTTGGCACGGAGCTTGATGCCCGCCGTCAGCGGTGCAGCGTGACCGTTCTGCTCTGCGAAGAACAGGGCTTCCTGCTGCATCGTCAGACCCGTATACACCTTGCAGAGAATCGGGAGGTCTTTGCCACCGTTGCGCAGGATACGCGCTTCAATGGTGTGCTGGCCGTCCGTCACATAATACCGGCCATTGCGGAAGCTGATTTTCGGTTCGTTCGCCGTATATTCATTGAAGTCTCTTGCAATCAGCTCAACGCGCTTACGCTGGATGCCCCGCTGATAAAGCTCGCGCGGGTAGATTAGCTTGCTGCTGTGAATGACCACCATCTGATAAGGAGTGGCCACATTGAAAAGATGCGGAAAAGTTGTTGGTGTTGCTCAGTCGCATTGCATTTCCTCCCGGATTCTCCAGATGTATTTTTCGGCTTCTGCTAAAATCTCACTGACCTGCTGCTTACGCTTCGGGATGGTGAGCAGGCTGGGATTAAAGGTAAAGCTGTATTCGAGCCGCTGTATCATGGCATGAACAGCGGATTGCAGCTCGGTGTACAGCATCATTTCCTCCACGCTCCCTGCGTCCTCAAAGGACGATTGAATGGGTGTGTAGGGATAGACAGGCGGCTTGCCATCCACTACTTCCGGCGGCGCATACGCTGCCGTGGAGCGGATGATGGGCTTGAGCTTCCGAATGCTGCCCAGTGGGTTTAAGGCAAGACTGTTCTTCAAGGCATAATCGAGCCGCTGCATATCTTCCGGGGCGAGATGCCCTAAGTATTTCAAAATGCGGCTTTTGTCGATGGTGAAGATCTGTTCTGCCAGAGCCATAGAGGACATAGACAGCCCTTCGTTTTCCAACAAGCAGTGTGTCGGCTGAGTTACTTTCTTTTCCGTATTGCTTGTCAGAGGGACAACAATGAGGGTCGGTGCGTAGGTATTGCCCACATCATTCTGAATGATGACCGCAGGGCGGTCGCCGTGCTGTTCCGAGCCGGTACTTGTGTTTCCGAATTGGACGTAGTAAATGTCTCCGCGCCGGAACTTCCAGTTTTGCTGCAAATGTTTACCTCCATGTTTTGTTATGTACAAAGCCGCTGCTTTTTCTTGGCAGCGGGCTTCGTTCAATTTATGGTGGCATTCATTTTAATGGGGTGTGTTATCACCTCCCGGTGACAAAGTGCAGTGCCGGACTTACCGGTGCATAACAACATAGTCATGCCCACGGTTGGTCTGGCAGACCGTGCAGGTGTCCATGCTCTTGTCAGGGCTGGGCACGAGCGCAATTTTGAAAGCCTTAGCTTCCACGAAGTGCCGGAGGCAGGTCGCGCAGAGGGTTCGGATGGATTTGACCATTTCCGGGGTCAGCTCCATTTCCTCGTAAATCTCCTGCTCCCGCACGGTAGGATTCAATTCAACCATAGAGATGTCCTCCTATGTCGGGTAGTTGTTTTGCGGATAGATATGGATAAGTAAAAGTAACAGGAGTTGTCGGAGACCGAAAACGGCATCCGACCGCTCCTGCTTTATTGCAAACCAACGTGTTATTTGTTGGGGAATCGTGTTGGGATTGCAGATCACTGCTCTGCCGATTTGGCAGTGCGATGAAAATATGAATAAAGTTCTCTCATATTCGCCCTCGGCTCCCTGAGAGTGGGGAATCATCTGGCGGCGGGCTTGTGTACCGCTCCATTGGCATCTCAGCCACCCCGCCTAACGCTGACCGGGCTGCGTTGAACAGAAGTATCATTATCTTGAAGTACCAGATGATTGAACTATTCAGCTTTCAAGGTCCGTGAGTGTGGACATATCACCAGCGGCGAGAGCCGTCTGGTGAATTGTCCCCTCACTTACGAGCCATCGAGAAGCCTCAATCTACACCTAAAAATCCAAACTTCTTCAAAAATTTAGTAATTTTCAAGATTCGCTTGCTAATATTTTGCTGTGCAATGCCATAAACTTTAGATAATTCTACGGTACTATATTCGTCGCGGAAATACAGCGTGATAAGCCGAAGTTCTTCATCGGAGAGTTTTTCTAACCCTTCTTGCAAACGCTTGTCTTTGATTTCGCCTACCCATGCAAACCGAGTCCGGGTCTCGTGGTAAGTATCGGTTACAGTAATTGCCTTTTCATACTGCTTAAAGTCAGAAGATTTCCTTCCCGTGTTGTCATCACCATCGTCAACGATTGCCAGTGTGTTTGCAACGTAGGAACGCTCACTATTGAGAACGCCCAAATCAAAATCATACATGGCTTGGATTGCATCTTCACTCATTCCCGCCTGTTGGTACTGCACACGCAGCCGTTCCCACTTTTTGTTCAGTTTTCGACGTTCGTTGCCGTTATTAAATTCCATTGTCGACCTCCAAATTTTCGATAATTCGTAAAAAATTGAAAATCTGGAGATTCTAGGGATACTTTGCGGCCAGTTCCAGCCACGAAAAGAGGGCAAAAAGAAACATGAAGTGTCCTTTCCGCTGGATGCGGAGGATGAGGACACCTCACTGCTGGACAGGGCACTGGCTTTTCTTTGGGCGCAAAAAAAGAGACGCATTAAAGAAAAGGGTACAGACACTGTTTTCCATCCGTAGATGGAAAGCAATATGAGTATCCTCAGCCTTTAATGCATCTCAGGCTTTCGATATATTTTTCTTCGTTACAGGTCAAAAGCGGTTTATCCGGCTAAAAAAGGACAAAAATAAAGCCCTCGCAGCCAGACAACAAGGCTTTGCCTTGCTATCATAGCACACGAGGTCTTACAGAAGTCACATGACGGTCTTATGAAAGTCACATGGGGCGATTTTTGAAAAAATCGGGTCACGCAGAAGTCGCATGAAGGTCACATGAAAGTCATATAGCGAAACTACGTTGTTTTATCGTTCGAGCGAAATGAGCAGTTTCTGATACTCATCTTCGGGCAGTTTCTGCTTTGCAGCCGCAAGCTCGCCCGCTGCCATCTCGTCCATGTGCTGCTTCTGGTACGAGCGAATAAGCCAATAGTAGGCTTTTGTGTTTTCCGGCGCGATGGTCAGGGCCAGTGCAGCATCCCGATGAAGCAGATCGTATGCGTGGAAGTCCATCAATTGCTTCAGCAGTTCATTAACTGTACTCATAAATGCGAGGTGGTATCGGTTTGCGTAGTGAACCAGCCAATGTTCGCCATTGGCAGCAGAAAGAAGTTTGCCCTGATACAATGATGCCGCTTTTTCGAGCAATCTCACCTTATTTATAGCAGAAGTGGCTTTTGCGGCTGCAATGCACAACTCATCGAACCGCTGAAAATCGGTCGTGATATGGAGGTCGGGGTTGAATTGGTAGCCAGACGGCGTGGAGAGAATCAGCTGCTCATCCGAGATAATGCTGAATGCTTGCCGCAGCCGGTAAACGAGCTGTTTGACCTTTTTTCCGGGTTCGTCCTTATCCTCCAGTTCTTCTGGCCAGATTTCCTGTACGATTTCCAACGATGAAAGGGCTTTCTTATTGGAAAGCAGCATAAAAGTCAGCAGACGGCTGATTTTAGGAGATTTCAGGTCAGACTCCGGCAGGACACCGTGGGAAGTGTGGATTTTCAATTCTCCGAACAAGCTGATGAGACATCATGCTGCTCTTGATATTTCTGGCGAGAATGCCATGCTCAGACTGTCAGCCATTCGCTTATCGTTGTATGCCGCCAGTAACACATAGGCCAGAAGTTTAAGCATACTGGTCTGATGGGTGTACCGCTGAGGGTTGCGCACGGCAATCAGGGCGATTTGCCGTGGTTCCAGTGGAATCGCAAGGACGGACTTAATACCTAAGCGCTCATACAACCGGTATTCGTCCGGGTAGGTGTCCTTGACATCTTCTGCATCAGAAACGACCATCGGGGTTCCTCTGCGCACTGCCTTTACCCAGCGGTCGAGAAATTCAGACGATTCAAACTCATTTGTAAGGATAGTGGTTTTATCTTCTTGGCATTCATTGTGCCACCAGAGCGGCTTCCACAGCCCCAAATCCAGATCAACCTGAATTAGACCGCACCAGTCGGCATCATAGAATTTACAGGCCGCTTCCATGACCCGCAGAGCAACTTCCTTCGGCGGCAGATGGCGATAGTATAACTGTGTCTCCAGCTCATTCATTGTGTTCTCAAAATCAAGCGCACACTGAACGTTCTCCGTGTCAAGTTCTTCGCTCACCGAATCAGATTGCCGCATAACAGACACCTCCTGAATAAAAAGCAGCATCCGGGCATTCTTCCGCTTAATACGGTGAATCCCGGATGCTGCTATGTAAAGCTATCTCTCCACCGCATAAGCTGAAGAATGCCCCATCATTTTGCTTTTAAATAACAAAAACCGCCTGTGAGTTGAAATCTTCACAGACGGTTCTAACATGGTAGAGGGATAAAATTATCCCATTCAAAAAGCAACCAGCTGCCATGACCTCGTATATGAGATTTTAGACTCATTTGGCTTTGTTGCCCTATCTTTCGGTAGGTTTACCAAGTATTAAGTTCTTTGATAATTTACTTTTTTACGATTGTTTTTATAAAAGCCGTAAGTGCATTGATCTGCTCGGCATCGAACTGTTTTAGCTGGTCAACAAGTGCATTCATTCCATTGGAGGTTTCCTCGCCGAAATTAAAAAATTCTTGTGGAGTAATGTTGAAATATTCGCAGATGTAAAAGAAATTTGCCATCGTCGGAAAGGCAGTACCACTTTCGATTGCACGAATATAGCCGGGATTCTGCCCGATTGAGAGGCTCATGTCTCTTGCAGACACACCCTTCTGTGTGCGCAGCTCAGTAAGCCTCTTAGAAAACTGTTCTTCGTACATGGCCACCACCATCCTTCTCAACTCTATTGTAGTCGAGAGCATAGCTGAAACCGAATGATTAAATCTATTATTTTTAATTGATATAATCAACTACCTGTGATAGACTAAAAGAAAATGGAAAAAATAAAACCATGAATTTTACATTCATGGTTTATGTTTCCTGTCGCAGAGTAGCCCACTCTGCGACAGGATGATTCAATTGAATTTTACCGCCGATTACACGGATGGTCAAGAGAAAGCAATCTGAAATTCTGAAAAAAAGAAAATAATGTCGTACTTACTCGACAATTTCAACAAATTCGATACAATCCGATTGTATGCTCCGTCAAATAAGCCGTCAACGAAAGGAAGGTTTTTGTGTCAAGAAAAGGATTGAACATTTATAAAAGGAAGGATGGCCGCTGGGAAGCACGCTACATAAAGTCGCGAAATGCGCTGGGAAAGCCCAAATATGGTTATCTGTATGCTTCCTCCTACCGCGAAGTGCGATGTGATCTACAGCACACGCTCCAGCTCCAAGGTAAACCATCCGGAAGCGAGGAAAGAACCAGAAACAGTACATTTGAACTTGTTTCCATGGAGTGGCTTGACGCCTTTTCCATTAACTTCAAGGAATCCACCTACATTCGTTATCGGACGCTAATCGAATGCTATCTCATGCCATCATTCCAGACAGTAAAAATCGAGAAGATCACAAAAGAAATGGTAAGGAAGCTTTGCAAACACCTTGAACTGCACGGAAAAAAGGATAAAACCGGTCTTTCTCCCAAGACAATCTCGGATGTGCTCTCTGTTCTGCGTCGCATTCTGAATTATGCAGGAACACTCGGTATATTCGTAGATTCGAAGGTTCTTGATATCAGGGTCAAGCAGACGCAAAAGTCGTTGCCCATTTTAAGCCTCCCAGAGCAGATGATTTTGCAGCAATATCTAGAGGAACATCCCGATGCTCTGAATCTGGGGATTCTTCTTTGTCTACTGACAGGAATACGTATCGGGGAGCTGTGTGCGTTGACGTGGGAAAAGATCTCGATTTCGGAAAGGAATAGTCTATATCCTGTCAGACGATGCAACGTATCCAGAATCGGGTACCTGGGAGCAAAAAACACATATCGAGATT
>ENA-OQDF01000715-OQDF01000715.1-human-gut-metagenome-genome-assembly--contig:-NODE-715-length-13954-cov-4.076083_pt1 | contig 13954 bp, 16 predicted proteins | sample MGYA00242769_ERZ504597 | MGnify/ENA primary metagenome ERZ504597 (study PRJEB26092, sample SAMD00036305) | human gut metagenome | host: Homo sapiens | study: EMG produced TPA metagenomics assembly of...
TCGTACACAACTGACCCCGCTTTTGAAGCAACTGCGGAGGTTTCAAAGCAAAACCTTGATTTTGAAGTTAGGACACGCGAAAATCAAAGAGTTTGAAGATGTCCTTGCATCTTTTCAGATATGAAAGATAATCTGAATTTCGTTAGAACGGCAATGGAAAACCGAACAGACACAGAAAGAGCAAATCGCCGCGCTTGCCCATGATTTGAAAACGCCTCTGACGGTTATTCAAGGAAATGCTGATTTACTCACAGAAACAAATCTTGATGATGAGCAACGATTATACGCTGGTTACGTCGTGGAAAGCTCCGGCCAGATGCAGTCATATATTCAAACTCTGATTGATATATCACAGGCGGCGGTTGGTTATCAGCTCCATATTGAAAGTATAGACTTGCCAGCGTTCATGCAGCACTTGTTCGGTTATATGGAATCACTATGCTGGACAAAAGAAATCCGGCTGCAAATGAATACTGTTTCACTCCCTCAAATGCTGAAATTTGATAGGGTGCTGATAGAACGTGCTATTATGAATGTTATCAGTAATGGGCTGGACTACTCCCCGCAAGGCGGAACGCTTTATGTGGATGTTCAGAGTAACAACGGTTTCGTGGAAATTTCAGTCACAGACGAGGGAACGGGGTTTTCTAAAGAGGCATTATGCCACGCACAGGAACGGTTCTATATGGGCGATCAAAGCCGCAATTCAAAGTTACACTTTGGTATGGGGCTATATATTACAAATTCGATTATGGAACAACATAATGGTCAGCTTATTTTAGAAAATTCAAAAGAAACCGGCGGCGCAAAGGTTACTATGAAACTTCCTTGCTGATTTTCCGATAGTGTAATGGACGTCTTTTATGTCCGTCCATTTTTCAAATCTTTATGGAATCTTCAAAAATTCCTCTTATCATGTATCTAAAGAAAAAACATCTGCCCAGCGGCAGAAAAGAAAAAAAACGCTGCTGGGCAGACCCATTTTCACGCTTAATTTATATTCACTGGTGGCGGTTTTGAGAAATCAAGGCCGCTGCTTTCTTTCTGTCATTCCCAGCAGTTAAAGGCATGGCGGCCCACGGGAGGACGCCGCCATGCTGTTTTACTATCATTATAATCTAATCCACTTCTACCGCTTAAAAAAAGCCTTGCCCCGCCACGGGAATATTCCGGCTATGAGTATGAACTATACCATGTAAGAAAACAACAAAACGCTTCAAATCGTCGCCCGGTAGGTTTACGACCTGCCGGGCGATTTTTGTCGATTTTCGCGGATTGTCATTTCCGGCAAAAAATCAGATGGAAAAGGAGGCGGTCAGCAGACCAGGGCCAGCATAGGCCCCTGACAACGGACAGGATCATCCTGCTCACTCTCCACGGAAAGGGGGTGAGAAGATGAAAGTTACCCCTGATGATTACGGGAGCGCTGCCAGTTTGACCATTTTTGCAAGCTGGTACTGTACCATGAAGCCGTTGACTACTTCCGGGAAAGGAAGCGTCAGCGTGGCTGGGAAACATCCTTTGAAACGCTGCCGCTTTCGGAACTGGACACGCTATGCACGATAGATCAGTACCCCAGCGACAGTTTTATATTTCCGGCCTATCCATATACATTTTTCCTGCACTATACTCATATCGCTTTATCCTCCTTCAAATATTGCTCAACATGTTCCAGACCATAGATCTTGTCCTCTACATAGCGGGTTGGCACCCGTCCGAGAATAACATAATAGTTCTTGCTTTCCAGATCGGCATTCATTCTTTCCACCACCCGGTAAGCAAACGAAACTGATAATCCAAAGAGTTCTGCAATGTCTTCCACTGATAAATACATTTTTCTCTTACGCATGAAACCATTCCTTTCCCTCTTCCTGTGGAATCTCACAAGTATCTTCCACTCCGTAGAAACGCTTCACAAAATACTTTGTCGGAACTTTTCCTCTAAGCGTCAAATATCCCTGTTCTTCCAGCTCCTTATTCAGATTGCCAATGATCTCATAAGCCGATGTCTGTTTTACCTCCAGAAGTTCACATATATCGGCTGCCTTTAAAAATAATTTGTTCTGCATAATCAGTACCTCCTGTGTTTTGAATATTTATCTCTTCATATACTCTGTACTGGCAAATGCAAAATCGGACATCATTTTCCGAAATTTAGCAAATTATTTTAATTTTACAGTTTCCATATGTGTTATCGCTGAACCATGGAGTTAATATCATTGAAAAAGGGTATAAAAAACAGTCTGCCCTGACGGAAAATATTTCCATCAAAACAAACTGTTCTTCATATTCACACTAATTATATTTTCTGAGCATAGTTACTTTTGCGAAAATCTCAGATAACTCCGGAAAGAAAACAAAGAAAAAAAAGATTTTTTAACTCCATTTGCACTCCACCGGAACATCCAGACAGCCCGCAAAACCTTTATTTATGGGCTTTTTCGCAATTTAGTCCGCTACTCAAACTCAATCGTACCCGGCGGCTTGCTGGTCAGGTCATAGAATACGCGGTTAACGCCCTTAACTTCGTTAATAATGCGGTTCATAACCTTATTCAGTACTGCATACGGAATCTCAGCAGATTCGGCTGTCATGAAGTCGATAGTCTTCACTGCGCGGAGCGCTACAGCGTAATCATAAGTTCTGAAGTCACCCATAACGCCTACACTTCGCATATTTGTCAGTGCTGCAAAGTACTGGTTCGGCATCCATGAAGGATCTTCACCATGTTCTTTCTTATACTCAGCTGCAGCATTGTCTACCTCTTCACGATAAATGAAGTCTGCATCCTGTACAATACGAACCTTCTCTGCGGTAACTTCACCGATAATACGGATTCCAAGTCCTGGTCCTGGGAATGGCTGACGGAATACCAGTCTCTCCGGAATTCCAAGCTCCAGACCTGCTTTACGAACCTCATCCTTGAAAAGGTCGCGGAGCGTTCAATGATTTCCTTGAAATCAACGAAATCCGGAAGTCCGCCTACATTGTGGTGAGATTTGATCACTGCGGACTCTCCGCCCAGACCACTCTCTACAACGTCCGGATAAATAGTTCCCTGTGCCAGGAAATCTACCGCACCAATCTTCTTGGCCTCTTCTTCAAAAATACGGATAAATTCTTCACCGATGATCTTACGTTTTGCTTCAGGCTCTGTAACACCTGCCAGCTTGTCATAATATCTCTGCTGTGCATTGACGCGAATAAAGTTCAGGTCAAACTGACCGTTTGGTCCGAATACACCCTCAACCTCATCTCCCTCATCTTTACGAAGAAGACCATGATCTACAAATACACAGGTAAGCTGCTTGCCGATTGCTCTGGAAAGAAGTCCTGCCGCAACGGAAGAGTCAACACCACCTGACAGGGCAAGGAGAACTTTTCCATCTCCGACCTTCTCGCGGATTTCTCTGATAGTGTGCTCAACAAAGGCATCCATTTTCCAGTCTCCGGCACATCCGCATACACCAAGTACGAAGTTGGAAAGCATCTTCTTTCCTTCTACTGTATGAAGCACTTCCGGATGGAACTGGATCGCATACAGCTTCTTCTCCTCATTCTGTGCAGTTGCTACCGGACAGTCTGCTGTGTGAGCAGCAATCTCAAATCCTGGTGCAACCTGGGAAATGTAATCTGTGTGGCTCATCCAGCAGATTGTTTTGTCAGATACGTCTTTGAAGATTTTGGAATCTGTCTTATCTACCAGAACCTCTGTCTTTCCATATTCACTCACATCTGCTTTCTCAACTTTTCCGCCCAGAACATGCATCATAAGCTGTGCGCCATAGCAAAGTCCCAGAACAGGAATACCAAGCTCAAATAATTCTTTATTGCATGTAGGTGAATCTGCTCATAGCAGCTGTTCGGACCACCGGTAAGGATGATTCCCTTAGGATTCATTGCCTTGATTTTCTCAAGATCGGTCTTGTATGAATAGATTTCGCAGTATACGTTACATTCTCTCACACGTCTGGCAACCAGCTGATTGTACTGACCGCCGAAATCCAGTACGACGACTGTTTCTCTTTTCATGTTTTCCTCCTTGTTTCTCATTATTTGTAACTGTAAAGATATTGAACCGTTACCATTGAATTTTATTATAAATTACAGTTCGGATTTTTACAATGCTTATTTTCAGTTTTCCACCTTGTGTTTTCTTCCTACGTTATTGTTCACTCCGTTCACAGTAACGTAGCCAAAATTCATCCAGATTGCTGCGGCAATGGAATTTTGGCTTGTATGTCTCGGGATTTGGCATATTCATGCCAAAACACCTCGCGGGATAGTGGTGTTGTGAATAGTAACCGATAATCTCCATATTATAAAAAATATAATTAATTCTACATTTTATGTTGAAAAGAACATATACTGGAGTATAATAAAAATCAGTTAAAAACAGTGAATATCCTGAAATGTACGAGGCCCCTTCTTTTTTTGAACCTACATCGACTTTAACGGGAACCCAACATCGCAGGCCGGATGTCAGGCCGTCATTATGCAGCGGAAGACAGAAGGTCTGTTGAGGATACCCACCTAGCTACGGCTAGGCGTCAATGGGAAGGGAACGGCATTTCGGGAACTGTAAAAATGAGCCGTAAAGAGGCTCTTTTTTATTATCTTTTGGATTTAATATTATTTTATGATACGGGAGGTTGGAAACAATGAGTGTTTCTGAAAGAAAGTTCGGTGTATTACAGACTGGGGAAACAGTAAAATTTTCATCTGGAAAACAAATCCGGGGCATATGCGGAAGTGACAGATTTTGGAGCAATCCTGGTTAAGGTCTGCGTACCTGATAAAGATGGTACTTTAACAGACGTAGTACTTGGATATGATGATCTGGCATCTTATGAAGTAAATGGATGCTTTTTCGGTTCAACCATCGGCAGAAACGGAAACCGCATCGGCGGTGCGAAATTCTCTGTCAATGGCAAAGAAGTAGTCTTGCTCAGAATGAGAATGACAATAATCTTCACAGCGGTCCTGACGGATTTGAAAAAAAGCTCTGGAAAGTAGCTGAGATTTCCGATGATAAAACAGTGTTATATTTAACCGTATAAGTCCGGATGGCGAGAATGGTTTCCCGGGAGAATTTGATGTGTCTGTAAAATATGAGTTTACGGAAGACAACGAACTGAGGATCCATTATCAGGGAATCTGCGATGAGCCGACAGTTGCCAATATGACAAATCATTCTTATTTCAATCTGAATGGTGAAGGAAGCGGAACCGCCATGGATCAGTATCTTACAATCCATGCAAAATATTATACACCTGTAGCCGACAGTCATTCCATTCCTACAGGAGTGTATGAGGAAGTTGCAGGGACTCCCATGGATTTCAGAACTGCCAAACAGATCGGGCAGGATATTGAAGCAGAATTTGACCAGCTGAAATTCACAGGCGGATATGACCACAATTATGTGACAGACAATTATGCAAAAGGAAACAGAAGACTGATTGCAACCGCATACAGTGATAAAACCGGAATTGCCATGGATGTCACTTCCGACTGTCCATGTGTACAGTTTTACGCAGCAAATTTTGTCGAAAATGAACATGGTAAAAATGGTCATACTTACAATAAGCGGGATGCTTTCTGTCTGGAAACGCAGGTTGAACCGAATGCGGTCAATGTTGAAGATTTCCACTCCCCGATTCTTAATGCAGGTGAACAGTATGATTCTGTGACTGCTTATCATTTCTACATCAGGAAGTAAAAATCTGACCATAAAACTAATTACATATTGATCCGGTTTTTTTCATATCTACAGCATTCCAGCATGAAAAGAACCGGATTTTATTATCCATAATTCATGTTTGTCATAACGGCAGTTTCATGGTATGATAGTAAACAGAGATATTCGAAACAGTTATCTTTATAATTACAGCAATCACCATAAATGCCTTATCAAAAATGACTGCTGTAAAATAACAGAATGGAGACATATATGAAAAAGAAAAATAAAACCCAGTCTGTTACAGGGCTTTTATTCGGGTTTATGGAACGTGTATCCGGAGATCACGTAGGAGCTTATGCGACACAGGCAGCGTATTTTCTGATCATGTCTTTTATTCCCTGTATTCTGTTTCTGACTACACTGGTACGGTATACACCTCTGACCTATAATGTAGTCAGGGATGCGATCGTTGCTTTTATTCCGGAGAATCTGCAGAGTTTTGTTCTGGGGATCGTGGTAGATGTATACAAAAGAAGTACTGCAATTGTCCCTTTGTCAGCAATTGTGGCACTGTGGTCTGCCGGAAAAGGAATGCAGTCTATCATCAATGGATTAAATACCATTTATCACGTAAAAGAAACCCGTAACTGGCTGTTAACCAGAATTTATGCAGTATTCTATACTTTATCACTGGTGATTGCGGTAATCGTGTCTCTGCTTATGCTTGTACTCGGAAACGAAATACAGAAAGTTGTATCAAGATATATTCCTTTTCTTGGAAGAGTTCTGGGAAAAATACTGGGGGCAAGAGCACTGTTGGTATTTGGTGTGTTGTTTCTGGTTTTTCTTATGTTGTATAAGGTTCTTCCGAACAGAAAAGCCACATTCAAAAGCCAGATTCCCGGAGCCTTGATCATAGCAGTTGCATGGTCGATATTTTCATACGGATTCTCTTTTTATTTTGAGATTTTTCCGGGGTTCAGTAATATGTACGGAAACCTTGCGACGATCATCATGGTCATGGTATGGTTGTATATCTGTATGAATCTTCTGTTATACGGTGCAGAGATCAATGCTTATTTTGAAAAAGAATTCCGGATTGCACATAAATCGGTACAGGAACTGCTGGCACATGAAAAAGAAAAAAAGCAGCAGGAAAATGAATGAATTTTGGCTACGTTGTGAATATGACAGTCAGGGGGCTTTTTATTGTAAAGCCTTTCTGAGTGTGCTATAATAAACCATAATTTTGGAGAAACAAAAAGGAATCAGTCTATGATCGTTGTATATTTGATATTTTTGGCTGTCATTCAGCTGTGACGGAATTTCTTCCTGTCAGCAGCCTGGGACATTTATGCATATTGGAACAATATATGGGAATCGGCCACGAAACCGGATTGCTGTCAGAAACGATGCTCCATCTTGGAAGTGCGGCAGCAATTATATTTTTGTTCCGCAAAGATTTAAAAAAATCGGACTGGGACTTCTGGGGATGTTTATGGATATGATCGGTAATCTGAATCTATATATCCATAACAAAAAGACAGGGGAAAGTTTGGGCTATGCCAGAATAGTCACCGGAACATATCGGAAAACAGGTGCACTTCTTGTGATTTCCATGATCCAACAGCACTTCTGGGACTTACAGGAAAACGGCTGGCTCTTCTGGCCGCAGACTCTCAGATTGTTCCGGGAATCGGATTTTTACTTACAGGCGTATTTCTTCTGGTAACAGATCTGAATAAATCCGGTGGAAAAAGGGACCGAGAGAGGCTTCTTATGACAGCGCCATGTGGATTGGAATTTGTCAGGGGATTGCTGTCTTTCCGGGGATTTCCAGAATGGGATTTACGTTATGTGCTGCACTGTTATGCGGATATGACCGCAAATTTGCGGTTCGTTTTTCTGTTTTTATGAGTCTACCTGCTATCATAGGTGCTTTTTTTACGGAAATCGGAAATTTTGGTGCTTCTGAAATGACGGCAGGACTTGGGTTTACCTATGTATTTGCAATGATCATCGCCGGTTTTGCGGGATGTCTTGTTATCCGAAATACAATAGCCATGACTCAGAATATAAAATTACGCTATTTTGCATATTATTCATTTATAGTCGGTATTATTACACTGGCATTAAATTTTGCCCTGTAAAGGAAGATATTTACGAGAAGATCAAGGAGGGGAGCCTTAGAATGGCAGCATCAAAGAGTAAGAATACCGGGCATTCGGGAAGAAATACAAAAAAGAAGACAGCAATGGAACAGGAAGTCGGCAGATTTCAGACAGAAATCATATTATTTGTGATTTTGGCCGCATGTGTGATTCTGATGGCAAGCAATTTTGGAGCAGGTGGTTTTGTGGGAGATGCGATCAGTAATTTCTGTTTCGGACTGATGGGACTGATGGCATATCTGTTTCCAATCGTATTTTTCCTTGAATCAGCATTTATTCTGATCAATAAAACAAACCGGCTGGCATATAAGAACTTGCAGCGGCGTTTGTGATGTTTCTGTTTCTGTGTGGGGCAGCGCAGCTTCTCACAGACGGATATATGCAGAGTACAACTTGCTGGATTATTATGCTTTAAGCGCAGATTATAAAACAGGCGGTGGTCTGATCGGAGGAGCGATCTGTATTTCTGTCACATCTGCTTTTGGAACTATCGGCGGATATGTGATTATTATACTGGCATTTGTTGTATGTATGATCATTATCACACAGCGCTCTCTGCTTGATTTTGTAACGCGGCTGGTTATAAAAGTGTGTGATTTTGTAAAAGACAGACATATGCGCTATATGCAGGGGCAGCCTGAACGTGAGCGATATAGAGAAGAACGTGCCAGAGAACGTCAGCTTATAAGAGAACAGCGGCGTGAAGAAAGAGTCCGCAGACTGGAGGAAGAAATTGTCGATGATGAATTTTCAGATGATGACTTTCTCATGGATCCTTCGGAAGCAAAAAAAATGAAAAAAGGCGGCTTTCTGGAAGGAACCAAGCTGACAGGCTATTCTGAACAGAAGCCAAAGAAAAAGGGGAAACTTCTGAAAAAAGCAGCAGATACAGATAAAGCAGCAGCAGAAACAGCCGAAGCTGCGGAGGATACCGAGAATACAGGGATTAAATCCTCTGATGATGCGGATAATAAACCATACATCGATGCTCCGATGAATTTTGAGATTCACAGAGCGGATACATCCCCGGATACATACGAGGCAGATAATGAATCACAACAGCAGGAAGACCTTCCATTTGAAGATGCTGTCACTGACCGGAAGAAATCTGTGGTTTCAGAATCGGAGGAAGATCTGCCCCCTTTTCAGGATGAGAAGGCAGTGCGGCCGCCTTCGAAAACCCCCAAATCTTCTGAAAAGGAGATACAGAGCGGAATTGTAAACATTCAGCATGAGATCACCCGACAGGAAGCAGCCGTAAAAAAAGAATATAAATTTCCAGCCTTAAATCTGCTGAAGAAAGGAAGCAGCAAAGCTCAGGGGGATTCTGATGCCTATCTGCGTAAGACTGCAAAAAACTCCAGGAAGTACTTCACAATTTCGGCGTGAACGTGACTGTCACTAATGTGAGCTGCGGACCAACTGTTACCCGTTATGAACTTCAGCCGAGATGGGAGTGAAGGTCAGCAAAATTGTAGGTCTTGCAGATGACATCAAACTGAATCTTGCCACTCCTGATATCCGTATTGAAGCACCGATCCCCGGCAAAGCAGCAGTGGGCATTGAGGTTCCCAATAAAGAGAACAGTACGGTTATGCTCAGAGATCTGCTCCAGTCAGAAGAATTTCAGAAGGCAAAATCCAAACTTTCTTTTGCAGTAGGAAAGGACATTGCAGGTAAGACTGTAGTTGCGGATATTGCCAAAATGCCACATCTTCTCATCGCAGGTGCAACCGGTTCAGGTAAATCAGTATGTATCAATACACTTATCATCAGTATCCTGTACAAGGCAAATCCGGATGAAGTAAAGCTTATCATGATCGATCCTAAAGTAGTAGAGCTCAGTGTGTATAACGGAATTCCACATTTGTTTATTCCGGTTGTGACAGATCCGAAGAAAGCAGCAGGCGCATTAAACTGGGCAGTACAGGAGATGACAAACCGTTACAATACATTTGCGGAGTACGGTGTCCGTAATCTGGATGAATATAATAGAAAAGCAGAGCAGATCAAGGCGGCAGGAGCTGAAGAAGAACCTGTGAAAATGCCGCAGATTGTGATCATCGTGGATGAGCTTGCAGACCTTATGATGGTTGCGCCCGGAGAGGTGGAGGATGCTATCTGTCGCCTGGCCCAGCTTGCACGTGCGGCAGGTATCCATCTGATCATTGCCACACAGAGGCCGTCTGTAAATGTTATCACCGGTCTGATCAAGGCGAATATGCCTTCCAGAATTGCTTTCTCTGTATCTTCCGGTGTGGATTCCAGGACAATTCTGGATATGAACGGAGCCGAGAAGCTTCTTGGAAAAGGTGATATGCTCTTTTATCCTCAGGGATATCAGAAGCCTGCAAGACTTCAGGGTGCATTTGTATCTGATGATGAGGTAAGTGCTGTGGTTGAATTTCTTGCAGATAAAAATCCGGGTGTCCAGTATAACCAACAGATCGAGCAGCAGGTAAATTCTCCTGTAACAACAGGTATGTCCGGAGATGAAAGGGACATCCATTTTGAAGAAGCAGGTAAGTTTATCATAGAGAAAGAGAAAGCTTCTATTGGCATGCTGCAGAGAATGTTTAAGATTGGTTTCAACAGAGCGGCAAGAATCATGGATCAGCTCTGCGACGCAGGTGTAGTGGGACCGGAAGAGGGAACAAAACCGAGAAAAGTTCTTATGTCTATGGAGGAGTTTCAGAATTATCTGGAAAATCAGTAAGTGAGGACTGTCTATGAAATGTCCTAAATGTCATAAAGAGGTGGAAAAAGCTCTCTGTACTGCCCCTACTGCCTTGCGGAGATACCCTGGGTAAGAGAATTCAGCACAGTGGAAACTCTGATGAAAAAGGAGCAGCAGAACCGCCCATCCGAAAAAAAACAGAAAACAAAAATTATAAAATATTTCAAGCATCCAAAAAGAAGAAAGCTGAAATTCAGCAGAAAACAGCTTCTATGTCTGCTTCTGTGTGCGGCGACACTGCTGGGGTTCTTTTGTTATCGGCAGTTAAATACTTTTTCTGCCTTATATTCCAGGGCAAAAAAACAATATGCACAGCAAAACTATGAAGAAGCACAGCGGATTGCAGAAAATGCTCTGGATAAAAATCCCAAAAATGAAGCCGCCAATCTTCTTCTGGCCAAAAGTATGGAGAAATCAGGCGATAAACAATCTGCACTTCTTGTTTTGCGCCCATTTATCCAGAACAAAACTGCGGGAACAGGAATATATAAAGAGTATGTGAAGCTTCTTACACAGGAGGGAAAGATCAACGAAGTCAGGCTGATCCTGAAATCTGCTGACAGGGATGTGCAGAATGCCTGTGCAGAATATATCTGTGAAACACCTGTATCAAATCTGGCACCCGGAACCTACACTACGACGCAGACTCTGGAACTGAAGGGTAACTGCCAAAAGATTTATTACACATTAGATGGAAGCACACCTACCAGAAAGAGTAAAGTATATACAGAACCTATTATTCTGAGAGAAGGCACAACCGAAATAAAAGCCTTTGGTGTAAATGATAAAAATATCGAAAGTGATGTGATCAGCAGAAAGTATGTGATTGTTTTAAATGCACCGAAAGCCCCTAAAGTAACACCTAAATCAGGGGATTACAATAAAAAACAGAGATTAAGATCACTGTTCCGGATGGATGTAAAGCATATTATGCATTTGATTCTGAACCGGATCTTAACAGTACTGTTTATGAACAGCCAATCTCCATGCCTGTGGGTTACCATAGGCTGAATGTTATTCTTGTTGCAGCAAATGGCAAGACCAGTAAAATGACTGCTATGGATTATTATCTGCAGTACTAAAAATACTGTGATTTTATCGCTGATTTTATTAAAATAGAAGGAAGAAGATCATGGAAATCCGTATTGTTACAGTTGGAAAGATCAAAGAAAAATATCTGTGTGACGGAATCGCAGAATATGCCAAACGGCTGAGCAGATACTGCAGGCTGACTTTCTGTCAGGTAGCAGATGAAAAAACACCGGATAAAGCGTCAGAAGCACTGAACACACAGATTAAAAATACAGAAGGCGAACGTCTGATGAAACATATACGCGAACAGGATTATGTTATCGCACTGGCAATTGACGGAAAAACGCCGGATTCTGTAGAACTCTCTCAAAAATTGAGAAACTGGGAGTTTCCGGTATCAGTTCCATTGCATTTGTGATCGGAGGTTCCTTAGGACTGAGTGAGAGTGTTCTGAAACGTGCAGATTATAAGCTCAGCTTTTCCAGAATGACTTTTCCGCATCAGCTGATGCAGATGATCCTTTTGGAACAGATATACAGAAGCTACCGCATTATGAATCACGAACCCTATCATAAATAAACGAATGTACCAACAAGCCCAAAAGAAAGAAGAAAACTATGAACACAGAAAAATTTGAAGAATTTATTTCACAGTACCCGATTTTTGAATACCGCATACTGGACACAAAAGATATTACAATTCAGGAACGCGTGCGCACGATCTGCCAAGAAGAATGCGAACGTTATGATTCTACCTGGGCCTGTCCCCCCGCAGTAGGAACCCTGCAGGAATGTGAAAAAAAATAAAAAGTTATCCTCAGGCTGTTTTCTTTTCCAGTGTAGCAGAAGTTTCGGATATCATGAACATGGAAGAAATGCTTTCTACAAGACGGGCACACGAGGACCTGACTACAGAGGTGGGAAAATATCTGAATAAAGAAGGGTATGAAACTTATATCCTGTCTACAGAATCCTGTGATATCTGTGAAAAATGTGCCTATAAAGAGGGAAAGCCATGCAGATATCCTGACCGGATGCATCCATGTCTGGAAAGTCATGGTGTAGTAGTAAATGAGATTGTAGAGCGTGAATCTATGGAATATAATCTGGGTGGAAATACAATTCTGTGGTTTTCTATGGTTTTGTTTCGATGATTGCTGCTGAAACGTGTTTTAAAGAAAGTTCTTCCGGCATAGACTGATAGTAAAAGCCGGGGGAGCTTTTTTTTATGAAAAAAGCAGGACAATGGAAAAACCGGATGGTGCTGGCATTAGAACTTCCGCCTGATCTGGCATATAATGAAACGATCGTCACACTGACCGGTCAGACGGAAGCTGTTATCGAAAATTATAAATCTGTTTTTAAATATACACCTTCTGAAATTGTGATACAGTCTTTTTGCGGAAAAGTGACCATATCCGGGAAAAATCTTGAAATCCGCTGGTACAATTCCAGTGCAATGAAAGTGACGGGAAGTATTTATGATATAAAAGCGGGTGACAGCGAATGTTGAAATTTTTGAAATTAATATATGGTTATGTGATCATCTTGTAAGAGGAGAAAATCTGGAACGCTTTCTGAATCTCTGCAAAAGCAGAAGAATTTATATGGAAAAGATCCGGTACAAAGAGGACGGCCAGCTTATGGCACAAATGCAGGCCGCAGATTTCTTTCGCCTGAGACCTCTCCGGAATAAAACAGGTGTACATATTCAGATCATACAGAGACGAGGAATGCCCTTCTTTTTTTAAGGAATAAAAAAAGAAAGGCTTTTTTTACAGGCATGATTCTGGGAGGTATCCTGATATTTTTTTGACAGGGAGAATCTGGAATATCCATATTGAAGGAAATGTCAGAAACAGTACCGGAGAAATCCTCGATTTTCTGGATAAGCAGGATATAAACCATGGGATGTCCAAAAAAAAGATCAACTGTTCAGAAGTTGCAGCAGCTGTACGGAAAAATTTTCCAGAGATTACCTGGGTATCTGCCAGAATAGAAGGAACCCGTCTGATTCTTAATATCCAGGAAGGAATTATCCCCCAAAAAACCAACAGTAATACCTCACCCTGTAATCTGCTCGCAGACAAGGACGGAGTGATCACAGATATGATCGTCCGAAGGGGCATACCGGTAAAAAAGCCCGGGGATTCCTGCAAAAAAGGGGAACTTCTGGTATCCGGGGAACTTCATATCATGAATGACAGTCAGGAAGTCCTGCGAAAGGAATACGTTCATGCAGATGCGGATATTTTTATTTCCAGACAAATTTCCTATTATCAGGAATTTCCATTAAAATACCGTACAGAAATCCCTGCCGGCAAAAAGAAAAAAG
>ENA-OQDF01000716-OQDF01000716.1-human-gut-metagenome-genome-assembly--contig:-NODE-716-length-13953-cov-3.136627_pt1 | contig 13953 bp, 24 predicted proteins | sample MGYA00242769_ERZ504597 | MGnify/ENA primary metagenome ERZ504597 (study PRJEB26092, sample SAMD00036305) | human gut metagenome | host: Homo sapiens | study: EMG produced TPA metagenomics assembly of...
TTTATTATAGCAATTATTATTAAATTATCATTTTAATCTTTGTCATTAAATTGACAATTCGTTTTTTTAAGTATTATATGTAAGATGAGGTGAACTATTATGCTAATTAAATTTTCTATAGAAACTATTTATCTTTTAATCAGAAACAGACTTTTTCCATGGAAGCCGGAAAGACTCGAAAATATTCTGATCGAATTTACAAAGACAAACAACTAAAATTAACTAAATGTGAAGCTATTTTCGGTGCTAATGCTTCCGGAAAATCTAATCTTACAGAAGCTTTCGACTTCATTCAAACCATGGTCTTAAACGGACTGCCAAACGGATTTACTAATAAATATTTTAGACAAAATCCTTCTAATCAATCCAAACCTTCTTCTTTTGAGATTGAATTACTTCTTGATGGAAAACGTATGGTTTATGGTTTTTCCATTTTATTAAAAACCGGATCTATTCAGAGCGAATATCTCTACGAGCTTACAACAAATAATCTTCATAAGCTACTTTTTACACGTAATCTTTTGGATGCTTCCTTCGTTGTTGGAGATTATTTTCAAGATTCTAACGGAATTGAAAAGTTAGAAATGTATGGCGAAGACAGTATAGCAGATTCTGAATTACTTTTCTTTCCATTATCAATCATGGAAAAGCCAAAATGTATGAAGATACACCGGAATTAAAAATTCTCAAAAAAGTATACTATTGGTTTGGAAAGCATTTAACAGTAAGCAATCCTAACAGTATTCTCACAGGGTATCCTTATTTTTCAAATTCAAATCTTACTGAAATTGCCAATCTTTTAAATGCATTGGGAACAGGCATATCAGACTTAAAAATTGTTGAAGTCCCTGTAGAAATCATAAAAACCAAAATACCAGATAAGTTGTTTAATAAAATTATTTCTGATTTAGAAAAAAGAAAGGCCAAAAGCAAAACAGCCCCTTCTCCCATTATGCTTCGTTCCTATAAAGAATTTTACACATTTGAACTTAATGAAGAAAATGACCTTATTATTAAAACAATAGAATTCAGTCACGAAAAATCTATCTATTTAATTTAAAAGAGGAATCTGATGGTACCGCACGCTTATTGGATTTAATAGAAATTTTACTAAAAGTTTCTGATGACCATATTTTTGTCATAGACGAAATTGATCGTTGTCTTCATCCAGCAATGACAACTCGCATTATTGAACTATTCCTTCAAATGGCCTCAGAAAGAAATACCCAGTTAATCATCACAAGTCATGAATCACGTTTATTAGCAGCTGAGATTCTTCGAAATGATGAAATCTGCTTTATTTTAAAAAATTCAGATGGTGAATCCATCCTTAATCCTTTAGAAAAATATCAACTACGCGCAGACAAAAAAGTATATGCTGCAATGTTTGATGGAACTTTAAAAAATGTTCTTCCTTTTTATAAATAAAGAAAAAATACAAAATATTCTTGCACAAGACAGAATGTAAATTTCTTCAAACAACTTATGCTAAGACAATGTCCCTACATAAAACTGTAGACAAAGCTCATAGCGATGCTGTGGGCTTTTCTTATATTAAAATGGTATTGGAATCATAACACCAAACACCAAGTTTGTCTACAGTCTGGAATCTTCCACAAATTGGAGAAGAATTGCATTATTTTGTCTATGGCCATGCCACCTTATCTCTCTTCCGTATTTTTACGTAAATCGTACTTCGTGAAACACCTTCTTTTTTCAACCATGCTCAGTAAAACTGCTCTTGCTCTACGATATTTTACTCCCAAAATCTCAACTGCCGTATCTGTTGTAATGAACAATGAAGCCTTTTTCCAATACATATTTATAGATCTCCTGCACATTATCTGGCGCCTTATCTGTAGTATCTGGCACTTTATCGGCACTATCCGGTACTTTTCCTGTAGTATCCGGCACTTCATCGGCACTATCTGGCATTTTTTCGTTAATATCCGGCACTTTCCCGGAGATTTAACGACACTGTTATAGTCATTAAGATTAACAGTAATAAAAAACACATGCACACGTGCTTCATTTCTGATTATAAACATCTATAAATTTATAGTAGCATGCAGATTTTTTGTCAACAACTAAATTTTACAAATAAAAAAGAAACGAGCACCCCGCCTAGCAATAGCCGTACGGTAACAAACCCGTTTCTTTTCTTTGAATTTTACTCTAATCATATACTGATGTCAACAGCATTTCTGTTAATTTTTCTTTTGATCATTCAGCATCGCAACAATATTCATTGCCGGCAATAAGATAGGTGCCATTCCCGGCTGAGTTGTTATGGTAGAAATATAGCTTCTAATATATGGGAACAGAATAGCAATAGCATTTCTTTCAAGAATACTCATGTTTTCCTGCTGAGTATTGAATATTGCTCTTCCTTTTACCCAAACACATACTTTTTCATCTTGATCTGCAACTTTAGTTGTAAGAATAAGTTCAAACTTATCATCACCGATTTTATTCAGACTATGATCAACCTGAACTCCTAACTCCAGATCATCTAACGATCCATCTTTTTTTTCTAAAGCTACTTTCTATAATTTCAATTTTGTCTAAAATAAGAGCACTTTCATATTTAGATCTGACTTCCATATTTTTTCTCCTAGCATGCAGTTGCGTAATCATCCATAAAATCAAACTCTGGCTTTACATTGCTTGTATTAATGTTGTTATTTGAATAATCAAAATACTTCTGAGGCGGCGTCAAAATCTGTTTTACATCTTCCTCCGTAATTGCATGCACTCCCTCTGCATCTCTTATCATAGGAGTTTTAGCGGTTTTACTCAATTCGACATTATACTTCTCGCACAATGAAAAGAACAATTCTTTATCTAACATTAAATCACCTCTTCTTCTTCATTATATATTAGCTTTGTTGATTTAATACATTCTTTTTTTGAAACACAAATTTGACGTTCATTAAATCCAAGGCCTGTAATATTCATTATTTTCTTCTGTAATTCTTTATCCTTCTTGTTTCTTCGCGTTGTATAACCTGCATAATCTTTCTGAAATGTTCTGGTAATAACAGCGATATTCTTTTTTGCTTATAATAATCAAAGAAAAGAGCACGAAAATTTTTATCATCAAATACAGGCATATTTCCAGAACAATCTTTTTCTATTTCATCTATGCATTGGATAACCTCCGTGAAAAATGCATCCAATTGTTTATTATCATCCAAATCCAATACTTCTTCATCTGGTGCTTCTATAGTCGCCTTAAAAATCACTCTTCCAAAATCGTTATTATGAAAAGCAGCTGTTGCAGACCACCATAATGCTTTCTCATAATCGTCAAAAAATATACTCCCTGTCCCAGCCAATGATCAGCACGATAGTTGCATTTCGCAGGATCAAATCCATTACTTTCTATACTATCTTTATGTTTTGAACAGGTTCCATGATATCCTATTTCATTCATTCTTTACTCTCTTTTGGATTTTTATCAACGTCACTTTTTAAGTAACTCAATTTCAGATTTTATTCAATACAGATATGATTATATATTTTACCACGCTCAAGCAAGCTCTGCAATCTCATTTCCATCCAATCAGCACTTTATTTTTATTAACTAAAGTGAAAAGCACCTTCCTTTTTCAGACACCCTGCATCTTAAAATCACATATTAAAGATAAAAAGGTGATGAACTATGCAGATTGAAGAAAAGAAATCAAGACTGGAAAATCTTTCAATGATACAATTGATGATGAAACGGTAGCGAACATTGAAAAAATGCTAACCAGAAAAAAAGTAGAAAAACTTCACAAGTACAAAATCTTATACAACGAAAAAAGAGATGCCTGGTACACCGCAAACCCGCAGGATTATAACAAGCGTATTCAAAGAAAAACTCTTGGTGAATTGTTGGATGCATTAAAGCCTTACTATATAGAATCCACTTCCACTTACCTGCAGGATATTTTTGAGGAATGGCTGGATTATAAAAGAACCATCACTGACAGCCCTAATACTATCTGTGCTCACAGAAAACACTGGAAAGATTTTTGACGGAACTGATTTCTTTCAGATTCCCTTACAGGAAATCAAGGTCTCGGATATCAATTCCTGGGCCAACCAGTTGATCAAAAATATAATTTATCCAGTCACGCCTGGCAGACGATAAAAACCATTCCAAAACAGATGTTTGAGTATGCGAAAGACCATGGATATATTGCTACTAACCATTTCCGGAGCTCAGGGTAACTGTTAAATTCCGTCAGGTATCCAAGCCAACTAGCGAAACTCAGGTTTACAACACCGACGAATATCATAAAATTATTGAGGATCTGTGGAAATCGTACGATAAGAAACACGAGCCGCGCTTTTTATCTATCGTTTGCAATTTTTTGATGGGATTACGTGCCGGAGAATTGTGCGCCCTTCGATGGCAAGATCTGGACATGAAGAAATGGGAAATATCGATTGTACAGGAAATGGTACATATGGATGCCACTGAACTGAGTAATCCTTATTATGATGTGTATAAGGCTTCCGGACAGATTGTTATTCTTCCTGGTCAGAAAGGCAGAAAAGGTGTGTATGTATTGCTTGATCATACCAAGACTCATACAGAACGTGTCATTCCTGTTGTACATAAAGCTCAGGAGATTTTCAAATTATTAAGAGCAAATGCTCCTGATGCAAAACCTGATGACTTCATTTTCGGATATGGAAGCAAATACCTGAACCTGCGATCAATTAACAGTATGCTGGAATATGCCTGCAAGCACATCAGTACAGATGTAAAGCGCAGCCACAAACTGAGAAAGACTTACGCAAGCCGCCTGAACGCAGCTGGTCTTCCTCTGGATCAGATTCGTGCCTGCCTTGGCCACAGCAACACCACCACCACATTAGGTACATATACACTCCCCTGACTCCTGAGGAAAGTTTGAGTATCATGGAAAAAGCATTTGCCAACTGATTTCACCCAAATTTTCCTTGTCACAGGAAGTCACAGGTTCGAACTCAAATTAACAAGCACAAAAAAAGCCGGAAACCGTTGATTTTTCAAGGTTTCCAGCCTTTCACCGAAGCGTGCGTTAGAGGTTGCTGCGTGCCGGTGGCACGCGTTTAGCAACGACCGAAATGAAATGTAGATCGAACCCGTTCGAGTCCGACTGGACTCGAATAAATGGGACAAGACTTTATGTCCTGTCCCATTTTTTTATGACGTGCGTTAGAGGATTCGAATTTTTACACATGCATGAAAACCGCATAGAAAGGGGCATTCCGCCACCGTATCCATCTAATGTCACAACAAAGTCACAACAATTTTTACCTCTGTTATTGTAGGGCTATTTATATGTATGATATGTGATTTTTACTTTGGCATCAACTGGAAACCATTCATTTGCTGAAAATTCTGAATTTCCATTAATTGTTACCTTTTCAACTTCTCCATTTTTTGAAAGACTCCTAGAATCAAATCTTTATCTTCTATGAGTTAATATTTTTAAATCCCGCCGAACTTAATATATCTTTCACATCTTTGAAATTTTTGTTTTCTAAATTTTCTGCTGATGTAGACACCTGTATATCTTTATTTCTCTTATGGTCAATATTTTCTTTTTCCCCGATATAGAAGAAAACACCTAATAATACTATCATTAGAAGAACCATACCTATTACGGCTCTTGTATTGTTAGCTTCTTGTTTTGCTTGATATTCAAGCTCCATCTTTTTTCTTTTAGTTTTTTCCTCAGCTTGTTTTGTTTTTTCTCTTTCGACTTCGATAGGATCTTCTTGTTTTATTTCAACAGAATCTTCCTGTTTTATTGCGTCCTCATCTGTTTGAGTATTTTCATTTTGGGGAGCATATTTAAACAGCTCACCACGACACTCTGGATATGAAAGAATTAATGCACGTACATTATTTGCAATATACAATGGAATATTCGAATCATCATTATCACTTGTAATCCAATAACTTCCTGTTATATGTCCATAATCATTAAAATCTATTTGGAATGTCCATGTGCTTAATTTGCTTTGTGATTTCACAGTTCCATAAACAATAGGCCCATCCGTATATATACTTTCTAATCTCTTTATAGGTCTTGCTGCTTTGCATACCATTAACCCAAATTCACATTCAGATATATCATCAGAAATTCACACGACGTAGAAGTTCTATTTTCTTCTTCGTCATTTTCAGACATATCATCTGCAAATTGACATTGAAAAGACTTACGAAATTCTTCCTCGGCTTTCTTTTTTTTGTTCTTCTTTTCTGCTTTTATGTAAAATACCACCAACAATTCCTATTGTAATTATCTCCAAAAGTGCCATTTCTTCACCTTCGTATTCTAAGAATATAATAATTAAAGCATTATTTTACTGTATCTTCAATACATATTTTTCTGAATCATCTAAAAAATTATATTCTGATTTTGCATCCTCTGGTAAATAGGAAAACGAAAAAAGAGGATGTCCTATTTTGATATATATATCCGATAAATATACATCCACATATAACTCGTTGGGGATATAGCTATCATAACAAAATCTATACTCTTAAACGAATTTGCCTTGCATCTCTGTAATATATCATTAGCACATTTTCTGTTATCGTTAACCCAAATCTTGTTAATGACTACTTTTAATTGCTGTTCATGGTAATAGCCTACACTAAATACATAACTATTATATACGTCCATATCACGTCCAAATTGTAAATATAATAATATTATTAGCAATATCATAAGAATTATAAAAACTTTCCTGATTTTCTGTATATACATAATTAGCTTCCTTGTACCTGTATTTTAATACAGTGTATCATAATACATCTTATTTATAAATACAGTTGTACGTATAATTCAAGAAAAAACAGGTTAGGATTATGATATGACTGTATATATAGATTTGGAGAATCTCCTTAAAGAAAAGCAAATCAGCAAAAATAAATTATGCCTTGCTTGCAATTTGCAACGAACTCAATTAAACAATTATTGTAAAAACAAGGTATCTCGGATAGATTTATCCATTTTGGCACGTATATGCGAATTTCTCGACTGTACACCAAATGATATTTTAAAGCTCAAACCATAAGAAGCCGTTACCTATCAATATGATATGATAGGTACAGCTTCTTTCTTTTTGTACCATTATATTAAATAATTAACACTTGTGACATCAAGTCGCCAATGTGAAAGATGAAATACTGATACCATCATCATTGCCAAACGATTGTATACTACTGGCTTACCCTGTGTAATGGCTTTTTCTCTATTTTTGCCACGTAATATATACGGTTTATCATTCATGATATCCGCTAAAAACTTCTGATTTGTAATTCTATCTGCGGTATGCATTGCTTTGTATCGTAATGCAAGTTCCTTACGGCATATATATTTATAGTCTGGATCGGCTTCTAAACGCTCTTTATAATAGCAGTATGCCCGTTGTGCCTGTTCTGCTCGCAATCCATGAAGATTAATTTTATTGTTCATTTCTGTTTTTGTAAAAACTCTTTTATCTGGTGGAACTTCTGAAAAAATTTTCTTTATGGTTTCTATATCAGATGGTAAAATTCTTTGAAATTGATCTTTGCCACCCTTACCGCTATGTACATATACACAACAGTACCCGCTTTCATCAGTTCGCAAATCTCTTCCCCTTAATTTTGCAAGCTCTGCTCGCCTAAGTCCTACTACTTCTGTACTGATATAAGACGTTCAAAACGTTCTTGTGTAACTTCTTTTTTTCCTTGTGCATTTATTTCTGTGTCTCGCCCTCTGGTTATCATATCCGCAGTTCTTTTTGGTTTGTTTATCTGCCCCATATTAACCTCTAATGCCTTACATGGCGCAGACATATATCTGTGTATCGTTGCAGGCCTATAACCTGCATTTTCAAGACTATCCTCATATTTTTGGAGTATTTCGTTTTTTCGATCTGTAAGTTGGGATGGTGTTCTGATACCATTTTGTCTGCAATACGACGCAAAATTTTTACAGTCACGTTTATATACCGTAATTGTATGGTTGTCTGTTATTCCTATTAAAGCTTTTTGACATAACATGTGCTGTATGGATTCTTTTCTCAATAATCTATAACTTCCTTTCTCCTAAATTCCTGTAACAGGCTCAAAGGAAGTTGTCAAGGTACCGCTCTGCTTGAATATTATCAACCTTGACAACTTCTTTTTCGCATGTTTATTGGTAATCAAGGGCTGTAAGCCCTCTAATGACATCAGATATGTCATTGCCGCACTGATCGGACCTATGGTTAACCGCCGCTATCCAGAGGTGTTTTTGTGACTCCTCTCTGTCATAAGATATGGAAGTTGCGGTCAGAGGTCAGTCCCCTATGTAGCCATCCTGTTTAACAACTCGGGCACTTCCATTTCTTTCAAATACATCAACTTTTAAATTTTACATTATCTGGAATTTTTCCTATAAAAGTTGACGCTAACTGGTTATTCTCTATACATCAGAGAATAACCAGTAGCTGTTTTCTCCTTTCCTCCTTAATTTTCATTTTTATATGTATGGATTGTATTTCATCTTTAATATGTCATTTCATAAATGCCGTAATAAAAATCTATGCACAGTCACTAGATTTGTAAAATAAGGCGCATTAGTTTCTTCATACAAAACATTTTTGCTGTTTTCAAAAAAAAATTACATATTAAAAATAAAGAAAACTTAGGAGGTTTTGAATTATGATTAAAAATGTTTTTTCCGTTGCCAAAAAGGAAGCTACCAATTATTCCAATGTTGTCACATTAACTGCTAATACCGGCATTTCCCTGAATACCAGTTATCAGCAGGCTGAAAATAGTATCAAGGAAATCTTGATGTCCTGCTACAATATGTCTCCATTTGCCAACTATGACCAGCTTATTTCCGCCTATAGGGTTTATAGAGATCCCAACAGCTGGGCGGTAGGCGTCAAATGTACACCGGAATATGAGTGGTTGGAAAAACTCCCCAAGAATAACAAACCTATTTTAATTGGTGTAACCAATATTTTTGCGAACAGTGCAACTAATACATGGTGGGCTACCTATACCATAATAGATAGCGACTCGATTTTCTGTAAAATATATTGATACATATTTGTATTTCGATATCAGTATATTTTCCTATATGTTGTATGCATAACAATATATCTTTTTGATTTTTTGCTGTTTTTCAGAAAAAATTACATATTAAAGATAACCATAGAATTTGCACTTATGTTTTGTGGAAATAAACAGTATTTATTCAATAAATAAAAAATACTGTCAAGAAAGGAGGAAAGAACCATAAGTAAAAAAGAATCTCCTAGCAGAACTAGGAACTATGCAACAATTGTGTACCCAGAGTCAGCGCCTGAAAATTGGAGAGAAATATTGGCTGATCTGCATATTCCTGTGTTAATTAGCCCATTGCATGATAAGGACGTTACACCTGATGGGGAAATAAAAAAGGCGCATTATCATGTGATTATTATGTATGGCGGGGTCAAAACTACTGCACAGGCAGAAGCTATTATCAAGAAAATTGGTGGTGTAGGCGTTGTACCGATAAATCATCTCCCAGCATATGCACGTTATCTTATTCATTTGGATGACCCAGACAAGGCTCAATATGATGTGCATGATGTTACTGCACTGTCTGGTGCAGATTATGATGCAATTACCTATATTCCTGCGGATGATTTAAGTTGCATTGTGGATATGTTGCAGTTTATTAATGTAAATCAGATTTCTAGTTTTTCAGTTTTTGCTGATATATGTGCATTGGAGCACAAAGAATGGTTGCGCGTACTTGCACTCAAAAAACATCATACTTTTTTACAGTACCTTAAATCAGCGACATGGACTGAATCACTTATTCTTGACAAGGAGGATTTATAATTATGATGTTAAATGTAACTAATTTGGAAGTAAGAGGAATCGAAGAAAAATTGTCTGGAAAAACAGGCAAGCCGTATCTTATCGTGCGCGTAGAAGATGATCATGGTGCATGGGTTAATCTTATTGACCGCGATATTTCTCGCAAGACCCTCTATGAGAAAGGACATTTCTATAATTTTGCATTGGATTTGGTAATTAGAATGAAATATACCAGTGTATCTATTATAGATGTAACACTGAATGAGTAATATGTTGAACATTGAACACTGAACTACTCAGGGGGAGTGTCGTAGTCCTCCCCTGATGTTGCTTTTTCTTTGACTTTTTTATACAATTTGAAAATGACACAAATAGAACTGGAAAAATCACTTCATAATGATACAATAGATATGGATACGGTAGCGGATCTTGAAAAAATGATTGAAAGAAAAAAGATCGAAAAGCTTCACCGATATAAAATTTTTTATAACGAGAAAAGAGATGCTTGGTACACGTGTCATCCATTAAATTATAAGAGACGAATTCAGAGAAAAACAAAAGAAGAATTATTAGATGCTCTGGCACCATTTTTAACAGTGGAAATGGCAATGACATGACTCTTACAGATTTATATCCAGAATGGTTGGATTACAAGTCACAGCTTACCAACAGTCCAAATACTATAGCTGTTCATGAAAAACATTGGAATAAGTACTTCAAAGATACGTCTTTGTTTCTTAAGCCTATTTCAACGATTACGCTAAAAGACTTAAATCTGTGGGCTAATGCACTTATAAAAAATGGATTTATCATCAAAACAATGGCAGACTATTAAAACTATACCAAAACAGATTTTCGAATATGCGTATATGAGTGAATATATTCAACATAATTCATTTCCTGAAATCAAGATCACAGTCAAATTTCGGCAGGTTATTAAAAGAGTGGAGAAACGCAGACATATAATTCTGAAGAATTTGAAAAAATTCTTCAAGACTTATATTCTTCATTTCAAGAAAAAGGAGAAAAGCGCTTCTTAGCTATTATCCTAAACTTTTATTTGGGGTTACGAGCAGGAGAACTTGCTGCTTTACAATGGGGTGATATTGTTGAGAATCACATTCATATCCAACGCGAGATGGTTTGTATAAATAGCAGAGATTTAGAAATTGATGCTTTTCAAGCCCAAATAAGAACAGGAGAGCTTGAATTGCTTCCAAATCCCAAAAATAATAAAAATATTTATGCTATCACAAATCATACAAAGACTCATAAGGAACGATATGTACCTATTATTTCACAAGCCGCTAATGTAATTCAAATTCTTAAAAAACTTAGTCCATGTCATAAAGCAAGTGATTATATTTTTTATGAAATGGTAAATATATGACTTTGAGAAGTATTAACAGTATGTTGGAACGTGCTTGTGATCATATAGATATTGACACAAAAAGAAGTCACATCATCAGAAAGACATATGCAAGCCGTTTGGCTGCGTCAGGTTATCCTGTAGATGCAATACGTTCTAATTTGGGGCACAGCAACCTTGCTACTACATATGGATATCTATATAATCCGTTGACAGCTTCCGAGAGTCTGTTAATTATGGAGAAAGCATTTTCTGACTTGTCACAACAAGTCACAACAACTTTTTATTTCCTCATAACGCAAAACACCGAAACCCTTTAAAACAAAGGTTTCCGGCATTCTCATAGTAGCGTGCGTTAGAGGATTCGAACCCCCGACCTTTTGGTCCGTAGCCAAACGCTCTATCCAGCTGAGCTAAACGCACATTTCTTTGTCGCTTTAGAACTCTTTGTTTATCACTCGTTCCCGCTGACATCATGTATATTACACTATCCTAAGAGAAAAGTCAACACCTTTTTGAAAAAAAATTTAAAATTTTTTCGAATAACAGTTTTTTGTGAAAATAAGGGCTTTTTCCCCTATTTCACAGTCCGCACCAGGTAGTCTTTCTTTCGCAGTTCCTCTTCAATCAGATCCAGGGTCTGCGCCGAGTCTGCCGATACGGTATGAAAATGTTCCCCTGATGTGATATTCTTCAGCGGCCGTGATTTTCCCTGCCGGATTTCTTCCATAAACAGTGCCACCTTATTTCGTGAACTGATATTAAGTTCCGCCCGCAGTTCTCCGTAAACCTCGTGACGCACAATCACATCCAGCACAACGCCGCCGAAATCCACGATTGTATTCAGCTCGTCCTGCATCTGCTCATCCGTGTGATTCACCTCAAGACCCGCGTCTCTCTCACCGGGCTGCTGCAGATGTAGCCGCGGTTTGTCGCAATCACATCGTATCCGGCTGCGCGGATCAGGGCAATGTCCTGGACAATCACCTGACGGCTGACTTCACAGCTCTTCGCCAGCGCTGCACCGGAGACCGGCGTCTTACTGTTTGTTATTCTTTGAAGAATCTCTTCTCTTCGTTCCTTTCCACTCATCATAAAACAAGACCTCGCATTTCGTACACTTCCCTTATCTTATCACACTTTCCGCCGTTTCTACAATAGCAGGAAATCATTTTCCAAAAGCTTTGTCAAGGACTAAAACTTTATGAAATTTTCCGGGCTCTCGTATATTCGTCCCGCCAACTGCCAATCATGAACGTATAACAGTAACGAACGGTAACCATACGTTCCATGTTTCAGGAGGATGCATACCATGGCGATCAATAAAGTTGAACTGTGCGGAGTCAATACATCACGCCTTCCCGTACTGAATGCCGAAGAAAAGGAGACTCTGCTGAAAAAGGCCCGCGAAGGAGATGCTGCTGCCCGCGAACGCTACATTCAGGGCAATCTGCGCCTTGTCTTAAGCGTGATCAAGCGCTTCTCCAACAGCAGTGAAAACGCCGACGATCTCTTTCAGATCGGCTGTATCGGCCTGATTAAGGCGATTGATAACTTCGACACGACCTTAAACGTCCGTTTCTCCACCTATGCCGTGCCGATGATCATCGGTGAAATCCGGCGGTATCTGCGTGACAACAATGCGATCCGCGTCAGCCGTTCCCTCAGGGATACTGCCTACCGCGCCATCTGCGCCCGCGAACTTTATCTCAAGCAGAACCAGAAAGAGCCTTCGATCGAGGAAATCGCCGCTGAAATCGGCATTGGAAAAGAGGATATCGTCTATGCCCTCGACGCAATCCAAAGCCCGATGAGTCTGTATGAGCCCGTCTACACGGAAGGCGGCGATACCCTGTATGTCATGGATCAGTTAAGTGATAAGAAAAATAAAGAAGAAAACTGGGTGCAGAACCTCGCCCTGCAGGACGCGGTCGCCCGTCTCAATGAGCGCGAACGCCAGATCATCCGCATGCGTTTCTATGAGGGCAGACCCAGATGGAGGTTGCCCGGGAAATCGGCATCTCGCAGGCGCAGGTCAGCCGGCTGGAAAAGTCCGCCCTGCGCTCTATGCGGAATTATCTCTCCGACGAGCGGTAACGCCCGCCGTTCACTGAATTTCTGCAAACTGCAGCCGGTAATCCGACGGCGGCATTCCATAGTGTTTCCGGAACACACGGGAATAGTAAAAAGGATCTTCAAATCCGCACGACAGCGCCGTCTGTTTGACCGTCATCCCCATCTGCAGCAGCTTTTCTGACTGCTGCAGCCGATATTCCAGCAGATACTGTCCTGGTGACCAGCCGATTTTCTTCTGAAACAGACGGTTCAGCGTTGTGCGGCTGACCGCCATTTTCCGCGCAATTGTCTCCGCGCAGAACTCACTCCTGTGATACCCTGCGGCAATCAGAGCCATCGCTTCCATGATCCGCGGATCTTCCTTCTTTCTCTCCTCCCGCTGCGGCTCCGCCAGATCCTGGTACACGCCCAGAAGCACAAGCAGCACACCGACGGCTCCTGGCTGTTCCGGCGATAGAGTTCCATCTGGCAGAGACACTCAAAATACGGCAGAAGCCTTTCCTGACGGAGAGGCGGCGCCGCCGGCTGCTGTGGGTTCAGTACCGACCGTGCCAGAATCTGCCGGCATTGTTCCCCGACAAAATCAACCACACATATTCCACGCTCGTTCTCATCCGGCGCGTACTGCACCACCTGCTCTGGACAGATTAAAAGCTCTGTCCGGCGG
>ENA-OQDF01000717-OQDF01000717.1-human-gut-metagenome-genome-assembly--contig:-NODE-717-length-13924-cov-3.869029_pt1 | contig 13924 bp, 26 predicted proteins | sample MGYA00242769_ERZ504597 | MGnify/ENA primary metagenome ERZ504597 (study PRJEB26092, sample SAMD00036305) | human gut metagenome | host: Homo sapiens | study: EMG produced TPA metagenomics assembly of...
GGGGCCGTCGCCGTCGGCGCCCTCGGCCTGCAGCGACACGCCGCGGCCATGGCGCTCAATCAGCATAATGCGGCGCAGGCCTCGGTGTTCTTGGGGCGAACCATGCCCGTGATGGCCTTGCCCGGCACCACGTCAATCACGGCCTCGCCCGGCTTAAAGGCATAGTCGAATACGTCGAGCGAAAGCTTCGGCAGCTTAACGGAGGCGCGTAGCTCATCGGCAAGGGCCGCGACCTCGGCCATCTCGGGTGCAATCTCGCCCACAAAAGTGCCGTCCTGTGCCACGAGCGCGCCGGCGGCATACACGCGATGCGGAGCCGTGGCAAACGTCAGGTCGTTGAGCACCAGCAGGTCGCACGCTTGCCCGGGGCAATCGCACCACGCAGCTCGTGTGGGTCGCGGCAACCGTGGTCCAGGCCAAACGCCTCGGCCGTGGAGAGGGACGCCATAGAGATAGCGACCACGGGTCGATGCCGGCCTCGATAGCCGCGCGGCAGGCATTGTCGATCATGCCGGTCGCAAGCGCATCGGAAGGGGCGCGGTCGTCGGTCGCGAAGCAGCAGCGGCGGGCGCGCGCGGGATTCTCTAGCAGCATCGGCGACAGGTTGGCCAAGTCGTGGCTACACGTACCTTCGCGCAGCATCACATACATGCCGCGGGACAGTTTATCGAGCGCCTCCTCGGGAATCGTCGACTCGTGGTCGGCGATAATACCCGCCGCGGCATAGGCATTGAGGTCCTTGCCGGCAACGAGCGGCGCATGACCGTCGACTTGCTTGGACGGCGTCTGGTTAGCGGCATCGATGCGAGCACAGGTCTCGGGATCGGCCATAAAAACGCCCGGAAGGTTCATCATTTCGCCCAGGCCAAAGACATCGCCCGGATGCTCGGCAAAAAACGCCTGCATATCGGCAGCCGAAATAACGGCACCGGCCTGCTCGTCGGGCAGCGCGGGCACGCACGAAGGCATCATGTACTTGATGGAGATGGGTGCGCGGCGGCCGTCCTCGATCATAAAGCGCAAGCCGTCGAGACCGGCAACATTGGCAATCTCGTGGCTGTCGGCAATGGCGGTGGTAGTACCGCGCGTCGCGGCCATGCGAGCATACTCGGCGGGACGGATGTTCGAGGACTCGATATGCAAATGCCCGTCAATAAAACCGGGAGCGAGATAGCGACCCTGGCAGTCGATGACCTCAGTTGCCTCGTAGGTGCCAGCAGCATCGTCGCGACCATCGTAGAGCACGCCGACGATCACACCGTCCTTGACGGCAACGCTACCGGGCGCCACACGCTGGCCATACACGTCGACGATCTGCGCATTGGTAAACAGCGTGTCGACGGGCACGCGCCCCTCGGCAGCATCGATCACAGACTCATGACCTCAACGGACATACATACTCCTTTAACCGTAGAAAAAAGCTGCGGAGCGGACAGACCTTCACCGCAGCAAGCCAATAGCCATTGTATGCCAAAAAGAAGTCCCGCTAACACCCCTTCCGCTTAACGGCACCGCCAAATGATCCCTCCGTCCCCAAGGGATCGTCGCAACCAAAAAGGCCGCAGTCGGGATTCCCGGCTGCGGCCTTATTGCACTTGTGAGGTCAACTCGCTCGTTAGACCAACTTAAAGCCCTTGCGCTTGCCCACGGAGAGGGTGTCGCCCAGCTTGAGGGCGCTCGGATCGATGTTGTAGCTCTTGGGAGCCACAGCCTTGCCGTTGATCTTGACGCCGCCGCCGTCGATGTCGCGGCGGGCCTGACCGGCGCTGGCCGAAAGGCCCAGGTCCTTGAGCAGGCCAGCGAGGTAAATCTGGCCCTCGTCGTTGACGGTCAGCTCAACGTGCTTCTCGGGGAAGTCGGCAAGCTGGCCCTCCTTGAACACACGGTCGAACTCGGCCTGAGCCTCGTCGCCGGCGCCAGCACCGTGGTAGGTGTCGCACAGGTCGCGGCCTAGAGCGCGCTTGAGCTCGTAGGGGTCGGCGGAGCATCGGCCAGGGCGGCATCGATCTTGTCGACCTCGGCCGGGGTGAGCGAACTGGCCAGACGATAGTACTTGCCAATCATCTCGTCGGGGATGGACATGGTCTTGCCGAACATATCCTTGGGAGCATCGGTCAGGCCGATGTAGTTACCGTAGGACTTGGACATCTTACGGACGCCGTCGGTGCCCTCGAGCAGCGGCATGGTGAGCGCGATCTGCGGTTCCATGCCCATCTTCTCCATGAGCTCGCGGCCGGCGAGCAGGTTAAAGAGCTGGTCGGTGCCGCCCATCTCGACGTCGGCCTTGATCTGCACGGAGTCGAAGGCCTGCATCACAGGGTACAGGAACTCGTGCAGGGCAATCGGCGTCTGGGACTGGTAGCGCTTGGTAAAGTCGTCGCGCTCGAGGATGCGGCGACGGTGAACTTGGAGCACACCTGCAGCAGGCCGGCCAGGTCCATCGAAAGGATCCAGTCGCCGTTGTGCACGATGGTGGTCTTCTCGGGGTCCAGGATCTTCATGGCCTGGCTCACGTAGGTCTCGGCGTTGGCCTCGATCTGCTCCTGCGAAAGCTGCGGGCGGGTGGAGTTCTTGCCCGAGGGGTCGCCGATCAGCGCAGTGCCGTTGCCGATGATAAGGGTGACGTTGTGGCCCAGGTCCTGGAACTGACGCATCTTGCGCAGGGGCACGGCATGGCCCAGGTGCAGGTCGGGGCTGGTGGGATCGACGCCGAGCTTGATGTTGAGGGGCTCGCCCTTCTCAAGCTTCTTGCGAAGGTCGGCCTCGGGGACGATCTGCGCTGCACCCGAGGTGATGATACGCATTTGCTCGTCAACAGACAGCATTGGGTATCCTCCTTTTGCTATAGCACCCTCACCGGATACGGCGGTGCTGGAAGTTCATAAACCCACTAATAATAACCAAAACAGCGCGACGCGGCACCTACGACAGGAAAATCCTCGTCCTGCCGCACGCGTCGATAACGACCGGCAAACGCGTGCCGTCACGTTCGACCAAAAAGCGCGCCTGCTGACGGCGCGAGCAGTCACGGCAACGGACCTGCCCCGTTGCATCCGTGGCGCAGGCGCCCTCGGCAGTCAGCAAGCAGTGCTCGCACACCATGAGCTCGGGACGGTCGGCATCGACAGGCCCCAAGACACCGGGGCAAGCGGCAAGTTCGGCAACACGCTCCGCATCATTGCCGAGCAACTCGGCCGACAAGCACACCCGCCCCGCACCGAGTCCGCGCAGCCAGGTAAGCGTGGCCCGATTGGCACAGAACACCGGCGCCGCCACGTCAAACGTTGTGCCCAGCTCGCGGGCCATCGCCACTTGTCCCAGATTGCGGCAGACGACGCGCCCGGCACGCTGCATAAGCGCCCGAGTCCGCTCGGCGTCGCCCGCGCGGCACACTTCGTCGAGCACCACCGTTGTATCGGACAGATCTCGCTCATCGCGCGGACCCACATCCATCAGCTCCCAGGCAAAGACCATACGAGCAAAATCCTCGCGCTTTGCCGGCCCCGCCGACCCCACCAACTCCGTCGACGCACCGCCATCCACCGCAGCGCCCTCAAAGGGCAGCACCTCAACGGCACGCGCAACGGGCGCAATCGCATCCGCCTCGGCCCGCATGCGCTCCAACACCGCCGCCGTCTGATCCAACACGCCGGCGCTGCGAATCAGATAGACCTCGCAGCCCGCGTCCACCTTACGTTTGCAATGCACGACGATGCGCTCCCCCGCAGCGGCATCCACGGGGCAAGGCACCTGTGGCCAGCGCTTGGGCACATCGGGACGCGCGTCGCACCCGGGTAAAATCGGATTTCGAGCGTATCGCCCGCCGCCACGGCGGCATCAAGCTCAACCGTCACCTCTTCGTGACCCACCGCCACCAAGTGGCCCACGCGCACGCCCTGGTTGATCGCGCGCTCAAAGCTCATGAGCTCGGCACCCGAACGACCCCGCAGGTAAGCATCGGTAAACCCACGGTTAAACGACCTTCCCAGCTCGCGTTCAAGCTCTTCCACGGCACCGGAGTCCCACGCGCCGTCGCACAGCATATCGAGTGCCCGACGCCACACCCTCACCACGTTGAATACGTAATCGGGATTCTTCATGCGCCCCTCGATCTTGAGCGATGCCACGCCGGCGGCAACAAGCTCGGGCAGGCGCGCGATACCCAGATAGTCACGCGGACAAAGCAGGCGGTCTCCCTCGACGGCAACAACACTCTGCCCCGCCTCGTCCACTAGGTCGTACGCCAGACGGCACGGCTGCGTGCAGTCGCCGCGCATCGCCGAGCGCCCACGCCGCAAGGCCGAGAACTCGCACGCCCCCGAATAGCCGATGCAAATCGCACCGTGCAGAATACCTCGATGGGCACGCCCGTGCACATAGCGCCGCAATCTCGTCGACCGTCAGCTCGCGTGCCGTCGTCACGCGCTCGACCCCCCAGCTCATCGGGCGGCAAGCCGCACGGCACCCTCGCTATGACGCCCGCCTGCGTGGACAGGTGAATCTCGACCCCGGGAATCGCCGCGCGCAGCGCGCAGGCCAACCCGGCATCGGCGACAATCAGAGCACCGGCGCCCAGCTCCAGTGCATGAGCTCCCAACGCCACCGCGTCGGACAACTCATCGTCAAACACGAACACGTTGAGCGTCACGTACACACGCACGCCATGGGCATGCGCCACGGCGCAGCCGCGCGCAAACTCGTCATCCGTAAAGCCATGGGCGCCCACACGGGCGTTAAAGCCGCCCAACCCCGCATAGATGGCATCGCGCCCGCGGCGATGGCCGCAAGCATCTGGTCGAGTCCGCCCGCCGGCGCCAGCAACTCGGGCAGCGCCGCACCGGCAGCATCCAATCCAGTCTCGTATTGTCCGCTCGGCCCCATCGCCCGAATCGCCATCGGCAAACTCCTTACCAAGGTATGCATTCACTCTGAAAAATGCCGTCTTCCAGCATACACGAGGCCTCGCGCGCCCCGTTTGGTTTATCGTGTAATAACTTATGTCCATCCTGCCCCGACGGCACATCCACCGTCCGGCACGACATACCTGGAGGTCAATATATGGGTCCTCGCCAACGACAGGGACGCAGCCGTTCAAAGACGCATGCTCTGCCCATAATCCTGCTCTCGTTTTTGGGCTTTCTGCTGATTGCGGGCGTGGCATTTGGCATCGGCATGGTCGGCAACGTCAACCGCTGGCTGTCCGATCTGCCCGACTACACCGACGCCAACGCGTATCTGGTGAGCGAGCCCACCGAGATCGTCGACTGCAACGGCAACAAGATCGCGAGCTTCTACACGCAAAACCGCAAGTCTATCACCAAGGACGAGGTCTCCCCCTACGTGCTGCAGGGCACCGTTGACGTCGAGGACGAGCGCTTCTACGAGCACGGCGGTATCGACCTGTGGGGTATCGCGCGTGCTGCGGTGGCAACCCTCGGCGGCGGGCACGAAGGCGCCTCGACGATCACCCAGCAGCTTGTGCGCAACACCATCCTGCAGGAGGAGCAATTCGACTCGACCATTGAGCGTAAGGTGCGCGAGGCCTACATCGCCATCAAGATGGAGGACATGTACTCCAAAGACGAGATCCTCATGATGTACCTCAACACCATCTATTACGGCCACGGCGCCTACGGCATCGAGCCGCAGCCGAGACCTATCTGTCCAAGAGCGCCGCCGACCTCACCCTGAGCGAGGCCGCGCTACTCATCGGCCTTCCCAACTCGCCTTCGCAGTACGACCCCACGGTCAATCCCGATCTGGCACTGTCTCGCCGCAACAAGGTTCTCGACAACATGCTGCGCCTGGGCCACATCACCCAGGAGGAGCACGATGCCGCACAGGCCGAGCCCATCACCCTCAATGTGACCGAAATCTCGGGCAGCGGCGTCGACGTATACTCGCAGCCCTACTTTGTCTCCTACGTCAAGCAGCTGCTGGAGCAGGAGTTCTCGACCGACGTGCTCTTTAAGGGCGGCCTGACCGTCAAGACCACCATCGACCCCACGATGCAGCAGGTGGCAGAGAATGCCGTCCGCGAGCAGCTCGACACGCTCTCGCTTGACGGCCTGGACATGGGCATGGTCGTCGTCGACCCCAAGACCGGCTACATCAAGTGCATGGTGGGCGGCTACGACTACAACGCCGACGAGAACCACGTAAACCATGCCACGGCCAAGCGTCCCGTCGGCTCCACCTTTAAGGCCTTTACGCTGGCAACTGCCATCCAAAACGGCATGAACCCCAACGTCACCCTCAACTGCAACTCGCCGCTCAAGGCAAGGCACCACGACCGAGGTCCAAAATTACGCCAACCAGAGCTACGGCAGCATCACGCTTAAGCAGGCGACGGCATACTCCTCCAACACCGGCTACATCCAGGTGGCGGAAGCCGTCGGCAACAGCAAGATCATCTCGCTCGTCAAAAAGCTCGGCATCGACCCCGCCAAGGACAACATCGAGGACGTTCCCGTCATGACGCTCGGCACCGGCTCGATCTCGCCACTCGAGATGGCCGCCGCCTACGCGACGTTTGCCAACGGCGGCTACTATCGCCAGCCGATCGCCATCACCGAGATTGATTCTCGTACCGGTTCGGTGCTGTACCAGCACACCGACAATCCCTCACAGGTGCTTACCGAGGGCGAGGCCGCCGCGGTCACCGATGTTCTGTCCGGCGTCATGAAGGCAGCGGTACGGGTGCTGCCGGCGCTGAGTGTCAACCAGCCTATGCCGGCAAGACGGGCACCACCGACAACACCACCAACCTGTGGTTCTGCGGCTATACCCCGCAGCTGGCGTGCGCCCTGTGGACCGGCTATTCCGCGGGCGAGATCCCCATCCAAAAGTACGGCACGGACCTGCTGGGCGACAGCACCAACCTGCCTGTCTTTAAGCGGTTTATGAACACCGTTCTGACCGGTACCGAGCGCGAGAGTTTGCGACCGGAACGCGCCCACCTACAAGAACAACAGCGTCTGGAAGTCTACGGCACCAATAACACCAAGAAGTCGGAGAACGACGACAAGGACAAGGACGAAGAGGAAGAGGAAACCACCACAACGACTACCACGACGACCACGACCACCGAGACCACGGGCGGCGACACCACCGGCGGCACCGGTACGACCGGTGGCTCGACGGGCGGCTCCACTGGTGGTTCGACCGGCGGCGATGGCGGCACGCCTACGCCTACGCCCACTCCCACTCCCGACCCCTCGCCCACGCCTGACGATACGGTCGGCTAAGAAGTACGCGACTAAAGCCAACAAGGCCCCGAGCAGCTTATTGAACTGCTCGGGGCCTTTTAGTTTGAAGCGACTGGGCGGTCGTTATACCAGCAAACAAAAAAAGGGGATACCGACCAACGTCGACACCCCTTACAAGCCACTATGTAAGCGCACGCAGTGCCGAGCGCACGACCCGCACGCCTACTTGCGAGAATTGCTCAGCTTATTGATCAGCGCCTCGAGACGCTCGCCGTCCTCGGCCGTCTGGGCAATAACCAAAATCGTATCGTTGCCGGCAAGCGAGCCAAGCACATCGGGCAACTCTGCCGCATCAACGGCGGCGGCGATGCCGGAAGCCGTGCCAGGCTGAGCCTTGATCATAACCAGATTATCGGTACGCAGAACGCCCGTTACGAGCTCGGAAACCATGCGCTGCAGGTGCAGGTCCTCTGCCAGAACATAGATGCCCTCAGGGAGCTTACGCAGCCCCATATCGGCAATATCGCGAGAGACAGTCGCCTGCGTGCAATCAAAGCCCATAGCACGGAGCTCATCGACCAGCACACGCTGCGTGCGGACGTCCTTATTGCGCACAATATCTCTAATGGCATCCTGGCGCCCATTGCGTTTTTTAGCCATACAAACCCTCACTCCAAAAGATGGCGGAGACAATCAATCAGTGATTGAATAGTTTAACGCTATTTGAAGGCTTTTGTGTATAAGAACGCATTTCGAAACAATTCTATGCAAGTTTGTTTCGTAATGAGCCGTTTAGGCGGTTTTTGCGCCCGTCCGGTTAAGAAAAGCTGCCAGATGCGTACACATCACGCAACGCGCGGGCTTGGCGCTAGCGATCGGCCCAAACAACAGACCGAGCCCCCGATGGTTATCCTTGAGCGCGGCGACCATCTGACGGGTTCGAGGCGCCTCGAGCATATCACGCATGCGGGCGGAACGCTCGATTGACGACACCCCATGCGGGCTCAGACACAAATTCTCGATGCAGGCGACCAGTCCGGCAAAGTAGAACTTTGGCTTGCCAGCTTGAGCCGGCCACCGCTATCTGCTTCCGAGAGTGAGTCCGCAAGCTCGTCGAGTGCTCGGGTGTCATCGGATACCCTGGCATACATGGTGGGATCAAAGGCATCTGTAAGCTTAGGCGCCACCGCGTGGAAACAAGCGTCGCCGCATCCGGAGACGCGCTGCGCCTGCGAGAGCGCGCATGCCATAAACCCAACTGTGCGAAACGCCTTGTCGCACAAAAGGCATGCCTCAAACAGCGGACGGCTATACATCACGCCAGAGACTTGAGCAACCAAGCCGCCTAAAATCAACTGAGGCAGCCCGGCCACCATCGAAGACTTGTCTTCAATGACAATAGAGGCAGCATCCAAGACACGCGAATGGCGCTCTCGATGTGCATCATAGCGGTCGAGCGACACCGTGGGGAACACTATGTCTGCCGCAGTATCGCACGCGATATCGACCATCTTGGAAAGGGATTGCGGAGCAAACCACTCATCGGCGTTCATGGCGATGATTTGAGAGCCGCGCGAGGCAGCAAAACCGGCACGAAGACACGCGCCGCGCGTCGCGTCCTCGACGTCAATCAAATCAATATGGATGTCCCTGTCGGCAGCAACTTGAAGCGAATGGCGCACACCGGCGCAGTATCGCGACAGACAACGACAATCTGCAAATCGTAGAGGTCTTGGTTCTGGATACTCTCGAGCGCACGCATCGCATAGCTGGGCGAACCTTCTACCACAAGGATCACCGAAAGTCGCGGATGCGAGCCACGTCGAACCAAATTATCCGTCCTCTCGACAGTAATGAATCAAACCGTGGTTCATGGTACACCCCGGCAATAAAAGCAATGAGACACCGGTTGCATTGCACGCCAAGAACAGATGTTGCACACGCGCAGCCCACAGATGACAGGTGTCGACGCACGACACGTCGAGCCCTCCCCTAGTCGAGCACGACAAGCTCGGCGGGATCGTAATCCACGCCCATAAACGTAAGGCCGCAGGCAGGAGCCGTGGGGCCCGCAGCGGTACGGTCGCAAGCATCGATAACCTCGCGCATCCACTCGGGTTCACGGCGATGCATGCCAATCTCGACAAGCGTGCCCACGATCGTACGGACCATCGAATGCAGAAACGCATTGCCCTCGATGGTGAACGTCAGGATGTCCTCGCCAAACGCAACCTCATGGCCAAATTCGGCACGCATCACGCAGCGATGCGTGGGCTTGCCAACGGCCGAGGCAACCTTGCAAAAGCTCTTAAAGTCCTGCTCGCCCAAAAGCGCAGGGCAGGCGGCCGCCATCGCATCGACGTCGAGGGGATAGCGATGCCACCACACCGCACCGCGCGAGAGCACGGGGCGCGCATCGCGATCGGCAATACGGTACGTATACGTACGGGACCGCGCGTCAAAGCGGGCAGAAAAGCCCCTACGGGCCTTGTAGACCTCGTTTATGGCAATATCTTTGGGCAGGAGGGCATCCATAGCCCTCAGCCACCTACGGCGCGTCAGAGCAAGCTCAGCGTCCGTTACGGGCACGCTAATGTACTGGGCCACCGCATGCACGCCGCATCGGTACGACCCGCACACGTCAGATCGATCGGGCGGCGCAGCAGCGTCTCGATAGCGCGGCGTAACTCGCCCGCAACGGTCGTCTGGCCCGGCTGCTCGGCAAATCCGCTATAGGACGAGCCATCATAGGCAACACGGAATACAAGCGTGGCATCGAGCTCAGGAATCGAATTGAAATCAGACGGCGCGGTCATGGGCGCTCCCAACAAACAATCAACGGTATCGCGACAAAAAAGAGGGGTACGCGAACGTACCCCTCGAATATAGCCTATGCAGACGGATTGTCTACTCAGCGGTCTCCTCAGCAGGAGCCTCCTCGACGGCCTCGACCTTCTTGGGAGCAGCGGCCTTCTTGGGGGCCGGAGCAGCCTTCTTGGCCTTAGGCGTGCAAGGCTCGGTGACGAGCTCCATGATAACGATAGGAGCGTTGTCGCCCTTACGGTTACCGAGCTTCATGATGCGGGTGTAACCGCCGTTGCGGTCCTGCCACATGCCCTGGGCAGCCTTGTCGAAGATCTCGGCAACGAGCTGCTTATCGCCGAGCTTGGCGATGGCCAGACGACGAGAGTGCAGGTCGCCCTTCTTGGCCCAGGTGATGATCGGATCGACGACCGAACGCAGCGCCTTAGCGCGGGTCTCGGTGGTCTTGATGCGGTCGTTCTCGAAGAGGGCCTTGGCCAGGCTCTTCTTCATGGCCTTGGTGTGGCTCGCATCGGTGCCGAGCTTCAGGCCCTTCTTAACGTTGTGACGCATGGTCTAGTTTCTCCTCAAATATGCGAAGCATTAAGCCTTCAGGCTCAGGCCCATGGACTCAAGCTTGTCCTTCACTTCCTCGATCGACTTAACACCGAAGTTACGGATGTTGAGCAGATCGTTCTCCGAGAACTCAACGAGCTGACGGACCGAGTGAATGCTGGCGCGCTTAAGGCAGTTGTAGGAACGGACGGAAAGGTCCAGATCCTCGATCTGCTTGTCCAGCTCGGCGTTGTCGTTGGTGACCTCGGGAGCGAAGATCGAAGCCTCCTCTCGACCTCGGGGGTCTCGGCAAGGTTCATAAAGGCAGCCATATGCTGGTTGATGATATTGGCAGCCTGGACCACGGCGTCGCGCGGAGCGATGGAGCCGTTGGTCTCGATCTCGAGGACAAGGCGGTCGTAGTCGGTGTGCTGACCGACACGGCAAGCCTCAACGAGCTTGGCGCAACGGGACACCGGCGAGTACAGCGAGTCGACGTGGATCACACCGATGGGATCGTTGTCGCGCTTGTTAGCCTCGCCAGAGACATAGCCGCGGCCATAGCCGATGCGCATGCTCATGGTGAGATGGCCACCCTCGGTAAGCGTAGCGATGTGCTGCTCGGGGTTGACCAGCTCAAACTCGGACGGAATAAAGAAGTCCGCACCGGTGACCTCGCAGGGGCCGTCAACAGAAATGGTGGCGGTCGCCTCGTCGGTCGTGCCGAGAGCCCTGAAGACAAGACCCTTGACATTCAGGACGATGTCGGTGACATCCTCGACCATGTTAGGGATGGTCATGAACTCGTGCTGTGCACCATCGATCTGAATAGCCTCGACGGCGGCACCCTCGAGCGAGGACAGAAGTACGCGACGAAGGGAGTTACCCAGCGTATCGCCGTAGCCACGCTCGAGCGGCTCGACGGAGACACGAGCAGACGTCTCGTTGATCTCTTCGACCTGAACCTGAGGCCTAATGAATTCTGACATGTATTACCTCCAGCCTCAGCAGCCCGGATGGACTACTTAGAGTAGAGCTCGACGATGAGCTGCTCGTTGATATCACCGCTGATCTGCTCACGCGTCGGCAGAGCGAGCACGTTACCAGACAGCTTCTCGATATCGACCTCGAGCCAGCCAGGGACTCAAAGCGCTCGGAGGAAATCAGGGCCTCCTTGATGGGGAGGAGGTCACGGAACTTCTCGCCGACAGCGACGACGTCGCCGGCCTTGACGCGGTAGGACGGGATGTCCACGCGCTTGCCGTTCACGGTGAAGTGACCGTGACGGACGGACTGACGAGCCTCTTTGCGGGTGCGGGCGAAGCAAGACGGAAGACGACGTTGTCGAGGCGAGACTCAAGGATGATCATGAGGTTCTCACCGGTGACGCCGTTCATCTTACGGGCCTTGTTGAAGTAGCCGTGGAACTGCTTCTCCAGAACGCCATAGATGAACTTGACCTTCTGCTTCTCGCGCAGCTGCATGCCGTACTCAGATTCCTTGCGACGGCGCTTGGGCTGACGGATAGATTCCTTCTTGCTGCTGTAACCGAGCTCAGCGGATCGATCCCGAGCTGACGGCAGCGCTTAAGAACAGGAGTCCTGTCGATTGCCATATTGATACGATCCTTTCAGTTACACGCGGCGACGCTTCTTGGGGCGGCAGCGTTGTGCGGAATGGGGGTCTTGTCCTGGATGCTCGAGACCTCGAGGCCAGCAGCCTGGAGGGAGCGGATGGCGGTCTCACGACCGGAGCCGGGGCCCTTGACGAAGACGGAAACCTTCTTCATACCGTGCTCCATGGCCTGCTTGGCAGCAGCCTCGGCAGCCATCTGGGCAGCGAACGGCGTGGACTTACGGGAGCCCTTGAAGCCCACCTGGCCAGCCGACTTCCAGGAAATGACGTTGCCTGGGGATCGGTGATCGAAACGATCGTGTTGTTGAACGTAGAACGAATGTGAGCCTGGCCCACGGAAATGTTCTTACGGTCCGCGCGCTTCAGACGGGCAGCGCGAACGTTCTTCTTAGCAGTAGCCATCTATCTAGCGCTCCTTATTTCTTCTTCTTAGCACCGATCTGACGCTTCGGGCCCTTGCGGGTACGAGCGTTAGTGTGGGTGCGCTGGCCGCGGACCGGGAGGCCCTTGCGGTGACGAAGGCCGCGGTTGCAGCCGATGTCCATAAGGCGCTTGACGTTCTGGTTGCGCTCACGGCGGAGGTCGCCCTCAACCATGATCTGGTTCTTATCGATATAATCGCGGATGGCGTTAACCTCATCCTCGGTGAGGTCCTTAACGCGCGTATCCACGTTAACGTTGCACTCGACGCAGATCTTCGTCGCAGTGGTGCGGCCGATGCCGTAAATGTAGGTCAGACCGATCTCAACGCGCTTCTCACGCGGGAGGTCGACACCATTAATACGGGCCAACGTAGTCTCCTCTCTTAACCCTGACGCTGCTTATGACGGGGGTTCTCGCAAATGACGAGGACCTTGCCATGGCGCCTAATGATTTTGCACTTATCGCACATCTTCTTGACCGAGGACGTACCTTCATCGTTCTTCCTTTCGGTAGCGCTCAAACTACTTCCCTACTATCTACTCGCCCAGCCGCAGGCGTTTAAAACTATGGCTGGTCTTCACACACAATCCGACCGTAGGTTGAGCTAAGCCTGCAGCCGGAAATGGAGTGCGTGTATGCGTGCCGCTATTTGTAGCGATAGGTGATGCGGCCGCGGGTCAGGTCGTACGGGGAAAGCTCCACGACAACCCTGTCACCGGGGAGAATACGGATGTAATTCATTCGGATCTTGCCAGAAATGTTGCATAGAACCGAATGACCGTTCTCGAGCTCGACCTTAAACATGGCGTTGGGCAGCGGTTCCTTTACCGTACCCTCGAGCTCAATTGCGTCTTCCTTCTTCACAAGCAATCATCTTTCTCTAGAAAACGACAGCGATTGAGTATTCTACAACACGTATGCACGTATCGTAATAACTTCGTAATGGCTCCACAACTAAGTGGAACTTGTTACATTTCTCCGCCTTGGAGCGAACACCAAGCACCTTGGCATCCGTGGTGAGAATCACCGGACCGTCATTGGTAATGGCGACGGTGTTCTCGTAGTGCGCGGCGGGCAGGTGGTCGTTGGTCGTAACAATCCAACCGTCGGAGCCCGTGCTCACATGGTTGGAACCCATCGTAACCATCGGCTCGATGGCAATGACCATGCCGGCTGGAGGCGAACGCCCCTCCCCTTCTTTCCATAGTTAGGAACGTTGGGGTCCTCGTGCATCACGCGGCCAATGCCATGGCCAACATAGTCACGAAGAACGCCATAGCGTGAGACTCGGCGAGAGACTG
>ENA-OQDF01000718-OQDF01000718.1-human-gut-metagenome-genome-assembly--contig:-NODE-718-length-13909-cov-4.634088_pt1 | contig 13909 bp, 17 predicted proteins | sample MGYA00242769_ERZ504597 | MGnify/ENA primary metagenome ERZ504597 (study PRJEB26092, sample SAMD00036305) | human gut metagenome | host: Homo sapiens | study: EMG produced TPA metagenomics assembly of...
CACATTGATCGGGATCTGGCCAAATGCCTGTACGGCATCTGTTGTGGAATAAATATTGTGTTCTTTTGCAATTCTTCCGATTTCCTTGATCGCTGAATCGTTCCGATTTCGTTGTTTGCCGCCATAACGGAAATCAGAATGGTCTCAGGTGTGATGGCTGCTTCGAGTTCATCCAGATTGACAACGCCGTTCTCATCGACGCGATATAGGTGATTTTCGCACCGCGCTCTTTTTCCAGATACTCACAGGTATGAAGAATCGCATGATGCTCGATTTTTGTGGTGATAATGTGGTTTCCTTTATTTTTATATGCTTCAAAGGTAGCTTTTAACGCCCAGTTATCGGACTCGCTGCCGCCGGCTGTAAAATAAATTTCCTCCGGTTTTGCGCCGAGCACGTTTGCGATCTGCTCTCTTCCTTTGGTGATGGCTTCTTTGCTTTTTCCTGCAATTGCATAAATACTGGATGGATTTCCGTAGTACTCGCTGAAATAAGGAAGCATAGCCTCGACAACTTCCGGGGCTGTTTTTGTTGTTGCCGCATTGTCCAGATAAATCATTGTTGTTCACTCCTTGTCATTTCTATCGCTGTTTCTGTTTTTCTCTAATTGCCGGCTCTGCTGAACCAGCTCTCCGAGGCTGATGGAATCCACAGCGTTCGTAATTCCCTCATTGATCCTCTGCCACACAAAACGCGTGACGCAGAAATCGGCCGCATCGCAGCCGCCCAGGCCTTCATTGACCGAGCACGTGACTGCCTCGAGTCCGCCCTCCAGCACACGGAGAACATCTCCTACCGAAATGGAATCTGCCGGTTTTGCAAGTACATATCCACCGCCTGCTCCCCGCACACTCTCAATGAATCCGGCTTTTCGAAGCGGACGCACCAGCTGCTCCAGATAGCTCTCTGAGATATTCTGGCGTTCTGAAATGCTGGCAATGGACACTGCACCCTCTTCTTCGTGACTCGCCAGATCGATCATGGCACGCAGACCATATCTTCCTTTGGTCGATAATTTCATTCCTGGTTCTCCTTTTTCCTGTGCTGTCGTTTTCCAATTCCGACAGTTTTAATCGGATTTATTTCTCACTCAGAATAGCACCTATCACGGGGTTCTGTCAAGGAGTTTTTTCGCATATTTTAGACTATCTGCGCAATGCCGTGAAAGGAGTCTATCCCATGCTGAAAATCACAAGAAAGAACACGCTTCTTCTTGGCACACTGATCCTGACCGCGTCCGGGATCATCTGCAGAATTCTTGGATTTCTCTATAGAATATTCCTGTCGCGCCGGATCGGTGCGGAAGCCTTTGGTATCTACCAGCTCGCCACACCACTCTACGCACTGATGCTCTCCCTTGGCGCAGGCGGCATGCAGACGGTGCTCTCGCGCTTTGTCGCATCGTACCTTGCCAAAAAGGATTCCAGACGGGCAAAGATCTGTCTGGCGGCCGGATGCTGCATTGTAGTGATACTTTCCTTCTCCGCCTCCATCTTTCTCTTTTTCAGCGCGGATTTTATCGGAACACGGCTTCTTTTTGAGCCGCGGACGATTCTGCTCCTCCGGATTTTATCACTCGGCATTCTCCCCTCCGGGATCCACAACTGTCTCTCGGCATGGTATCTTGGCCAGAATCAGACGGCACTGCCTTCTTTTTGCCAGCTTTTGGAACAGTTCGTGCGCATGGGCGCTTCCTACCTTGCCTGGCTTTTCTGTCTTTCCACAAGCCTCCCCTCTGCCGCTGTCGCTGCATTCGGTACTGCCGCCGGCGAACTCTTTTCGTGTCTCTTTCTGATGGCCTGCCTGTCCGTCTCGCACAGCAGGTCCCCTCAGAAACACCGCCCGATTTCTGTTTTTTTCAAAGAAAAGACCCTCTGGTACGATACCTTCCGAGAGCTTGCCGTTTTGAATCTTCCGCTTACGCTGAACCGTATTCTTCTGAATGTCCTCCACAGCATTGAAAGTGCTCTGCTCCCCGGCTGTCTGGTCACCTTCGGTCTTTCCCGGAAAGCAGCGCTCTCGCAGTATGGCATTCTCACCGGTATGGCACTTCCTATGATCTTTTTCCATCTGCCATCACCCACGCGGTGTCCGTCATGCTTCTGCCCGGCGTAGCAAAACAGCAGGCCGACGGTACGCCGGAGCAAATATCAGACACGATCCGTTATACAATTTCTTTCTGTGTGCTGCTTGGCACTTCCGCTGTTTTTGCCTTTTTCTTTTTCGGTCCGTGGCTTGGACGTTTCCTTTTTCAAAACGAAGAAGTCGGCGTTTTTCTGCGTATCCTTTCATTTTTAAGTCCTTTTCTCTATCTGGAAACGACACTTGGAAGCATTTTAAACGGCCTTGGAAAAACTTCTCTCGTTTTTTCCAGAACCTTGCCGGAGATGTAATTCGTATTCTTGCAATTCTTTTTCTCGTCCCGGTTTTCGGCATCCGTGGCTATCTCTATGGTATTCTTGCAAGTGAACTTACCATTATGACAATGGCACTTTTGTTCCTGCATCGGGAATCTGCAAACGGATTTGCTGTTCATTGATACCTTTTTTCTATCTTTTTTAAGAGAAACAGAATTCGCCGAAAAAATATCGACAATCTTCGCGTTATGTATTATAATTTATAGATAGTTTGCGACGGGGCACACAAGAACGCTCCTCTGTCCGCAGCTAGAAAAGAAGTGCATCTAAGATAAAGGAGAACGAAAATGAGCCTTGAATTTGTAAGAAAACTTCCCACCCCAACAGAGATCCGGGAACAATATCCCTTAAGCGCCCGCGCAACCGAAATCAAAAAACAGCGTGACGCTGAAATCGCAAAAGTCTTTACCGGGGATTCCGATAAATTTCTTGTTATCGTAGGACCTTGCTCCGCAGACAACGAAGACGCTGTTCTGGAGTACAATCACCGTCTGGCAAAGGTTGCCGACAAAGTATCCGACAAACTGATCATCATCGCGTGTCTATACCAACAAACCGCGTACCACAGGTGAAGGCTACAAAGGTATCGTTCATCAGCCGGACCCGGAAGGAAAGCCGGACCTGCTGCACGGCCTGATTGCCATGCGTAAAATGCATATGCGTGTAGTAGAAGAGACTGATCTGACTTCTGCAGACGAAATGCTGTATCCGTCCAACTGGAGCTATCTGTCCGATATTCTCTCCTATGTTGCGGTCGGCGCACGTTCCGTAGAAAACCAGGAGCACCGTCTGACTGTTTCCGGCATCGACATTCCGGCCGGCATGAAAAACCCGACCAGCGGTGATCTTTCTGTTATGATCAACTCCGTCATTGCCGCACAGGGCTCCCACTCCTTTATTTACCGTACCTGGGAGGTAAAGACAAGCGGAAATCCGCTGGCGCACACCATTCTCGCGGTGCGACCAACAAGCACGGCAACTCCGTGCCGAACTATCACTACGAGGACATTCAGCTTCTGCTGGAGAAATACAACGAAACACATCTCGTAAACCCGGCTACCATCATCGATGCCAACCATTCCAACTCCGGAAAGAAATACGAGCAGCAGATCCGTATCGTCAAAGACGTTCTGCACACAAGACGATGCAACAAGGATATCGAAAGTCTCGTAAAAGGTGTTATGATCGAGAGCTATCTGGAGCCTGGCAACCAGAAGATCGGATGTGGAAATCACGTCTATGGTAAATCCATCACCGACCCGTGCCTTGGCTGGGATCAGACCGAACGACTGATTTACGATATTGCTGAGGAGTGCTAAATTTTCTCCTTCGTTACAAAAACACATATGAAAGAAACCTCTGTCGCAGATTTTGCCGGTCTGCGCAGAGGTTTCTTTCTTTTGTTATAATAAGGTTGTTAAATCAATACCGTTGCAATGCTATTGCCCCAGAAGGTCAGGCGGGTTGTGGTTCCGTTCATGCGGAGATTGACTACTTTCGTCTCTTCTGACGTATTTAATACAACGAGTGCAATCGTTCCATCCGGGTTTTTCGCTGCTGTAACCTCAAGCTCCGGCGAATACGTGGAGCTCGCGATGCGGACGGCGCCCGGTTTGATATATTTTGAGAAGTGGGCGATCGCGTGGAACATCGGTTTTACTTCGATTGTGTCGGTCGTTCCGTCGCAAATGATCGGTGCGCCGCAGAAGTTGTCCACGTGGTTCGGGCCGCCGATCTCATCAAGCACGAGGTTCCAGTCAATCCAGTAATTCATGCCATGGTTCAGATCGCCGATGATGTCGTGCGCATACTGTTTCGCATGGCGCAGAGAGTTTCCGGCAGCCGCACCGTACCGTGCCAGCTCTACGCAGCCCTCACTGTGCATCAGCATCAGATCCGGGTAATCTTCTCTTACCATTGAGAGTGTTTCAAAATGATCGCCTGAATACCAGTGGTATGCGACACCGGCAATCATATCTTTTGTTGTCTCATCCACAATGTCGCGGGTTCTCTCGTACGTTCTCTCCTTGTTGTGGTCCCAGATGTACAGTTTTACGTGATCAAGGCCTTTTTCTTTTAAGGTCGGGTACAGATAGTCACGCAGGAATTCTTTTTCCTCTTCTGCCGTATATTCGCAGGAATCCCAGGTCTGAACAGCCAGCGCTCATTCTGTACCGTCATCCAGGAAATCGGCAGGCCGAGTTTTTCGTACTCCGTGATGTATTTTGCAATATAATTTGCGTAATCCGGATAGCTCTCTTTTTTCAGATGCCCACCGCCGTTTCTTACGCCGGTCTCTTTCAGGAAAGCTGGCGGGGACCATGGGGAAAGCAGCAGGGAGACTGGTTTTCCAAGTGTTTTGGAAACAGCTTTTACGAGCGGCTGCACGTATTTTGCATCTCTTTCCAGGCTAAAATCCCTGAATTCCGGATCGTCCGGGTTTTCGACTGCGCAGTAATTGCCGATGGAGAAGTCACAGCTGTCCATGTGAATCCGGCCGATCGTATAGCCAATGCCGTCTTTTCCATAATACGCTTCTACTACTTTCTTACGGTTTTCCTCACTCATGCGGGACAGTGCATAGCCTGCGGACTCGGTGAGTGCGGCGCCAAATCCCTCAATTTTCTGATACGTCTTGTCCGGGTACAGGTTGATGACCTGCATTTCCTGATTTTTCGCGTCCGGGATCAGTGCAGTTTCATAGTCTCTTGTTTTGATGCCGTCTTCCCCAAAGATGGTTGCGTGTAATGTTACTTTTGCCATAAGTTTTCTTCTCCTTTTCTCTGCTTTTTGCAGATCATTTTATCGCTCTGGATCCTTTTCCAAGCAGTCCGGGTAATAACTGAGTCTTGCGGTTCCGTGTTCGGCATAGAGCATGCCTTCCCGCGGTGCGGTTTTTCCTTCTGCTTCGCCGGACAGAATCTGCTCGGCGGTTTTGATGCAGTCATCGAGAATCGTCTCTGGCTGGCTGAAATAGCCCTGCATGCCGCCGAAACCGATGTGCCCGCTGTAGGATCTCTCATAGCGGGTTTCGTATGTTTTCAGGTGATACAGCCCTTCCAGCGTTTTTCTCACGCTGCAGCCGAGGACAAGAAGATTCTGGTTGCAGGCATCGCCGGAGAACAGGATTTTCGTCGCTTCATCAAGAAAACAGATGCCGCCCGGCGTGTGGCCGGCCACCTCGATGCACTCGACGCGGCGGTTTCCCAGTTCGAAAACATCGCCCTCGTGCAGGGCATGGAATGTCGGCATTTCGAACGGCTGAATTTTGTTGAGATCATACTCATATGCCTGATAGCCGCCGTTTCTTCCAATTTCATCAGCAAAGCCGCGCAGCTGTTCTGCGTTCAGGTTCCGTGTCATAGCAAAATCTGCCTCGCCAAGATAGACATCCGTAAACGCACCGATTCCGCGACATGATCGAGATGGCCGTGCGTCAGGACAACGTCGTACGGCTTGTCCGTCAAGCTTGCCGCGATGCCTTTCAGATCAGAAAGGCCGCATGCGGTGTCAATCAAAAGCGCACGCTCCTCTCCGACCAGAAAATAACACGCGGACAGACCGAATTCGTTGATGGCGTAGGTGTTTTTCGCAATTTCCATTACCATTGGTTCTTTTATCATAGTTTTGTTCCCTCCCATACATGATGGCTGTTTTCGGAAAAAGCAGGCACCGCACGCATACCCCCACGATATGTTCTGCTCCAGTACCTGCTTTTTATCCGTTTGTTCTGCCTGCGGCAGAAGTTATATAGTCTTTGCGTTTCCCTTTCGGAAATTCGTTTTATTTCAGGCTTGCTACGTAAGCGTCAAGCTGTTTCTGAGCTGCCTCTTTCATGGTCTCGATTCCTGCTGCTTCCATCTGGGACTGGTAATCAGCCAGACCAGATTCTGCATCTGTGTATCCGAGCTCAAGCGGCCACCAGTACTGCTGCTGTACATTGTTGCATGCAGCAAGCTGGGTCTCGAAGGAAGAGGTATCCAGTACAAATCCTGTGAATTTCTCATTTCCCTGTCCGGAAACGATGCGGGACTCAAACTCATCAATGTTGGTCTTGTAATCATCCGGAGTACCGATCTGCTGACGGTTCAGAGCATCACTTCTTGCAGACCACATTGCGCTCGTTCCATAGTTGTCCGTATCCAGAACCTTGAACTGTCCCTCATCGTTCAGCTCATAAGAAGTTCCTTCAACACCGTAGTAGAACGCATCGTATACTTCCTGATCATTGGTGATCAGATCCCACAGTGCCATTGCTCTCTCCGGATTCTTGGAAGTATTGGAGATTACCATACAGTCCTGCGTATATGGAAGATGTGCAACATCTTTTACCATGTTAGAATAGTGAATATCGTATTCCGGATGAAGAATTGCCTGTCCCACATAGGAATCAATGTTATGGATCTTCAGAGCTGCTTTACCATTCTGAAATTTCGTGCTGTCCGTGTCTGACAGAGCAGATTTTGAATAAAATCCTTTCTCATTCCATCTTGCCATCATTTCCAGGAATTCCGGTGTTTTCTCCAGCTCATAGGAAGTCATAACAGTTGGATTTTCTGCATTTGGATCATACCACAGATAACGGATTCCGTTGAAGGTTGCCAGTCCCTGATTTTCCATATACATGAAGAAGATTTCCGGTGCTGTAGAGTATAGATCGATGCACTCCATTTCCGGATGCGTTTCTTTGATGATATCGCAGTACTCTTCAATATCTTCAAAGGTCTCCATCTTTCCGTCCCATTCGGTTCCCTCTACCAGGTCACCACGATAGATAGGACCATATGCATTGTAAGTAGACAGCAGGGAAGGAACACAATAATAGCTTCCATTTACTGTTGCCTGCTGTTTTGCTTCCTCAGACTGTGCTGCAAAGTTCTTCGGTGCGTAGGTTGGCCAGAGCTCATCAAGGCTCTTGAAGGCACCCTTCTGCGCCAGAGATGCAAAGTTCAGCCAGGATGCACTGTATGCCATATCAAACTCTTCTCCCGAAGAGAACAGCAGCGGATATTTGTTTGCGTACTCCGCCCAGCCGATCCAGTTGATTTTCAAAGAGCAGTTCAGTTTCTCTTTTAAGAGTTTGTTCAGATTCTCGTCGATTGCATCCTGTCCTGCCGGACGGTCACTGATGACATACATGGAAAGCTCCACAAACTCGGATGTGTCAAGCTCACCGCTTGCGGATGATGTAGATCCGCTCTTTGCAGCTCCACCATTGGAAGAGCTGGAATTGTTGCTTCCGCAGCCTGCAAGCAAGCCTCCGGTCATGGCGATTGCCATGGATACAGCAAGTGCTTTTCTTAATTTTTTGTTTTGCATTTCTTTTTCCTCCTTTTTCGTTGCCTTTATCTAATCGTTCCATCAGCCTTTGACGGAACCGATTGTAACACCTTTTACAAAATATTTCTGTATAAACGGGTAAACCAGAATGATCGGGCCGGTTGCCACAACTGCCATGGCCAGCTTCAGGGAGTTGGATGGCATATCCTGCAGCGGAATGTTTGCAGAGCTTGCCATCTGGGACATTGCCTGCGTTTTCTGCATCAGGGCATACAGCATGTACTGCAGCGGATATTTTGTTTCTGTATTCATATACAGCATTGCATTGTACCAGTCATTCCAGTAACCAAGCGCAAGGAACAGACCGATGGTTGCCATTCCGGATTTCAGAAGTGGAAGGATGATGCTGAAAAATGTTTTAAACTCGCCTGCGCCGTCAATCTTTGCAGATTCGATCAGTGCGGTCGGAATTGCGGATACGAAGGTTCTCATGATCAGCAGGTAGAATACATTGAACACACCCGGTAAGATCAGGGCAAGGTAGCTGTCTTTTAAGTGCAGATACTGGATGTAGAAAATATAGGAGCAAACCATACCGCCGTTAAACAGGGTCGTAAAGTAGAAGAAGAATGACAGAGCATTTCTGTACTTGAAATCTTTACGGCTGATCACGTAAGCGGTCATTGTAGTAAGCAGAAGTCCTACTGCAGTTCCGGCGAGGGTGATAAAAATAGATACCCCGTAAGCACGGACAACGGTCATCGGGCTCTTGAAGATCAGTGCGTAAGCGGCTGTGGTAAATTCTCTTGGGAGAATTCCATAACCCTGAAACCGAATCGCCTGCTCAGATGAAAACGAACCGGAAACCACCATAATAAATGGCAGCAAACATACCAGAGCCATCAGCGCAACAAAGGTGTAACAGATGACATAAAATACTTTTGTAGAAGTACTTTTCTTGATTTTCTGTGATTTTGCAACAGCTTGCATAACTAATTCCTCCTTTTTTCTGTCTTAGAACAGTGCAAGATCTTCTTCTACATGTTTTACGATTGCGTTTACGATCAGAATAGTCGCAAAGCAGATGACGGACTGATAGAAAGATGCTGCCGCTGTCATACCGAGGTTGGAGTTCTGAATCAGGGAACGGAATACATAGGTATCAATAACGTCGGTCTTGTTGAAGAGCTGTCCGTTGTTTCCAACGATCTGATAGAACATCTCGAAATCACCACGGAGGATTCGGCCAACCTGCAGAAGAAGCATAGTGATAATGGTCGGAAGAATGCTCGGAAGAGTGATGAAACGGATTCTCTCAAAAATATTTGCACCGTCGATGGAAGCTGCTTCGTGAATCTCAGCATCGACACCGGTAATTGCTGCGATGTAAATAACGGAGTTATATCCACACCATTTCCATGAATTGAACAGACAGATGATCCATGGCCATATACCGGCTTTGGATGCATCGTACATATTGATCTTCTCCCCTCCAAAGAAGGTTACGATACTGTTCAGGATACCGGTTTCATAGTTGAAGATATTGTAAACAAAAACTCCAACGATAACCCAGGAGATGAAGTACGGTAAGAAAATGATTGACTGTGTCTACTTTTAAAGATTTTTTGTTGATCTCAGAAATAAAATTGCGATCAATACCGCAAGAAGCTGTGAAGTAACCAGGTTTAACAGGTTGTACACAACTGTGTTTCTCGTAATCAGCCATCCGGTTCCGGATGAGAACAGGTATTCGAAGTTTGCAAATCCATTCCACTCACTTCCGAATACGCCAAGGTCATATCGATAGTTCTTAAATGCAAGCACCAGTCCGGACATCGGAAGGTACTGCATAATCAATACCAGCAAAAATGCAGGCATCGCCATAACAAAAAGGGCTCTGTTTTTCTTTACTTCTGCTACAAAACTTTTCACATGCTTTCCCATTTGTTAACTTCCTTTCTTTTTCATCGTTCCTGCACTGTATGTAACTGCCGGCCTGTACAAGAGTGCTCCCAAGACCCTCCACGCATCGCTTTGTCTTGGGCTTGTTCTCAACTGATGACCCTATTATACCGAAGAATTTATCTATTTTGTACCCAACAAACTTCGATTTCTAGTAATTTCTTATGCTTTTTGTGATCTCGCACAGGAAAAATCTTGTTTTTCTTCCCGTTTCTTGTCAATTTGCACAGCGTACTTTCCACATCTCTCTGCTCATTTTCACAATTTTTATGCAAAAAGAAAGAGAGGTTTTCCTCTCTCTTTCTTTTCAGATCTTCTCTTCCGCTTCTGCTATTGTCATAACCGGAATTTTGATCTCAACATGCGTTCCTTTTTCACTTTCCAGATTACGTAACACCATACTTTTCACCGAAGCAGAGCTTCAGGCGAAAGTTGATGTTCCGCACACCATAGCCATGCTGTGCTGTCCGGATGTCCTGCTGTGTCTCTTTCTGCATCTGCTCCACATCAACTCCGGGACCATCGTCCTGAACCGAAAAATAATATCCTGTTCCTCTCTTCTCGCACGGATCCTGATTTCACAACTTTCAATATCCGGTTTCTCCGCAATCCCATGGACGATCGCATTTTCCACAAATGGCTGAAGAATAATATTGAGACATGCATAGCTCTTCAGTTCTTCCGGCACATCTACCTCGAGAGAAATGGCGTTATCAAAGTGATAATTTTCGATATTGACATAAACCTCAACATGCTCGACTTCTTCCCCGATGGAAATCAGGCTCTTTCCATGATTCAGACTCAACCGATAGAACCGGGCCAGATTCCACGTCAGCGTTCCGATCTCCTCTGCACCGTAGTCCATGGAAATCCAGTTAATCAGATCCAGCGTATTGTAGAGAAAATGTGGGTTGATCTGCGCCTGCAGTGCCCGTACCTCTGCCATTTTAACTTCCTTACCAAGTTGATAATGCTCCTGCATCAGCCGCTGGACTTCCTGCACCATACCGTTAAAATTGTGATAAATTTCCTCAATTTCATCTTCCTCGGTTGTGATTGGCAGATTTGCGTTCAGATTTCCGCTTTCCAGACCCGTCATTTCCGCATTCAGCTTTTTCAGTCTTCCAACGTAGTAACCGGAAAGAAGATATGACATCAATACAATAACGGCAATCATACTTCCAAGCATCAGAGCCGCTGAGAGCCACAAAACCTGTACTGATCCTCATATTCACTTTCGGGAATTATCAAGATCATCTGCCAGGATGCACCGTCCACATTTTGCCGGGTAATGTAATATTCCTTCTGTCCCTCCTTCTTTTTTTCCATAAAAAAGCTCCGCGCCATAGTTTAAAAGTATTCCTTTTTTCTGCATTTTTTGAAGAATACTGCTGTTAGAGCTGGTAATCATCCTGCCGTTTTCACTCATCAGATAAACAAGACCTTCTGATGTGATATTGGCATTTTTCATAATATCCTGGAAATATTTCGCAGAAACACTGATGCTGCAGATACCAAGTTCCTCTTCTTTTTCTTTTTTGGATGCAATCCGGTGATACAGGGTAACCATCTGCGAGGTATCCTGCTGATCCACACCGTCTCTCTCACGACTGATTGCAACGTAATCTTCTCCCGTGTTCAGAGCATACCGCAGATCAACGTAATCGCTGCGTTCCTTAAGCCTTGATACTCCATCGAAATAATATTGATTTCCCGCATACATCACCTCATCCGGCACGTACAGGCAGAAACGATAGATCGAGTTCGAAATCTCGTAGGAATTAAATTCTTTATTCAGCTCATAGTATTCCAGCCACTGCTCCATGTATGGTCTTTCTTCTCCAAAGCCATCCGCTGACAGTGTATTCTGAATTACCCCATTGTCCTCCACCATATTCGCCAGATACGTCATATTCCGCAGATAACTCTCCGTAAAAGAAATCGCTTGGCTTACCGACTGTTCCATCGAGTAATCCGTTTTTTCACGATAACGGCGCACCACCTGCGGATAGCACAAAGAACAGAGCAAAATCTGCATCAGAATCAGCGGAACGGCAAAATACAGCATCATTCTCTTATGCATTGACATTTTCTGTAATGGATGTTTCATCGCATCTGCAGACTCTCCTTATACTCTGTCGGGGTAACCCCCGTTTTCTTTTTAAATATTTTCGCAAAATAATTGGCATCCTCATAACCCACCATTTCAGATACCTGATAGAATTTTAGCTGCGGATCACGCATTTTCTGTTTCGCATTCTCTACACGCACTTCCAGCAGATACTGTCCAATCGTAAGTCCCGTTTGTTTTTTAAATACAGTAGAAAGATACGTCGGTGTCAGATAAACAAGCTCAGCGAGTGTTCCGATGGAAAGATCCTGATCTGCATAATGTTCCTGGATATATTCTGTGATACGGCTCACATGATAACTGTTCTCCGTTTTATGCGTATTCGTTTTCCCATTCTGCTTTTCAAAGAGCTGCCCAATTCTGCGTATCATTTCCTCTTTCATCTCCGCAAACGTTTCTGCCTGCATAAAGAAATCGGTTCCTCCCTGCTTCCAAGGCTTTTCCATCGTACCGGGATATCGATATTCCGCTGCTTTTTCCAGTATATCACGCATTACACAATAATTGTAACGTATATCAAAATTCATGCACAGATGATGGCTGACCAGTTTTTCATACAGCGTTTTCTGAAAAAGGCAGGCACCTTTTTCATCGTTGTCCATAATCAGTTGATAAAATTTATCCCGCTGTTTCTTGGCATCATCTATCCACGGCTTCTCTGGCGGAACATCGTCGTAGCAGACGCTTTTCCCCCATCCAAGCCAGGAAAGAGCCTTTCCCGCTTCCTTTGCCTGACGGTAAGACAACAAAATGTCTTTCTGGCAGCCGCCTCTTCTTCCATAGGATAAAAAGCATCCCGAAATCGAACCATCCTGCGTACAGCTTTTCAATGCATCAACCAAAACCGGTTCCATTTCTTTCCATCGCTTTTCTTTTTCACTTCCAAGAAGCAGAATCAGATAGAACGGGTCAAGCAGTGTCATTGTTATCGAAATCCGATACGGTTTCAGTGCTTCTTTTGCCATTTTCTCAAATTTTGGTAAAAATCCGGCTCCACAGCCTTCACTGTCAAAATGGATCATGACAATGCGGAAACTGGATCCCTCCGCCTGCTCCAGTGAAACATCGGTATCCACCTCTAAAAGGTAGTTCCGAAGTTTCGCGCTCTCACTTTTTCTGCGCCCCTTCACGCGTTGCACTGCTTCCTCGACGTTTCCGAGAGCAGCTTCACGTTAACCGGTTTTTCCACGTATCCGACCGCATGCAGATCGATTGCCGCTTTTAAATATTCCTTATCTGCATAGCCTGTTGAAAAGATGATCTCAATCTCCGGGAATTTTTCCCTCAATTTCCGGCACAAATCCACACCGCTCATGCCCGGCATACGAATATCCGAGAGAACAATATCCGGCCGGAAGGCTTCCGCTTTCACCAGTGCTTCCTCTCCGTTTGCGGCTGCTTCAACCTCCGAAACGCCGAGTCGCTGCCATGGAACATGCCTTAAAAGGCCATTCCGGATAACCTTTTCATCCTCTACCACAATCAGTTTCATGTTGTGATACCCCTTTGCTTATATCATACTTAAATGTAAAACTTGTTTTTCAGTATAACACAGATTTTGTAGCTTGTGAATCAAAACTGCTGTTTCCTGGCACATTCTAATCTGCATAATTTCAAAAAATTAAGCGTATTTGCAAATCTTTTCATTCAAGTTTTGCCAAATACGCTTTTTCCATTTCTTTTTTTGTTCAATCTGCTACTTTCTCGGATGTGCCTTCCGGTACACATCCCGGATCTTATTCACACCAAGGTGGAGATACATCTGCGTCGTCGAAATATCGGCGTGTCCCATCATCTCCTGGACACTCTTTAAGTCCGCACCATTTTGCAGCAGATGAGTTGCAAACGAATGGCGCAGGGTATGCGGCGTAATATCCGCCGTAATGCCTGCGGATTTCGCATAGGATTTCAGGATTTTCCAGAATCCCTGACGGCTCATCGGACCTCCGGAGCAGTTGACAAACAATACATCATCCTCCCGTCCATGCATCAGCTGCGCGCGCACTGCCCAGATACTGCTCCAACGCCTTTTTGCCGGTCCGCCAAACGGAACGATCCGCTCCTTTTCATCGCGGCAGGTGATATACCCATCATAAGACTTGACAATCCTGTGTTTCAA
>ENA-OQDF01000719-OQDF01000719.1-human-gut-metagenome-genome-assembly--contig:-NODE-719-length-13902-cov-2.527042_pt1 | contig 13902 bp, 20 predicted proteins | sample MGYA00242769_ERZ504597 | MGnify/ENA primary metagenome ERZ504597 (study PRJEB26092, sample SAMD00036305) | human gut metagenome | host: Homo sapiens | study: EMG produced TPA metagenomics assembly of...
CCGCACTCGTTCACGTCCGCCTCCGGGCTGGCGCTGGGACGACCGGGGCAGCGTACCTCGGAGGGCAACACGGTATGGCTCTACGAGCCCAACGGGGGCCCGCCCAGGCGTGGTCCTTACCTAGCTGCAAGACCCTTTAAATACATTTTGACAATCTCCCGACATGATTCAGGGAGAAGCCTTCTTACTAATTTCTTGGTATAGAAAATTATTCCACGCTCTCGCCTTTTATACATACACTCAACGGAATGCCAACCACCTTCGACATATGCGTCAATATAGAGCTGTCTGTCTTTTGGAAGAGCGCTCGGGTGGCGGAGCTGATCGTTGCCCTTAGCGATATCGTCAAATTCGACAGGGTACAAGTCCAGAGCCTTGCTGGATTCAATAAACTCCCTGCCGCGTTCGTTATTCACCAGCAGGCAGGAAACGCCCTTCATCTGATTGAACTTCTCGGCATCCTTCAGGACGTCGGGCCTGTTACATCGACGCCCCAAAAATCGCCGATAGTAAGATCGCCGGCGCGAAATTTCCCTGCATAGGGGCACCTATAGCAGCTGTCGCGAAGCGTCTTGAGGTTCAAGAACATGTCGTAGTAGGGGGATTTCGACGCAGGAATGGTGACCTCTCTTCCGTTCTCAAGAAAAGAAAAGAAGGAGAGAGTTGCCCCACCCCTCGCGCTTGCACCTAAACCGGAAATCAACCACGGGAGACCCAAGCTGTTTGCCATAGCCCTCAACGCAGTCCGCGAACATGCGGCCGGAAGGGACGCCGTGGCAGACCAGGTCAACGGTTGTCAGGTTCCCATAATCGCGTCCGAGAAAGCCCCTAAGGCCGGCGACTTGGCAGGGTGTTCCGCAGAACAGGACCTGCCTGCCCTCACGAAGATCCGCCTTAACATCGGCAAAGCAAACTCTAGCATCGCTCTGCACGTATTTTGAATTAAGAAGCGGGCGAAGCTCATCAACGCTCGCCGCACGACGGTGCAACACTCGAAGCGTATTCCCCTCACGCTCATAAGCAGCACCATATGCGACGCCGCCAGAAGAAATAAGCTCACGCGCAACGGCACCGAAGACTCCGCCAGAAGCGGACTCCGAGACATCATCCCTACCGGCAGCGGCAAAGAACGGTCCAGCGGAATTGGAGCCTATCCCCCGGTTGAGGCCGCACGCCTCGTGCAGGCGCCGCAACCGATACATAGATCGCCGTCAATTACAGGAAGAATGAACCCGTCCTTGCCCTCGGACATGGCGATGGCGCCTTTCGGGCAAGCGGCGGCACACGCCCCGCATCCGCAGCAATGCAACGGTGACTCAAACAGAGTGGGAACTTCGCCCCTTTTCACGGTAGACATGCAGTTATCCCCCTATTTGCAAGCCGAAATGAACTTGCGCAGAATATCGGCGTTCATATAAACGGAAAAAGCCAGCGCAATTGCCAGGCAGGCGATCGAGCTTAAGATGCCCGCACCGTAAGCGGACAGATAATAGAAAACGAATACGCCGACAATTGAAACTAAGTTAAAACCTGCTCAACCCGGTCTTCGACAAGCTTCGTAAACTTAGTGACCTTAATTCTGCGGTACTCATTAACCACGATCATCGCCAAAAGCGTTGCAACAGATGCACCATAAAGACCGAAGTGCGGAATCAACACAACACACAGAACGGCGCAAAGGGCTGCAGACACCGCAGTGGTAGTACCCATAATTCCGGTTTCCTTATGTGCGGTAAAGATGCCACCGTAAAAGCCGGAGATGTTGCTGAAGTACGTCGCCAGGAGCAATATCGGCACATACAGCAGGCCCTCACCGAATGAACCTTAATCAGGATGCCGTACACGAGGGGCATAAGCGCAGACATAAGCAGAACGACGCTCATCATGAAACGCCTTAGCGCACGATACACAGAGTTATAGAAAGTCGACTCGTCCTCATCGGAGTTGAGGACGCGCGCCGAGCTCTCCTTCCAAGATTGATAGAAGAAGCCATACACCTGGTCCATGACACCGGGGAACTTGTAAGAGACGGCGTACACGCCGGCGGCAGAAGCACCGAGCGTATTCATGATAATCAGCCTGTCTAGCAGGTTGTTAATAGTCCAGGAAACCTTGTTGGGAATGAGCGGAAAGGAATACCGTAGGAGGTCTCGAGCATAGGAAATGGAGAAAGCCGACGGATCGATATAGCGCCAGAGCTTCCGCATGACCATGAACACGAGGGCAACGCCGCCCTGCGCAATAACCGTGGCGGAAAGCATGCCCACAACGCCCCAACGCAGAACAGCGATAAACAGAACGTTTAGCACGATGGTAAGAGCGCTCGCAGTGAAATTCATGACGGAGTAACCCACGGTATCCCCGAAACCACGTAGGACCGCAGAAGCCATCTGCAGAAGCGCGCCAGCGACAACAAGGCCCACGACCCAGCCAAGATTTTCTGGCATAAATAGCAACCAGACGAGAATCGCCAAGACCGCAAAGCACGCGCAGCCAGCAAGAAGAACAGCACAAGACGCGGTCACGGCCTTAGACCGATCACCATCGGTGCGACAATCGATGAGGAACCGAAACAGTGCTTCATCCATAAGTAGGGAGACAGCAGGAACGCAGAACAGGGCGATAGTATTGATGTAGTCGACGGTACCATAGTCGCCAGTGGAAAGAACTGAGGTATAGAGCGGCAGCAAAAGAAACGAAACAAGCTTGGTTGCCATTCCGCCCACCGCAATAATGCCAGTGTTCTTAATAAGCCGACGCGTCTCCCCCATTACGAAAGCGCCTTTCTAAGATAAGCACAGGAATGCTCCCGCAGAGAATCCAGGCGAGAGTCCACGTCACTCCACTCACAAGGGACAATATCGTCGGCGCACATAACATCGACGCAACGGTCAGACAGCCCGATATTACTCAGCAAGTCGCGCATACGCGCACCAGACTTATCAGTCGCATATACGCGGAAGGGCCTATGAAAGAGAACTGAGAATACAGTTGCATGAAAGGAATTGGTAAGAATAAGGCTTGCGTGCGCAATAAGCGAGACGAACTCCTCAGGGCCAACACCAAACAGGTTAATAGAATTTGGGATATCTAGGTTTTTATCAGATATGTAAGCAACCTTCATGCCCGTTGCTTCCGTCATCGCGACGGTGCTCTCAATAAGTTCGGGGCACTTGCGTAGTAGATACATAAATATATATTCACCCTGCAAAACATCTTTAGATGCCATATCTGCGTAGTCGTCAGAATCCAACAAAAGTGTGGGATCTAAGACAACATCTATAGGCGCATCGACAAGGGGCTGAAATAACGGAACCGTCTCCTCCTCGCGAACAGACAAGAAATCAAACCTTGAGAGCAACTCGGATACAAGCTGTTCATCAAAATTCTCAGGTCTAAAGTAAGTGTGCGCAAGACTGGGAGCGTAAGCGACTCGACGTCTATCTCCAGCGAATGAAAGGAAATAGGGGCCAACAACACCTTGTGTACAATCGAGATTCCAAATTGATCGCTACCACAAATAAAGCAATCAAACTGATCCGCAAGCTCGCACATCTCCTCTTCATTTTGCCAGCGATAAGACTTCTTCGTCATGCCGAAATATTTATTTGAAAAATCCTCGAATGCAGTCTTTCTTGACAAATACCTATTTAAACAGCGCAATGTTCGCAGCGTAGCCTTTGGATGTCGGAGCTGAAGCAGCTTATACTGTTCATAATCGTGAGAACGGTAGTCGATAATTTGCACTTCATGTCCCATATTTTCCAAAACCACTTGAAGCGCATGAGACTGAAGCGCAGACCCGAAGTTCAATGCGCCGTGAAAAGTAATCGTTCCGATTTTCATTATTTATCTGTTCCTGTTCACCCAAATATTAATTGCATCTGAAACACTAAGCCCAGAACCCCCCTGCGCCGCAAGGGCAAGAGAAGCGAGAAGATAACGGTTATAATCCGAAGAACGAAGAGATCTCTCGATATCCCTCCATCTGCCGTTTAACGATGTGTTCTTCGTCTTAAAATCATCAATTGAATTAAACGTGTCGCAACAACAAGCAAACATTGTTTTACGCGCGCTGTTGTCCAAGGCAACGGTTCTCCCAAGCAAAAGCGGCCCGAACAGAGGAAGAATACGATCGAAGTCTTCCTGAGAGTAAGAAATTCCAAGCTCCGAACGATAAGAAATCAATTCATCGAGAACCCAATACGAATCAAGGCCCTTAACATTAGTAGGGGTAGACTGCATAATGGATCCAGGACGGATTCGGTAATAATAGCCGCTCAAATCATAACAAGGCTCATCCTTGAAGAAAGAATCAATCCATAACGGATGAATCAGATCTTCATACCATGCGCCTACGGGAAAACCTAGTCGATTCCAGACTTCACGACGATATAGTCTGCCCCACGGCACCATCCAACTAGCTCTATCGTTCTCTATCTCGCCAACCAAACCATCATCAGACATATATCTAAAAGTCGATGTAACGAAATCCGCAGATGTTTGAACGAGCCTGCTCCACATAGCCTCAAGATACCCTGGCCCGATCATGTCATCAGAATCCACGAACATGATGTACTTACCGCGAGAAACCCTAAGACCCGCATTGCGCGCTGCGGAAAGACCGCCGTTTACCTGGTGAATTACAAGAACATTGGGCATTAATCCATACGAATCGGCTATAGCACCAGAATCGTCTTTAGACCCATCATCGACAATAATAACCTCAAACTTGCCAGAAAACTCCTGAGTCACAATGGAGTCTAGACAGGGTTTGAGGTATTTCTCAACGTTATACACAGGCACAATAATAGAAATGTCGTAAGATACGCTTTCCTTAAAAACAATCGGCATGAACATATTGGACGGTCTCTGGGAAACCATACTCAGCTTCGCCTTAGACGCATAGGTTATAGCATCGGAACGACGACTTAACCTGAGTAAACCATCATAAATAGGGCTGGAAAGTAAAAGTTTTATGACTTTCTTAATTGAATTAAGAATCTGCAACAATTGACTCCTCCCATCTTCAAAGTCGAATAAAGATGCATTTCCATCGATTCGGACATTTTAGTCATGATGCCCTATCATGCAATCAACAAGACCAATCGCAGACAGCACCCCATAGAGGAATAGGCTACAAACAATAAATCACAAACGTAAGCGTCTATGGCCTCACCCAGAACATGGGGACGTTGGAGATCTTCTTTGAAAAAGTGCGAAGACCAGCTTCTAAGCATCAACCGAAATAACTAAAGCCCTAGGAATGAATACACCGCACGACAGAACCAAGTCCTCTATGTCGGTTCAATCGTAAATGCTCGCCACTTAGTCGAAAGCTAAGGACAGGCTTGGTCAAGAATAATAATGCTCCATCTAAAGATATTAGTAAAAAGCAATAATGACCTGCATTATAGAAAGAGACGACGGAGGCATTTAAAGCTGCTTAGTATGTGCCGAGCAGCAAAAGAAACGATACTGCAATTGACAAAACAAGACCATGAATATAGTCCGGACAATTGCTGATTCGCCTCTGATACTCGCTTTTAATTGTTTTATCAAATTGTCTTTTCACCTCTTTATCCACTTCACAATGCCAAAGAACTTCATCAAGATCACAATAGTGTCGACAGATACCCCTATTGGCATTTTTGACTGAATCGCTCGACCATTCACTCGCATAGCGAATCAATTCGTCGCTTACAAAGCTCCAATCAGTTATCTGATCTTCTTTAAACTGCTTCGTACTATTAGCGTCATGCTGACGATAGTAGTAAAGCGGTTCGTCAATGTGAAATAAACTCTTTGCAATATCGAAAACAGGAAGAAGTTGGCAAAGATCCTCACCGTGCATAAGGCCAACTCGTTTCGAGTACCACTCGTCACTGGCAAATAAATCTCTCCGAATGACCTTATTCCAAACACTATTGAAATCGCATCCGCACAACAGGCTTTTAACAGCATTAAATGACTCACCCGTATGCATACCAGAACAGATATCAACTTTTAACGAGGGTTTTATAGGCATCAATCCCATAGTGAAATCAAATGAAATGATATCAGCACCAGTCGAGGCAATTACATCGCATACCTTTTTAATGCAACCTTCAAGAAGAGCGTCATCGGAGTCGAGCGAAAGAATATAACGCCCACTTGCCTCGCGAAGACCGTCTCGTCGTGCAGCGAGAAGACCTTCGTTGTCCTTGTGAATAACGAAAGCTCTCTCGCGCTTGTTGCAATAAGCATCGCAGATCTCAGGAGATCCATCGGTGGAACCATCATCCACAAGAATCACCTCAAAAGAGCCGGTTCCTTGAATATCAATAGATTCCAGACAAGCGGGGAGAAAACGCTCGGTGTTATATACCGGTACAACAATACTGATGTCAGGCGTTTCGTCATGCATAAATAACTCCTAATAGTGCCGACGAATACGGAAAAAGATCGCAGCTGCCGCCATATACAAACGTAATGACAAAATAAAACACGAAAAATAAAACACCCAGAGCCCCAGTTAGAAACCGCTCTCTGCCAAGGTTTTCAGACAAAAAGGGGTAAACAAAACCTGAAATGAAAAGAAAAGGGAAACTCAGTCGAATTAGCTCAGGACTGATGCTCGCAAGTTGAGCGAATAGGGAAGAAATTATGCCGCTGCTCGTATAGAAATTAAGCGTCCATCGATCGAAGCTCGTGATCAAACCCTTACTGCCTAACATCCATATAGCAAGGCAAAATAGAAAATAAATAAGCATTGTGGTATTAAATGAGCCCATTCCAGCGTGTTTGATCTGAAAGCTATATGACGACGTAAATAGAGATACGATCTCCATTACATCCGGGCCAATCATAATCACGCAAATAGTAAAATGATAACGCCAACGCATGCAAGAAGTGCAACGGTCTTATACGAACGTTCGCGCCCGCGGTTGAAGCATGAAATATAAATAATCCAAATAAAAAGTCCCATGATAGACATCTTGTGAAAGCCAACTGCAAGAAACAAAAAAACAATAGCGGGGCCGCGTTTCTCGCGGAACAGCTCATAGACCATCATGACGAGCATACTAGTAGCAATACATTGCCTAATTATGTTTAACGTATAACCAAACACAACGAAACAAAGAAAGAAACCTACGATAGGATACCCGCGAGGATACAACTTTCTAACAACTAAAATATAGGGAAGGAGAACGATGGCTTCACAAAGAAAAAGAACAGCGTGGAAATCACCAGTCAGTCTTCCCAGAATCCAGAAGAGAATCACGAATAGCGGCTCTTGATCTGAGCAAGCACCCATAGCACCTGTGAGCGAATAATACTGCGAGGCATAAAAACACCTGAGGGGATATGCCGAGGTATCGGTACCGACAGATGCATCACGCAACCCCGCCACCAAGCAAAGGGGGAGAACCGAAATAACCGCAAGAAGAAAACTGACGTGCTTATTAGTTATCTTTACCGAAAAATATAGCAATACAATATGGGACACAAAGGCAATGAAGTAGATTGGCATCTCTACACCTGCTTTGTATATCGTTTGTAAACTGTTGATTTTCCTCCGATTGAAACCGTGTCGAAAACACCAACATAACAGTTAAAACCATCTTGAAAGTAAATGTTATACAAAAAGCCGCCGTGGCATTCAGTAACGTTAAACAAATGCGCGCTAGTCGAAAAAATCATCTTATCAACCTTTAATTATAGGAGTTACCCGATTGCCTTACCAGAAATTGCAGCATATAACGCATAGAAAGCGTTATGAACCTAGGAGAGATAGAAAAGAGAGCACAACGCAGTCTCCATTTTGAACAAGCATATGGGTTCTTCGATGCCCTCCAAGCAAGCCCTCGAGCATTCCTCAAATAATTCTGGGCCTCAGCCTTATCATCAAATCCGTCCGGATCAACCCTCATTGCAACGCGGAGCGTACAGAATGACTGGAAGCACTCAAACTCGCCCTGAAATTCAGGCTCGGCAAATTGTCGAACGGTCTCAATAGCCCTGTCCATGTCTTTAGCATGCTTGGAACCCTGGTTCTTGAGCGTCGTAATGGAGCCAGGTCTCGTCACGTATGCATAGAAGCACGCATCAGAGAATGCAACCTTTTGAACTTTGGAACAAATGTTAGCAATTACACCCATGTCTTCGAAGAGCTGCCCCTCAGGAAAGACAAGGTCGCTAATAAGAGATCGTTCAAAGAGCTTTCCGCAAGCAGAACCACTCTCACCGGTTAATAAAAGAAGTTTTCGAAAATGCTCAATTCCAGATTCAACATGGAATTCTACATTCTGACCTATCTTATAGTTATCAAGGACAGGCGTCTTCGCAAAGGAGCCGATAACGAGCGGAACTTGATACTTGTCAGCCGCTTCGACCATCAACTCAACAGTTCGCGAATCGATCAAATCGTCCCCATCAACATACATGACATAATCACCGTGGCACCTTTGAGTACCAAAGTTACGCGCAGAAGAAAGACCGCCGTTCTCCTTATGCAAAATCTTAAATCGCGTGTCTGACCCAACGGCATCTTCAATAAGGTCGATAGTATTATCAGTACATCCATCATCTACGATAATATATTCGATATTCGAATAAGTCTGACCAAGCAATGAGTTTACGCAAGGAAGCGCGAACATACCCACGTTGTACACGGGGACAATGACACTAACCAGAGGCTTATCAATATCAGAAGCCATATATCTAGGACCTCCTGAGAAAATAACGATATATCAACGCTCTAACGGAATTCGGCATCAGACAGACGGCGGCATGCGGCAAATAAGAACAGAAATAATCACGTTTTGTGAAATAGCCACGCTCAACTTGAGCCTGCTTAAATGCTTTAGCGTACTTAAGATACTGCGAGCCGCCCCTGCGAGCATAGAAATCCTCACTAACGCGCATCGCAACAAGCGGTTCGCTCAGGTTATCCGCCTTGCAGCCACATGCGAGCATCCTGTTAAAAAGGTCCCAATCCTCAAAGTAGAGAAAGTCGGAACTGTAGTTACCAGCCTCCATAACTTTCGACTTTCTAAACGTCATGGGAGGGTGACGAAAGGGATTTCGCCTTTTGGAATAAGAGCGTATAGCATCGATGCCCTTGGGAAGGTCAGTAGCCGCAACAGGTTCATTGGGAGACGTGACGAATTCGATAACATCGCTTCCGACCATATCGAGCCCGCTATCAATAGCGGCAAGCTGTTTCTCCATACGATCTGGACGAGCAATATCATCAGTGTCCATACGAGCAACAATTTCGTTAGAGCAAGCGACCACGCCTTGTCGCAGCGCGTAGCCAAGCCCATGGTTTTTGTCATACGAAACAAAATTGAACAGTCCGGGATAAAGGGAGTCATAATTTTGGAGCACGTCTTCAAGCTCTTGCGTGAGGGGACCATCCTTGACCATGACAATCTCGGCAGGAGAGACCGTTTGGTTCAACATACTGTCTAAAGCTTGAACTAAATAGGCAGGATTTTCTTTTTTGTAAATGCTCATCAACACACTGTAGGAAGAAGTAAGGTTTGTCGGCATCTATCGTCCCGTTCTCTTCTTACCAAACATAGCCCCGAAGGTACCAGTAAAGCACTTCCAATCCATAGCAAAACAACGGTTTTGGACATAGCGAAGCTCAATCTTCTGACGCAGGCCGCTCTCAAAGGTTGCCTCGTTACGATCGGTTGCCTGCCACAGACCAGTAATGCCGGGCCGGACAGAGAGCAGCTCAGCTTTTTCTTCGTCGGAAAATGCTGTTCAAGCTCATCCCTTGTAATGGGACGCGGCCCAATGACGGAGAGGTCACCGTTCAGTACATTAAGGAACTGCGGCATCTCGTCAATGGAGCACTTACGAATATACTGACCAACTAGTATGCGGGATCATCGTCGACCTTGCGCTCGACTTCCCATTGATGAAGCTGCTCAGGCTCAGGTACTTACGCACGTCGTTTGCGTCGGCGACCATGCTACGAAGCTTAAAAATCTTGATTGTCTTTCCGCCCTTGCCAACGCGCTCTTGCGTATACATAGGACTGCCGGGCGATTCAAGACTAATCAGCGCGCACACCACAGCAAGAGGAATAAGCAGCAGCACACTCATCAAAAGACTGAACACCAGGTCAAACAGTCTCTTAATAAAGCGATAGCCAAGCGTACCACTCGGTTTAATCTCTTTAATAGCCAGTGCGTCCCCCACGGATACACAGCTCTCTGTTACTTCTTTAGCAGCCACAATAAAACTCACGTTCCTGTCCCCAGGAACCCCCCCATCTATGAATCCAAAAACCAAATGAATTGCCGGCGCAACGTCTCCCTTATGTTTTGCTGGGAACGTCAAGCGGTAGCAGCTCCCTAAAAGCGGAGCCGCCTTCGCCCACGTCCACCAGGCACCAGCGTTTATGACGGTCAATCTTCTTTACGCGGGCCTCTTGCCCCACCAAGGGCCCCTGCTCAATGTGCAACACGCCGTCTTCTATGCGCGCTACGCTGTTGCGCACCACGCCGTCGTCGTCCAGCACACTGCGGTACCAATCCTGCGCATCGTCCGGCATGGGCATGTACGCCCGCTCCCTGCTGCCGGCAATGCGACAGCCAAAGCTCAACTGGGCCAAAGCCCTATCGAGCGCGGCGGCATCGTGCGTAGCGACGAAGAAATATTCCTTGTACATGGGTTTGGTTTGGAGCGACCATGCGCCGTCCCGCTTAAACCAGAACTCCTTTTGCATCACAAAAGCGTCCTGCATCAGCTCGTGCGGGATAATGCGGCGGACCTTTTCGCAGGTCTCACGCTCTTTTCCATTGGGGGTGTGAACCAGATACCAGCGGACGCGACCGTGCTGGCTGTTGGTGGTGACGCCGTTAAATGCGCCTGGCAGCTGCTCTTGGCGCCGTGCCGTCTGTTCCATGTTCTCGCCCCCTCTTTTGGCTTTGCGACGCACGCAAATGCAGGGGCGTTTAGAACAGGCTTCTCGCTCGCAGCTAGGCGCAGTCGCAAAAGTACAGTTTTTTGTATCTTTCGACAGACGACATTATACGAGCAATTAATCAGCGTTTGCCCAGATTACGCAAAATGTACAGCTAGTAGGTACATCTCCATGCCCCTCTACAAAAACCTGTACCTTTTTGTGCAACAAAAAAGCCGCTCAACCAGCGGCTTTCTTATTTTGGCATGAAAAAAGCGACCGCCCTGTGTGGACGGTCGCCTTTGTTAATTGTTGTGAAGTTTGCCTTAGGCGCGGGTCTTGATTTCCTCGATCACCTTGGCAACAAACTCGTCAACGCTCATCTGAACGGTCTCGTTGGAGCGATCGCGGACGGAGATGTTGCCGGCCTCGACCTCCTTCTCGCCCAGGATGAGCATATAGGCACGCGATCGATACTGCGGGCCTCGCGGATCTTGTAGCCGATCTTCTCGTCGCGGTCGTCGCAGACCACGCGGATGCCGGCCTCCTCCAGCTTGTCGCACACCTCGTGGGCGTAGTCGCGGCTCTTCTCCGAAACCGGAAGTGCCTTGACCTGCACCGGAGCAAGCCAGGTGGGGAACTTGCCCGCAAAGTGCTCAATCAGAATACCGATGAAGCGCTCGATGGAGCCAAAGCAAACGCGGTGAAGCATGATGGGGCGCTTCTTGGTGCCGTCGGCGTCCACGTACTCCAGGTCAAAGTTGAGCGGCATCTGGAAGTCAAGCTGAACAGTACCGCACTGCCAGGTACGACCGAGCGAGTCCTCCAGGTGGAAGTCGATCTTGGGGCCGTAGAAGCGCCGTCGCCCTCGTTGACCTCGTAGTCCATGCCCAGCTTCTCCAAAGCGGTGCGCAGGCCCTCCTCGGCGCGCGCCCAGTCCTCGTCCGAACCCATGGAGTCCTCGGGGCGGGTGGAAAGCTCAACGTGGTACTTAAAGCCAAACTTCTGGTACACGGAGTCGATGAGGTTGACCACGCCCACGATCTCGTCGGTCAGCTGGTCGGGACGCACAAACAGGTGGGCGTCGTCCTGGTTAAAGCAGCGCACGCGGAACAGGCCGTGCAGGGCGCCGCGCAGCTCGTGGCGGTGCACCAGGCCAATCTCGCCGGCGCGGATGGGCAGTTCGCGATAGGAGTGCGGCTTGGAGGCGTACACCAGCACGCCGCCCGGGCAGTTCATGGGCTTAATGCAGTACTCTTCGTCGTCGATGACGGTGGAGTACATGTTGTCCTTGTAGTGGTCCCAGTGGCCCGAGGTCTTCCACAGCTGCTTGTTCATGATGAGCGGCGTGGAGATCTCCACGTAGCCGGCCTTGTGGTGGATCTCGCGCCAGTAGTCCAGCAGCGTGTTCTTAAGGATCATGCCGTTGGGCAGGAAGAACGGGAAACCGGGGGCCTCGTCGCGCATCATAAAGAGGTCCATCTCGCGGCCGATCTTGCGGTGGTCGCGCTTCTTGGCCTCCTCCAGCATGTGCATGTGCTCGTCGAGCTCTTCCTTGGTGGCAAAGGCGACGCCGTTGATGCGGGTGAGCATCTTGTTGTCCTTGTCGCCCTTCCAGTAGGCGCCCGAGACGCCGGTGAGCTTAAAGGCCTTCAGAGCTTGGTGTAGCAGATGTGGGGGCCGACGCACATGTCGATGTAGTCGCCCTGCTGGTAGAAGGTGATGCGGGCGTCGTCGTCCAGGTCGCCGATGTGCTCGACCTTGTACTTCTCGCCGCGCTCCTCCATAAGGGCGATGGCCTCGGCGCGGGGCTTCTCGTACACGGTGAACTTGAGGTTCTCCTTGACGATCTTCTTCATCTCGGCCTCGATCGCGGGGAAGTCGTCCTCGCTGATCTTGACGCCCTCGGGCAGGTCGACGTCGTAGTAGAAGCCGTTGTCGGTCGCGGGGCCGTAGGCAAAGTCGGCCTCGGGGTACAGGCGCTTGATGGCCTGCGCCATGATGTGCGCGGCGGAGTGGCGGATGACGTGCGCGACCTCGTCCTGCGGGAGCTCGGCCACCGAACCGTCATTGTAGAGTGCCTTCATGGGTATGTTTTCTCCTCTCGGATGCCTGATGCAAGTGCGTGCGATGCGCTCGGCGTTTTTGACTTGCATCATTATAGGCAGGTTGCCTTGGTATACAAGCGCCGCCGCACCTTAATGGCACGGCGGGCGATTTTCTACGCATGCTTCATCGTGTGGGGCGGGGCTGCGGGGCGCGCGTCTGCCTTTCGCATGGCGCGCGGTGCCCGTGGCTTGCGGCCGGCCCGGCGATGGATGCGTTACTGGATACGAGTTCGGCAGTAGGGGCAGACCTTCCAGTGCGCATCGAGCGGGCGATGGCAGCTGGGGCAGACGTTGCGAACCTGGGTATCGCACACCGGGCAGACGACGAAGTCCTTCTCGATGGGCGCGCCGCACTGCGGGCAGGTGCCGTACTGGGCAAGCTGGCGCTCGCGCAGGGCCATGTCCAGCTCCTGCTCCTCGCGATCGGACGCGTAGGAGTGCGGGCGCAGGACCAGGTAGGCAATGAGGCCCACAAACGGATGAGGGCGATGATGCCCCATGCCACGTAGGCGCTGGCGCCGCGGCGGCGAGCGTCGATGAACACATAGACGACCGACAGCACATACAGGGCGATGATAAAGCCAACGAAGGCATAGACGACGCCCATAAGCTGCGGCGACATGAGCTCGGAGATGTACTTGGACATTACGGGAACCTTTCGGAATATTAACAGTCCGGTCAAGTTTACCACGGGGTTTGTTTATATGGGACCACGGCTAGGGGCGGGGCTGGTGCGGACACAAACATCTCAATCTGTAACAGGTGGGAGCGGGATCCGGGTCTAGATGTTACAGAACGAGACACAGGGTCCCTCCCCGACTCAATCTCCGATCTGAAACATCTTGGGCTCCAAAACCCCTCTTACTCGTTACAAATCGAACGACATTCAAA
>ENA-OQDF01000720-OQDF01000720.1-human-gut-metagenome-genome-assembly--contig:-NODE-720-length-13867-cov-1.937773_pt1 | contig 13867 bp, 13 predicted proteins | sample MGYA00242769_ERZ504597 | MGnify/ENA primary metagenome ERZ504597 (study PRJEB26092, sample SAMD00036305) | human gut metagenome | host: Homo sapiens | study: EMG produced TPA metagenomics assembly of...
TGATCAGTCTTGATGATGAAGGAAGTGAATGGCGAATATTCATTGGTCGCAATGAGTGCCAATGATAAGGATTTCGTTTTGAAAATAACGTTATGGTGTGTGACTACTCAGCCGTATAGTCAAGGTCAAGCGGTAAAATTCGATTTCATGAACAAGGGTACTGGCATGATGTTGGATATCGCTATGGGTGATGATCTGAAAAGTGCGGATGGTAAGAAGGGCTATTGGTGGAAGCCTATAATCGGTGGTGAGATCTCTGGTTGGGCCTTCTCTTCTGTATTGAATAAGTTGGAGAAGAATGTTCCTTTGTATTCTCACTTAGCACAGACTCTGTTATTGGTTTGTTGAACGATAACGGAACTATCAAGGTCGCTAAATATGCCTTGAATGATGTAAAGGTAGATCCTACAGCTGCTACAGACGTTACAGATCTTTCAAACCTTTCAGCTGAAGCGAAGAATACGTTCTCTGGCTTTACTTTGTATCAAGCAGAAGATATCGTATTAGATGCGGATCAATTGAATAAGATTTTCGATTTGCAGGATGCTGATGCGGGTGTTAAATTGAATTTCTCTCCGGATGTTAAGGGTACCAGCTTAAAGAATCCGTTCAACGAGAAGGAATTTATCGCTGAATCTACAGGTGATAACAAGTATTACGATGTGAATGCTAACAGTACTGCGACTTTGACAAATGGCGAATGGCTTTATGTGACACGTAAGAACGATGATAATAAGGACACTTATTTGAAGGTCGATACAGCTTATACAAATGAGACCGGTGCCAAGTTCTTGGCTTATGGCTGGACTGGTCCTAGCAAAACACAAGAGGCTATTGATCGCTTAGGGGATTTACAAGATCAACATAAGTTCTTATTTGTTTATTCTCCTAGCAAAGATGAATTGAAGATCTATGTAAAAAAGATCACTTGGAGAGGTGATGATGATAAGGTAAAATATTGGAAAGAGATTTATCAAAAGACAGACAACCAAAGAAATAACTGGCGTGTGTCTTTGCAAGATTTGATCAAGGATGAGACTCGTATCTTGACCGTTGATTATTCCAAACAGAATACAACCATCAAATTAGGTTATGGTGGTTGCGAGGCTGATCAATCAAAGACCTCTGTTAAGGATGGTGTTTACTACATCATGAACAAGAAGGGTGAGTACTTAGCTTCTCCGATCTATGAGAATGGCGTGATTCGTTGGACTACCGTGAATGCTGATGAGCAAAATGTAGCTCATATGCCAGCCTATCAATGGGTTGTTTTGAAGACAAACGCTAAAGATCAGAATAATCTGTCTTCAGTAATAGCTACTAACCGTGAGTTTGATGATGCGAAAGGAACATTTAGTTTGTATAAGAATGCTGATACGGAATATGTATATACAAAAAGCAATGTAGAATTAACACAAGATGGTGTTTCTTCTAAATTTACAGTAGCAGCGAAGAGTGACTTACGTTTTGTAGAGGTTCCGGCCGAGGCTGTATCTGATTCTTTGTTAGGTTATAAGAACTTAACGAACGATGAGTTGAAGGTTAATAAATATACATTTAATTACTGGCATCCGTATGCGACGGATAAATACATCGCTAAGTCTTCTAAAGACTCAACTTTGACAGTTAATGTTGGTGTATCTGCCTTTAATGTAGATACTGCTAAGAGAAGTGCAAACAGCTCTGTATATGCGGTAGAGAAGTTTGGTTTCAAGGTAGAGAAAGAACATCAAGATCGTATCAAAGGCTTGAAACAACTTTATAGAACGGCTTATGTAGTGAAATTAAATGGTATTGGCTTAGCTATCAATAAAGAGGATAAGTTCAATGTACCTACTCATAACGATTATCGGACTACAGGCGAGAATAAGGTGGTTACTCCGTTCTTCTTCAAGGAGAATAATGAGATCAAAGAAACGGGTAAGTGTTATTATGCGATCTTGTCTACTGAAAAAGACACTAAAGATGTAAACGATGTACATTATTCAATTTCAGATGACAACAAGGCTGGTGTATCTGACTATGATGGCTCTGCTACATTGAAATCTCAAGTATTGAAAGAATCCAGAACATCCGCATTCGGCTATCGAACCGGATGAGACTCCACTGTACCGTCGTTTCAATTCTCTTGAGCTTGAAGGTAATGAAGGTGACAAGCTGATACATTACGTTTCATCGAGAAATATCGTAAAGAGTACTTGCAAGTTGAGAACAACAAGAATTTCATGAATGGTGATATCGATTTCTTAGGTATCTACACTCCGGATAAGACGGAAGATGGCTTGTCATTCATCGTTGATACGGCATGGGTAAATCGTGGCGCTGGTAATATCAAACCTCAGTATTTGATCTCAATCGATCGTAACGACTTCGAGGGTACACCGGGTGTTGCTTGTACATATACTCATAATCACTATGACAATGAAGGTAACAAGGTAGACGCAGCGCACTGTTCACATGCTACTCCGGCTATCCCCGGTTTCGAGAGAGGTAAGTATTTGATCAACTTCCATGATTTCGCTTTGAAACATGATAAGGCTAATACTTCCGATGCGAAGAAAGACGCCGCTTATATGTGGAAGAAATATGATCGTGCCGGTTTCGTAGAGGCTGTTCGTGTAGCTGATACATTGTTCATCTTGAGAGACGAATTCAAGAACTTGAAGAATGAGGAGATCACGATTGAGGCTTTAAATAAGGCTGAGGAAGCAGCTTGGGCTGCCGCTAAGAAGGCTGGTGTAAGCAAGGATAACTTCGTATCTTACAAATATGTTTTATCTGGTGACAACCACAAGTATGTGACTTGGTCAATGCGTTTCGTTAACAGAAATGCTGCCGCTAATGAGGTTGAGGCTGATAGATCATTCTTGTTCGAATCAATGCAGGCAGATGGTCTTGACATCGCTCCTACAAAAGCTGCTTGGTTGAAAATGCAGAATGGTTGCTTGGTATTGTCTGATAAAGATGATTCTAAGTTTGACGAAACTGCTACCGGTGGTGATGACGCTTTAATCTTCAACGTAGAGCAAGGTGACGATATCGCTACAGATAACGAGACAATCGATGCTGTAGAAGGTGTTTCCATCACAACTGATAATGGTACTGTAACTATCCAAGGCGCTGCTGGTAAATCAGTAGTTATCTCTAACATCTTAGGTAAGGTAGTCGCTGAGACAGTTCTTACATCTGATAACGCAACAATTGCCGTACCTGCCGGTATCGTAGCTGTAGCTGTTGATGGTGAGGAAGCTGTTAAAGTGGTTGTTAAATAATTAAACAAATAGATAGGTCAAGAGATGGGAGAATCCCCCATCTCTTCCTTTAAGAAGATATTTATAATTCTGAAATTCCCGTGTGGAGATAGATTCTTCAAGTACACCGCGATGGTAGAACATGCGGGAGTATTAATACTAAAGTAATAAATTAAAAGCTCAGGTCACGAGAACTTCTGTGAAGAAATGTCGTGACCTTTTTTTGTACTCTTAAATCTCGTGCTATGCTTATATCTACTCAAGAAACATTGATCTATAAATCAATTAGTCCGGAAGACATTTATTGTTATACTCCCGGAATCACCGTGACTTCGACGGGACGCTTGGTCGTGACTTTCGACTTGGGCGGCAAGGGGGTAAAAGAAATCTATGCTTCTTCGCAGCTGTATACGGAAAGGACAAGACGGTTAGGTATCGGTAAGATTTTTGTATCGGACGACCAAGGCGCTAGTTGGTGTTTTATCTCGGATTTAATTTTTGGCATGCCCGCCTTTTTGTATAGGGGAAAAGATATATATCATAGGGAACGCAGGCGATTTATGTATTATATGCTCGGAAGATGATGGGAATACGTGGAGCGTTCCCTCGTTTCTCTCCCAAGGTGAGAAATGGCATTCTTCTGCCTGTAATGTTCTTTTCGCTAACGAGCGGGTTTACTTGGCGATGGAACAGCGTTTTTATAACTCGGAGATAGAAGGCTGGAATGTGGCGGGTTTGAGCCCTACCTTGCTATCTTGCTCTATTCACGATGATTTACTGGATGCGTCTTCTTGGCGACGTTCCGATCCTTTTGTTTTCAGGGATAAAGTACATTTCCCGGAAGGGGTTGGCATTCCTTTTTACGAGTCATTGACCAATAAGCCGCTAGAATTGGCTCCCGGTCGTTTTAATGCGCCCACTGGATGGCTGGAGGCTCAAGTGGTTCAAATAAAGGATAAACATCATATTTGGTATGATCCGGAGGGGAAAACGTTCCATATGTTTCTTCGTGCGCATACCGGAGGGATTGGATACGCTTGTTTATTAAAAGTGAGGGAAGATAAGAACGGCCAGATGGTAACCGGCTTTCAAGAGACTCCTTCCGGACAGACCTTGCTTTTCTTGCCCTTTCCCGGTGGTCATTTGAAATTCTTTATAGTGTATGATGAGATATCCCGGTTGTATTGGATGGCATCCAATCAATCTTTCGATTCTATGCGGACGATAAGCTCATTACCTGAGACTTCCCGGTATGGACTCCCGAATAATGAGAGGCATCGTTTACAATTATTATTCTCGAAGAATTGTGTGGACTGGTGTATGGCTGATGATCGCTTGCCAAGGGAATGAATTATATTCAAGAAATTATCCTTCGTTATGTATCGTAGGTGAGGATATGCACGTGGTTTGCCGTGCGGCGGATGATCATACAAAGGACCCTCAATACTCTGATTGTATTACATATTATAAAATTAAACGGTTTAGAATGTTAATCTATTAAATGAAGTGATTATGGAAAAAGTACTGATTGTAATACCGGCTCGATATGGTTCAAGCCGGTTGCCGGGTAAGCCTTTGGTTAAGATTAAAGGTATAGAGATGATAAAACGGGTCTCGGATATAGCGGATTTTGTATGTCGCAAAAATGAGTCTTGTTCTTATTTGGTAGCTACGGATGATGAGCGCATCGTCTCGTTTTGCGAATCCCGGGAGATTCCGGTGATGATGACTTCCACGAATTGTAAAGTGGTACGGAACGTTGCTATGAGGCGGCAAGGAAACAGGACACCAATCCCGGACTGATAATAAATCTGCAAGGCGATAATCCCACGTGTCCTCCTTGGATCTTGCAAGATCTGATCGATACATGGAGAAAGGAGAAGGCGGATGTCCTTACCGCCTCGGTCTTGTTGGGATGGAGCGAATACGATCAATTACTGGCGATGAAAAAGGAAACCCCTTATTCTGGCACGACGGTATTGGTGGATCGGCTGGGATATGCCTTAGCTTTCTCGAAACAAACCATACCCGCTATCCGTAAGGAGGATCAGCGTAGGATCGTTCTTGCCTAAAAGCCCTGTCAGGCGGCATGTGGGTTTATATGCGTATAGCGGTCGAGCCCTTGAGTCTTATTTCTCATTACCTCCGTCTGTGTATGAACGCTCTTATATAGAAGGATTGGAACAGATGCGTTTCTTAGAGAATGGTATCAAAATGAGGGTCGTAGACGTTGATTATCGGGGACGTGAGACAACAAGCGGGGTTGATTCCCCGGAAGATGTTAAACGGGTTGAGGAAATACTTGAGAAATATGGAGAGTTCGATCTTTCGTGACTTAGATGGAATCGTAGATTCTATTTTATTTCCTTACCATACTTTGGAGGAAGTTCTACCTCCTGGCTGTGAGGCTGGTCCGGTATGGATGGAATTTGCCTGTTGGGTAGACAGCCAAAAGGTGGATATACGGGCATCGGAATCACCCTTATTCTTGAATATATGTGGTATACCCGCATCCGGTAAATCGTATTGGGCGGTGAAATGGCTATCAGAGAATGGACCTTGTTTGCATATCGCTTTCGACGCTATCATGGAGGCATTATCCGGGTATCAAGCGGATTACTCGTAGATAGGGAGAATTCTTACGTTGGGAACTTCCTGCTCGTTTTTTAGGTTACCGTCTTCTTTTGTTGGGATTGAGGAATGGGTGGCCTATTTTATTTGAACATAGTAATGCGTTGAGAGAACATGTGGATTTGTATAAGAAGATAAAGAGTCTTGGATATCGGATTCATATGGTGTGCATCGATGCGACACCAGAAATGGTTATCAAAAGATTGGCTCGGAGGAATCGTTTTTTCCCGGAGGAGCAAGTAAAAAAACGTTGGGATTGCTTGATAGATTTGTTACCTGAATATCAAAAAATAGTAGATGACTTTAAATTAATACAACCATGGAAAAATGTAGAAAACTTGTGATCGTACGGCATGGTAATACGTTTCGTGCGGGAGAGACTCCGACTCGGGTTGGAGCTAGAACTGATTTGCCTCTGGTAGAGGAGGAACGAGCTAGATCTGCGGGACGTTATTTACGTGAAAAGGGGATTGTGATCGACAAGGTGATTTCGGCCCCCTTAAAACGCACATTGGAGACCGCTAACTATATCTTGGAGGAAATGAATGTGGATTTGCCTATCATTCAAGACTTACGTCTTAAAGAGATTGATTATGGGCCGGATGAGAATATGGTAGAAGATCATGTAATAAAAACGTTTGGGATCTCTCTATTTAGAAAAGGAGGGAATGGACCGGAAAGACCTAACGGAAGATCGGATCGTGGAGAGTGGACTTCCGTGATCGCCCAATGGAATGAGAAGGCCGTGGTACCGTTAGGATGGAACGTAGATGTAGAGAAACTGATAAGCGGTTGGCAGGATTTGGCGGCTAGTATACCTGATGGTGAGACTTGGCTGCTAGTATCTTCCAATGGAGTGATGCGTTTCTCCCCCTATATTCTGGGGAATTATGAGGATTTCTGTGCGACTCATGATATTAAGGTTCCGACAGGTGGGGTTTGTATATTCGATTGTGTGGGTGATCATTGGAGGTGTACGGATTGGGGAATAAAGGCTTATAAACTTTTTAAATGATAAATCATGGAAGATATATGGAATATAACAGCTTTGGTAGTTAGTGTATTAAGTGTGCTTTTGTCTCTTTATGCTTTAAGACAGGCTACCACTAAAAATACCTCGGATATGTATCTGTTCTTTATCTCGCAATATGCGAAGGAGGACATGAAATTGGCTTTACGTAAATTGAAAGATATAAAGCGGGGGGTATATCGGTTGGAACAATGGGAGAGTGATATGAAAAATAATTTGCCGAAAGCCTTTGAGTATGACGAGGCGAGACGTTTGGTGAAATATTTTTATGATACTTTAGCCTATATGAAGTTGGAGAAACTAATAGAGGCTCGTTTCGTAAGATTGATTTGCTTGAAGAAAGGGGCATGGCTTTATCTGACACAGTCGAAGCCATGGAAAAATTTTTTGACAGTGGCTATGATAAAAGCCATATGCGGTTATTCGGGATGTATGCGAAAATTTACGAAAGGAAGGGTGTTGTCCTCCTTAGTTCATTATTTTCGGCTTTTGGTGATTTAATAAAGCCTTGATCGAAGAAACGATCGGGGCTTTTATATTTATTTCTTAATTTGCCATGACAATATTCCGCAAGTCGAAACCGAATTGAATATACTCATCCTCAGTGATTTGCCTCTCTGTTGTCAGGATGATTAACGCATGCCTCGATAGTTGTTTCTGTAAGGGGGATGGAAATGGTTGTAACGGTTTTCGAAGAAGCCGCATTTTTATAGAACTTTAATCGCTTGGAGGAAATTTCATCCGTAATAGGATCGATCTCTAATAAGATGATCTTATTCAGGCGTTTATTAAAATCCTCCAGCAATAAACCGCCGTATCCTTGTCCCCTAAAGTTCTCATGAATGGCGAAATGTTCGATATATACATAGGTGCTAAAATCCCAGTATGAGATAAAGCCGATAAAGAGGTTATCTTTCAGATAAACCACTAGATGATAGTTGGGAGATTGGAAGGCCTGTTCTTGTTGTTCTTCTGTTCGTTGCTCAAATAGAGGGAAACTTGCCGTATATATTTGCTCAAAGGTAGGATAGAGAGGATCTTGCTTTCGTCATTATTTCTAGTATGTCCATATGACTTCGCTTTATTTTGATGCGAAGATAATAATCTAAAAACATTGTCATGTCATATTAAAGCTTTATTTTGGATGATCTTATAATTAAGATATTGTATACGATGATAGCGTGGTTTCGTTATATATGTTTAATTGTTAGCCTTATAATCACTATGCCGGAATTACTTTCGGCACAACGTCTGGTTTCTCAACGTCAAGAGGATGTAGAGGCCGGTCTTTTATATAACGAGAGCGTCTACATCCTATCTAATTATTCTTGTCTATCCTCCAATTCCCCGGAAAAACTTTCTTTGGACGAGTTGTTGCGGAAGCAGATCGAAGGCTTTTATTTCTATTTGAAGCGGGATACGGAGACAAATGTATTGTTACTAAGGAAACCTGATGGTACGTTTACCCCTTTTAGTGAGTCATTGGAAGCCATTAAGACGGCCTTGGATGCGGACTCCACTAAGGTTATGACGCTTTTCCTTGATTTCTATGTAGAGACGGAGCTGGAATCCTCTTTTAAGGAAATAGGCTTGATGGAGTATGTACTTGAGTATGATACGAAAAACGGATGGCCATCCTGAAGGATATGTTGAGTTCCGGAAAGCGACTGGTCGTTTTCGAGGTTCAGAAACATTTGAACAGTCCTTCATGGTTGCATAATATGAGGGATTTCGTGGAGCATACGGACGCTGATTGGGGCAACCAACCGGAAGGGGTTGAGAGTTTTGATGAGCGGCTGAAAAAAATTTGTCTTTATTTACCGGATATAAGTTCTTGGAGACTTCCCGGGGGAATAGCAATGATATCTCGGCTTTAGCCCGGCAGACGCCCTATTTAATTGAATCGTTTAAAAGAGCGTGGATCCGGGATGGAAGGGTTCCCAATTTTATCTTGGTAGATAAGTATTACGCGTGGTTGGATGTCTCGTTGGTTACTTTTCGGAATTTCGATATCATCTACGGCGCGGTTACGAATAACAATGAGCTGCTTAACTACGTGAATTGGGATGGGATGTCTAATTATACGACGGGTAAATATTGCTTTCCGCTAGAGCCCGGGGCCGAGTTGATGCTTTCCCCGATCTCTCCGGGCTATAGGATAGAGCCGGCTACGGTTTATGTCTCCGGTACCCAAAGGAAGGCTTTCGCTAGCGATTTTAAGGCTAGACCTTTGCGGATTGACGAGGATATAGAGATTTATTTACCGTTTGAGGGCGATGAGAAAGATGGTTCGTCCAATCATAATCTCACGGTATCTAGGAATGTCGAGTTTATTCAGGACCCTATACGGGGACAGGTCGCTTCCTTGGAGAATCAGGCCCGTGTGGATTTACCGACCGCTTCGGAACTTCATATGCGGGATCATGATTTCACTGTCGGCGTTTGGTTGAAAATACCTAAGTACCTGCCGGAGAAGGAGGATTATTGTATTCTGGGAGCTAAGAACAGTACTTATCAACAAGCGTTGCATCTGTTGATACGGAACCGGAAATCGTATATGGGATTCTTTAACAACGATCTGGTTGGTAACACGGAGATCGAGCCGGGCAAATGGTACAATGTCGTATGGCGGTATAATAAAAGGAATGGGGAGCAGGCTATATTCGTGAATGGAAAACTGGACGCGATCTCTTTTGATCGTCCGGCTTATCTGGGTAGTGATAGCTTATATGTCGGTTTCGTGAATTTCAGCCAGTCCTCGAATTTCGTGGGTGTGTGGATAATCTTTGTATTTGGTCTCGTGTGTTGAGCGATAAGGAGATATTGGGATTGAGCAACCAGTTATTAGATTTACATATATCGAATGCGATTACTTGGTTGGATATCCTTGGAATTGGGTTGATTTTGATGGCTTTGGTCTCGATAGCTTATCTAGGCTATCGGAAGGTGAAAGAAAAACCAAGGCAGGATGAGGCTGATGCGGGAACGGTCGCGGAGGAGGGAATCGAGGAAGGAATCGAGGAGCCGGATCGTTCTTCGCGAGAGATGCCGGAGGAGATTGAGGAGGTTCCGGTTCTGCGCAATTATATCCGATTGTTTGGAGAGTTCTATGTGTTGGACCGGGATGGAAATGATATAACCTCTCTATTTACTCCCAAGTTGAAACAGCTGTTCCTCTTGATTATGCTTCACTCTTCCCGCGGACGTTTCGGGATATCGAGCAAGGACTTGACACGGATGATTTGGGGGAATGACAACCCCTCGAAAAGTACGAAGAGCCTTCGAAGCGTATCTATATTGAAACTCCGGAAGATATTGGAACGTATCGATACGGTTGAGGTTCTATTTAACGCGAATCGATATATTCTCCAGCTTTCGGAAGATGTCTATTGCGATTATTTGGCTTGTTTGGATTGGCTGAAAGATAAACGGGTACGGACTCAGCCGGACTTTGAATATTTCTATGATATTATCAGCAAAGGAGAAGTGTTCAAAGGGGAATCGTTTGATTGGATGGATGATTTTAAAAGTTATATCTGTAATAGTACGGTGGATGTCTTGTCTCGCTTTATCGACACTTACTCGATCGAGGATGAGGCGGATCGGGTGATCCAGATAGCAGACCAGATCCTTCTGAACGATCCTTGCAACGAGGAGGCTTTGCTCTATAAGATCAAAGCCTTGATTTACCAGAACAACTTTAAATTGGCCCGTTATGTGTACGACCGCTTTTGCGCTTTATACCAAGAGATGTATGGCGAGGCTTTCCCCTCTTCTTTTGAGCAGGTCGTACCGTCTCCGCTGATGAGTCAGCAATCTCCCCAGTAAGTATTATAGTGTGCCTGCTCATTGGCAGGACTGTGCCATTGCTATTGTCACACCTGTGCCATCGTTGTGGCAAGACCGTGCCACCGTTATGGCATGCCTGTGCCATCCGTGTGGCACTCCTCTGCCATTACAGTGGCAAATGTATGCGCCCCACTGATAGCGATCCTTTCGAATAGAGAGGCAGGTGCTATGCCTCTGACTTATCGAAGATTTTTATAAATATTTCTTGATTTATTTATGTCGCTGTTATTGCGTGAATTATGCTTTGTGAGGATATGAAATTTGCCTTAAATTAGCTAGGTTAATGCCTTGTTTAGCGTTCGTTAACTCATGGTTTACTGCTCCTCCCTATATTCGCTCTCGTTGTTTCGCACGAGGAAGCGAAGTTGTGTTTTACTATATATATTTTTTTCGACTTTAATTTAATACTATGAGTAACACTATGTCTGACAAGAATTCGGTGAACTTCACACGTAGGGAGTTCTTAGGTACAGTAGCTGCAGCGGCGGCGTTTACAATCGTACCTCGTTCCGTTTTGGGTGGACCGGGCTATACGGCACCTAGCGATATGGTCAATTTGGCCGGTATCGGTGTGGGTAGCCAAGGTGGTGGCGATATACAGAATATCGCTACTCCGGATGTACCAATTAAAAGGAGACCTTTTGGTGGAGGCGGTATGCTGATGCAACCTTATGCGGGCATCCAGCCACCCAGACGGGAACGAAGAGCGTCGGATAATCCTGTGCAAATGGGAGATGCGGAGAAACAATCGTTTAAGCATGCGAATATTTATGCGCTATGTGATGTAGACCACGATTACTCCGGACATATCTTAGCGGGATACCCGAAAGCGAAGAAGTATACCGATTTCCGGGAAATGATCGACAAGGAGAAAGAGATCGATGCGGTATTGATCGGTACTCCGGACCACACCCATGCGGTTATTGCCGCTTATGCGATGAAAGCTGGTAAGCATGTATTTGTAGAGAAGCCGATGGCTAAGACGATTTATGAGACCCGTTTTTTGAGGGATCTGGCAAAGCAAACCGGTGTTGTTACCCAGATGGGTAACCAAGGGCATAATATTGAAGGAACTATGCAGACGGTCGAATGGATCCAAGGTGGCGTGATCGGAGACGTAAGGGAAGTTCATTTGTGGACAAACCGTCCGATGTGGCGCCAAGGTTATTTTGATCGTCCGGCGGGAGTGGATATACCGTCTAATCTTAACTATGACGTGTGGTTGGGACCGGCTCCTGATAAACCTTATAATCCGGAGATGCTTCATTTCGCTTGGCGTGGATTATGGGATTACGGTACAGGCGCTATGGGGGATATGGGAGCCATACCTTCGACGCTCCGATTTGGGCGCTTAATTTGGGTATGCCCACAAAAATACAGGCTACTTCCACCCCTTACAATAAGGACTATCTGCCACAATCGGAATGCGTGACGTATGAGTCCCGGCTCGTGGGAATATGCCTCCGGTAAAGGTAACTTGGAGTGATGGGGGTATAAAACCGGCTCGTCCGGCGGAGTTGGAAGCGAACCGCCAGTTAAGGGAAGCGCTTTATATAGCGATAAAGGCCTGATCATGCATGGTACCCATGGAGCGGAGCCGCAACTGATACCGGAAAGACCGGGGTTCGTAGCTCCGGAGAAGACATTAAAGCGACCGAGTAATATTTATGTGGACTTTATCGAGGCGATAAAGGAAGGTCGCAAAGCCGCTAATGATTTTGAGGTATCCGCTAAATTGACGGAGATTATGTTGCTGACGAATATCGCTGTCGCCGCGCAACGGTTGGATCTTACGTTGGAATATGACGCAGAGAATATGAGAATCACGAATTGTCCGGAAGCGAACGATTATTTCCACTATGAGTATCGTAAAGGTTGGAGCCTGTAAGGGACTTTCTTCTAAGGGTTAAGATTAATTTATAAATTGAATGGTTATGAATAAAGATGTGAACAATGGTCAGTCCAGACGTGAGTTTCTAGGAAGATCGGTCGCTGCTTTGGCGGCCGCGTCTTTCCTTCCGAGTGCTTTCTCTTGTACGGGGAAGAGTGTGGCGGCTCCCGCTCCGGTTGATACGGCGGCGGAGGCAGGCAAGGTTAACTCGAAGTTCGGTGGCGTGCAAATCGGCACGATCACTTATAGTTGGCGTTCCATGCCGGGTGGATTGGAGAATATCATCAAGTATTGCCAAGAAGCGAATATCAGTTCCATTGAGTTGATGGGAGGTGATCTGGAAGCTTATTTAGGAGCTCCGGAGAATCCGATGATGAAATTCTTCCGTCGGCAAGCTTCTCAACCTGCGGCGAAACCGGGTGAGAAACCTGCGGCTCCTCGTCGGATGGGTCCCCCGAAGTTTACTCCGGAGCAGCAGGCTGAGATCGATAAATATAAGGAAGAGGTGAAAGCGTGGCGTCTCGGGCTGGATCTATCGAAGGTGGAAGGTGCCCGTAAGTTGTTGAGCGACGCTGGGATATCTGTGCATATCGTGAAAATGCAACCTTCCGGCATGGGATCGGACGAAGAGGTCGATTATGCCTTCAAGGTGGCCAAGGCCATGGGCGCTAAAGCCGTGACGGACGAGATTAATTTGGAGACGGCGAAAAGAGTCGCTCCATTTGCCGAGAAGCATGGGATGTATATGGCTTTCCATAATCATATGCAATATGCCGAAGAAGGCTTTAGTTGCGATCCGATCTTAGCGATCTCTCCTTCTATTATGTTGAATTTTGATGCGGGCCACTTCTTTGGCTCTACAGGTATCCATCCGAATGAGATGATCAAGAAATATCATGATCGGATCTATAGTATCCACTTGAAAGATAAGACGGGGCCTACGACAGGGGACCAGCCGAATACGAATCAAGTATGGGGACAAGGGGAGATGCCGTTGGAAGACGTGCTCTTGTTGATCAAACAAGAGAAATGGCCTATCTATTGCGATATAGAACTGGAATATGATATCAAGCCTTGGTCTGACTCCGTGAAAGAGGTAGGCACTTGCGTGAAATATGCTCGACAGATATTGATGTAGATTATAGAATGTTGTCTTTGGTATGTCATTAATGGGATGACGAAAAAGGTCGGTTCCCGGTGGAGCCGACCCTTTAT
>ENA-OQDF01000721-OQDF01000721.1-human-gut-metagenome-genome-assembly--contig:-NODE-721-length-13859-cov-2.225386_pt1 | contig 13859 bp, 15 predicted proteins | sample MGYA00242769_ERZ504597 | MGnify/ENA primary metagenome ERZ504597 (study PRJEB26092, sample SAMD00036305) | human gut metagenome | host: Homo sapiens | study: EMG produced TPA metagenomics assembly of...
GTGATAGTTATTGATAGTTTCAGGTAAAGCCTGTACTACCTCCCACGATGGATTCATCGTGTAATGGGCGAAGGGGTCGAAAGCTGTAAGGAGAAGAGATTTCATTTCAATGCCTTCCGCATATATTCCGTCCAATAGCTTATGGCATCAGAAACAATATTTTTGCTTCATCAGACATAGCAAACTTGAACAATTCTTCTGGCGATATAGATATACGTTTTATATTTTCATTATTGGAATCAAGATTTTTTACTGTTCCTTTTATATTTTCATTATTGGAATCAGGATTTTTACTGTTCCTTCGCTCGTAAATAGAAAACCTTGCCTTGCAAATGCCTAAAGTCGTTTGCATCAATATCTACATTACCTTTTTTAACTTGAATATATACGTGACTTCTATCTTCAGGATCAAGCAAAATACATTCATAAAGTTCTGTAGATTTCTTATTGGTTGACGGAATCACTATATATTTATATTCATAGGACAAGTACGCACACACCAAATCTTCGCAATCAGTTGGAGAAAGCAAATCATAAAATTCCTCTGGATTAGCTTCAATAGTCAATCCTTGATAATGCTATTTGCCTATTTTAGTATTATAGTAGTGTTGAGAAAATATTTGCACTGCTTCAGAATTTATGCGTTGCAAAGTTCTTCCTTTGATAAATGCCGTTGCTACAAACCCAGGTACTGTAGATTCATCACCAACTTCCAACCATTCGATATCTGTTCGTTGAATAGCTGCATCTTTTGTAAATTATCCTGATTGATATTATAGACCATTGACTTGTATCTCCAACTCTACCAAGATAATAAATGCCTTTATAGCGAATCCACACTAAATCATCAGGCTTGACTTCCCAGTATAACTTACGCACAGTAGCAGGAACATACGATTTACCATCATAAACCTTCCACTTCTTAATCAGCTTCTCATAATCTTCATAAGAATTTATATTTACACGTTGTTCACAAATTTTCTTTTTCCTAGCTTCGGTAAAATTTTCGATGTGTCGGTCAGTAATAGACCATCCCATAGCCATCACCTTATTTTTAAAGCAAACATCAGCGCAATTACCACCACTAGTATTAAGGTGTAATCTCAAAATAGTCAAAATCAATCATCTCCCATCCCTAATCCATACGAAAGAACAACCAAAGGCTTGTCATTGTCAGTATGCCCATCTTAAGATTCTTCAAACTATTCTGCATCTCCGCATAGATATTTCACAAAGCGATAATAAGCACTTACCTGCAATTTATCAAGATATTTTAAGGCTTTATGCTCAATATGTAACGGTACACCATAATAAGCACCTGCAACCGCACCTGTTATAGCTGCAATTGTATCACTATCTCCACCGATAGATACTGCGTTTCTAATTGCATCTTCAAAATCAGTCGCTTCGAAAAAAGCTTTTAACGCCTGCGGAACAGTCTCCTGACACGTTTCATTAAATTCGTAATCAGCACGGATTTCGTCTAGCGTGAAGTTCATCGGATAATATTCATTATCTATCACAGTAAAATTTCTTCTTTCTTGCTTCCATGTAAAGCCATATATGTTGCAACTGCAGTAGCTTCAGCACCCTTTATCCCTTCTGGATGGTTATGCGTAACGCTAGTAACAATTCTAGACAGTTCCTTCACTTCTTCTATAGATTAGCAACGTAAGCTACTGGCTAACACGCATAGCTGAACCATTGCCAAAACTATTATAAGGCTGCGGATCGTTCGTTCTAAGCCAATCAGAAAACATACTTCCGTAACCCGCCTTAGGATATCTCATTCCCCAACGTTGCATTTGTTTTATGGTTTCATCAGCAAGTTTGCTGTAATCTTTCTCACATTCTACCAAAGCACTCGCAATAGCCAACGTCATGATGCTATCATCAGTTGGGCAACAATGCTCGGAGAATAATGGAAAATCTTTCGTTTTTATTTCATTGAATTCATATACAGAACCAACGATATCGCCAATAATAGCACCTAACACACGGCGCATCTTTCTTTTAAGCAAAGCTGCTTCCTTCCAGTCAATCCCTTCAACATTCATGACTTCTGTACTTTCCTCTTTCTTAGCAAACACTTTCTCAGTTATCTCTTTCCAGTGCCAGTCTGAAGGAGCTTTCCTTCAATGCACACCATAGCAAAGACAGAGACTGCCATATCATAGTCGCACGCTCCATCTGGTGCTTCAAGAACATAGATATGATTATTGCCCTCTTTATCCATTTTGCCATACTCAACACGATAGTTTTTCTTGATATGTACGCCATCATAGCGAATATATCCTTCAACCAGACTTTGGATGAAGTCGACGGGTCTATCTGCAATTACATCAAGATTTACGCAGATGAATTCGTCCATGACAGGGCGCATATTACACATATACTTCATGATTTTGTCTTCAAACTCATATACATTCATATATGAATTGATGTTAAGCACACATGGAGCTGCTCCCTTGCAATTTATTCTTACACAAGGAATGATTTCAATATTAGAAGCGTTAGTTTTGTTTTCTTCGTAGGACATATTTTTCACCTCGTAGCCAAGACACCAGGATTTCATACTTCATCTTTGAAATATTTCTCCCTAAATTGATTTCACCTATAGTTACGTTGCACGCTTAAAATTTCGCCCGGTTTTGGAAAAAATTTTTTAGATATTATATACTATCCAGAGAAAAATGCAAATTTAAGTATCTACACATAGAAAAACAGCTCATGCATCGCATGAGCTGTTTTTCTAACCGGCAGCTATCTATCCTCCCAGGCCGCTTCCAGCCAAGTACTTTCGACGTATAAGGGCTTAACTACTGTGTTCGGGATGGGAACAGGTGGATCCCCTTAGCCATCACCACCGGATTATTTAATTGAGGTTTGTACCCTCAAAACTTCAACAGAAGAATTCTTTAACATTAGGCTTACTCTTAAGTCAAGCCCTCGACATATTAGTATCGGTCCGCTGAATACATTACTGTACTTACACTCCCGACCTATCAACCTCGTCTTCTCCAAGGTGTCTTACTAGATTACTCTATGAGAGATCTCATCTTAAGGCTGGTTTCACGCTTAGATGCTTTCAGCGTTTATCCTTTCCGAACGTAGCTACCCAACTATACCTCTGGCGAGATAATTGGTACACCATTGGTTCGTCCACTCCGGTCCTCTCGTACTAGGAGCAGCCCCCTTCAAATCTCTTGCGCCCGCGATGGATAGGGACCGAACTGTCTCACGACGTTCTGAACCCAGCTCACGTACCACTTTAATGGGCGAACAGCCCAACCCTTGGGACCGACTTCAGCCCCAGGATGTGATGAGCCGACATCGAGGTGCCAAACCTCCCCGTCGATATGGACTCTTGGGAGAGATTAGCCTGTTATCCCCAGGGTAGCTTTTATCCGTTGAGCGATGGCCCTTCCACTTGGATGCCACCGGATCACTAAGCCCTACTTTCGTACCTGATCGCCGTGTTTGGCTCTCAGTCAAGCTCCCTTCTGCCTTTACACTCTTCGCGCGATTTCCGGCCGCGCTGAGGGAACCTTTGGGCGCCTCCGTTACTCTTTGGGAGGCGACGCCCCAGTCAAACTGCCCGCCTGACACTGTCCCGAGTTTCGTTACTCCTACGGTTAGAATTCCGATACATCAAGGGTGGTATCCCAACGGCGGCTCCACGAAGACTAGCGTCCTCGCTTCCATGCCTCCCACCTATCCTGTACGTGATGTATCAGAACCCAATGTCAGGTTACAGTAAAGCTCCATGGGGTCTTTCTGTCCAGTCGCGGGTAACCTGCATCTTCACAGGTACTTCAATTTCACCGGGTCCCTCGTTGAGACAGTGCCCAAATCGTTACACCTTTCGTGCGGGTCGGAACTTACCCGACAAGGAATTTCGCTACCTTAGGACCGTTATAGTTACGGCCGCCGTTCACCGGGGCTTCGGTCGAATGCTTTGGATTGCTCCGGACATCCTTCCTTAACCTTCCGGCACTGGGCAGGTGTCAGCACCTATACGTCAGATTTCTCTTTAGCAGGCACCTGTGTTTGTGGTAAACAGTCGCTTGGGCCTCTTCTCTGCGACCGCCTCATGCTCCATCTGTACAGACTTCACAACAGCGGCTACCCTTATCCCGAAGTTACGGTACATTTTGCCGAGTTCCTTAACGAGGTTCTCCCGCGCACCTTAGGATTCTCTCCCCGCATACCTGTGTCGGTTTACGGTACGGGCGGTAATTCTCTAACTAGAAGCTTTTCTCGACAGTGTGGGGTCAGCAGCTTCAGTTCCGTTTCCGGAACCTCCACATCACGCCTCAGACTCACAGGTTGCGGATTTGCCTACAACCCATCCTACACGCTTGTACAGGAACAACCAATCTCCTGCCTGCCTGCCCTCCTGTGTCACTCCGTCGCTCAAACAATCATTACCGGTACTGGAATATCTGCCAGTTGTCCATCTCCTACGCTCTATGCCTCGGATTAGGTCCCGACTTACCCTGGGACGACGATCGTTGCCCAGGAATCCTTATGCTTTCGGTGGAATGGATTCTCACCATTCTTTTCGCTACTCATACCAACATTCTCACTTCTGTGAAGTCCACCGTTCCTTACAGAACGACTTCAGCCCTCACAGAACGCTCCCCTACCCCACGACCTAAGTCGTAGCCACAGCTTCGGTTTCGTACTTTAGCCCCGGTAATCTTCGGCGCAGGGTCTCTCGACCAGTGAGCTATTACGCACTCTTTAAATGGTGGCTGCTTCTAAGCCAACATCCTGGTTGTTTTAGAGACCCCACATCCTTTTCCACTTAGTACGACATTGGGGACCTTAGCTGGTGGTCTGGGCTGTTTCCCTTTTGACCACGGATCTTATCACTCGTAGTCTGACTCCCAAGCTCTACAGTATAACCATTCGGAGTTTGACAGGGTTCGGTAACCTTTATGGCCCCTAGCCCGATCAGTGCTCTACCGCCTATACTTACTACTTGAGGCTAGCCCTAAAGCTATTTCGGGGAGAACCAGCTATCTCCGCGTTCGATTGGAATTTCACCTCTACCCACATCTCATCCTAAAGCTTTTCAACGCTCACAGGTTCGGTCCTCCACGCAATTTTACCTGCGCTTCAACCTGGACATGGGTAGATCACTGCGGTTTCGGGTCTACGTACACTAACTATTCGCCCTCTTAAGACTCGCTTTCGCTTCGGCTCCGTGTCTTCCACTTAACCTCGCTAGTGCACGTAACTCGTTGGTTCATTCTTCAATAGGCACGCCGTCGCTTTCGCTCCGACTGCTTGTAGACATACGGTTTCAGGTTCTCTTTCACTCCCCTCCCGGGGTTCTTTTCACCTTTCCCTCACGGTACTATGCGCTATCGGTCGCCATTCAGTGTTTAGGGTTGGAGGGTGGTCCCCCCGGCTTCCCACAAGATTCCTCGTGCCTCGTGGTACTCTGGATACTGCTCATCTCTCTGCCTTTAACCTACGTGGCTTTTACACTGTGTTGCCTACCTTTCCAGATAGTTCGGATAGACCATTAAGACTAAATGCAGTCCTCAACCCCGAAGAGCCGTAGCTCCCCGGTTTGCCCTCTGCCCTCTTCGCTCGCCGCTACTGTGGGCATCTCGTTTGATTTCTCTTCCTCCGGGTACTTAGATGTTTCAGTTCCCCGGGTTCCCTTCCTTTCGGATACCTGCCCATGACGGCAGGTGGGTTTCCCCATTCGGACATCTACGGATCAATACTTGCTTGCAGTTCCCCGTAGCTTTTCGCAGCTTACCGCGTCCTTCATCGGCTGATGGCGCCTAGCATCCGCCGTATGCCCTTAGTAGCTTGACTTTTTCAGCTTACTAAGAACTTTGCGTTCCTAGATCTCGTTAACTCATTCTCTTTGCTTTCGCATTGATTAGAGGTGCCTTGTCATCTCATCAATAACAAGGACTTTTATTCTTCTGTTTGAAGTTTTCAAGGTACAATAGAAGGGTTTTGAACCTTCAAAACTAAACATTAACCTAAAGCGAATGTGCGTCGACTTGTCGTACGAACAAGTTTCCTCGTTCATGTACTCCATAGAAAGGAGGTGATCCAGCCGCACCTTCCGATACGGCTACCTTGTTACGACTTCACCCCAATCATCGGCCCCACCTTAGACGGCTGGCTCCTTACGGTTACCCCACCGGCTTCGGGTGTTACCAACTTCGTGGTGTGACGGGCGGTGTGTACAAGGCCCGGGAACGTATTCACCGCAGTATGCTGACCTGCGATTACTAGCGATTCCGACTTCATGCAGGCGAGTTGCAGCCTGCAATCCGAACTGAGATCGGGTTTCTGGGGTTTGCTCTGCCTCACGGCTTCGCTTCCCTCTGTTGCCGACCATTGTAGTACGTGTGTAGCCCAAGACATAAGGGGCATGATGACTTGACGTCATCCCCGCCTTCCTCCAAGTTGTCCTTGGCAGTCTCCTATGAGTCCCCGGCATTACCCGCTGGTAACATAGGATAGGGGTTGCGCTCGTTGCGGGACTTAACCCAACATCTCACGACACGAGCTGACGACAGCCATGCACACCTGTTTCATGTCCCCGAAGGGAAAGCTCCATCTCTGAAGCGGTCATTCAATGTCAAGCCTTGGTAAGGTTCTTCGCGTTGCGTCGAATTAAACCACATACTCCACCGCTTGTGCGGGCCCCCGTCAATTCCTTTGAGTTTCATCCTTGCGGACGTACTCCCCAGGCGGGTACTTATTGCGTTAACTCCGGCACAGAAGGTCGATACCTCCTACACCTAGTACCCATCGTTTACGGCCAGGACTACCGGGGTATCTAATCCCGTTCGCTACCCTGGCTTTCGCATCTCAGCGTCAGACACAGTCCAGAAAGGCGCCTTCGCCACTGGTGTTCCTCCCAATATCTACGCATTTCACCGCTACACTGGGAATTCCCCTTTCCTCTCCTGCACTCAAGTCTTCCAGTATCCAGAGCCATACGAGGTTGAGCCCCGCATTTTCACTCCAGACTTAAAAAACCGCCTACATGCTCTTTACGCCCAATAATTCCGGACAACGCTCGCCACCTACGTATTACCGCGGCTGCTGGCACGTAGTTAGCCGTGGCTTATTCGTTTACTACCGTCATTACAGATCATTATTCACAATCTGCACATTCGTCATAAACAAAAGAGCTTTACGGAACGAATTCCTTCATCACTCACGCGGCATTGCTCCGTCAGGCTTTCGCCCATTGCGGAAGATTCCCCACTGCTGCCTCCCGTAGGAGTCTGGGCCGTGTCTCAGTCCCAATGTGGCCGTTCATCCTCTCAGACCGGCTACTGATCATCGCCTTGGTAGGCCGTTACCCCACCAACTAGCTAATCAGACGCAGGCCCATCCTCTAGCGATAGCTTATAAATAGAGGCCATCTTTCACAGCATCCTCATGCGAGATTGCTGTCACATTCGGTATTAGCACCCCTTTCGGATGTTGTCCCCATCTAGAGGCAGGTTGCCCACGCGTTACTCACCCGTTCGCCACTAAGATTATCGAAATAATCTCCGTTCGACTTGCATGTGTTAGGCATGCCGCCAGCGTTCGTCCTGAGCCAGGATCAAACTCTCCAATAAAGTTTATTGAAGAACTAATCTAGCTCTTATTATTTAAAAAAGAAGTTATTTGACTTGGTCTTGCGCTTTCGCGCTCGACCCGCACATTCGCTTTTTTCTAGGTTTATGTTCAGTTTTCAAGGTTCAGTGCCTAGCGATTTTGGCTTTTGTTTTGTTGCCGTATCGCGTCGACTTGTATATAATACCATGTGACCTGCATTATGTCAACACCTTTTTTGTTACTTTTTTAACATTTTTTCGTGAAACACTAGGGTTAGTGGAAAAAGAAACATGCTTGATTATCGCCTTTATCGGCATCAAAATTTCTTGAAAAAAGTTCAGAAAAAGTTAGATTTTCTACCGAAAAACGGCAAATTTTGCGTAAAAAAATCACTTTCTCCCGAAAAATTTTCGAGATTTTTTTCTTTCTCAGCAGCAAATTCCTGCTTGTTTTTCCCGGCATTTTTCACTATTATCGACGAAAACGTAAAAATGCGCTCTGCTTTCGCAGAGCGCACGAGAAACTATCTGTTATTTTTCGTAAGTGAAATTATTAATATGCGGCCGCAGGTCCTCGCCTTCCTGTGCTTCGGCAGACAAAACAGCCTGAACAATGATAGCATTCTCCAGACGTTTCTTTTGCAGACGACAGCCATACTCATACGGCTTGGTAATATCGCCGTTAATTAAATCCGCATTGGCGTGGCAGCCACCGCTGCAGAAGAAGCGTGCCCAGCATTTGCTGCACTCCGGCTTAGTAAGAACATGGGTATGACGGAACTTCTGCACCATCTCAGGTTTAACGATACCGGTATCAGGGTGCCCATCTTATATTGTTCGCGGCCTACAACTGATGGCACGGATAAATATCGCCATCAGCAGTAATGCAATAGTATTCATGACCTGCGCCGCAGCCTGCAACGCTTAGCTACGCACGGACCGTTATCAAGTGCTACATTGAAATGGAAGAAGTCAAAGGGATTGCCTTCACGACGACGCTCCAGATATGCACGCGCCAGCTTATCGTATTCATCGAAAATTACCGGCAGATCTTCCTCGGTCAATACCCAGGGTTCATCAATGCCTACTACGGGCTCTACGGAAATTTCCTTGCAACCTTAGTCATATCCAGCACATCCTCACAGAAATGGGTGCTGAAATGGGTATAGGTTCCGCGCAGATAGTAGTTTTTGCCCTCACGGCTGTCAATTACCTTCTTAAAGCCGCGTACAGCTGCATCATAGCTGCCGGATTTATTCGGGAACGGACGCATAGCATCATGAGTTTCCTTCTTGCCATCAAGGTCAGTACCAGCATAACACGGTTATCGTTGAGGAATTTGATATTATCATCATTCAAAAGAGTACCGTTGGTTGTCAAAGTCAGTTTAATATTCTTACCGGTTTCTTTTTCGCGACGGCGTACATATTCGGTGATATGCACAACAACCGGCCAGTTCATCAGCGGTTCACCGCCGAACATATCCAGCTCCAGGTTATGGCGCTTCTTGCTGCCTTCAATAGCAAACTCGATAGCCTTTTCCGCAGTTTCCTTGCTCATGAGCTGACGGCAACCACCGAAAGAACCGGTGTCGGCAAAACAGTAACCGCAACGCAGATTGCAGTCATGAGTTACAAGCAGGCACAGGGATTTTACAATCGGCTTTTCTGCAAAAGTCGGCGGCACGTCAAAGGAAGGGCTGAAAAGCAGACCTTCATCCTGCAGGCCGTGCATTTCTTCCAATGCATCGCGCAAATCCTCTTCGCTGTATTTATCCTTCAAAGCAGCCATAGCCTCAGCATCGTTGCTGCCATCATAATAATCGAGTAAATCGTAAATAACATCGTCTACAAGATGAACGGCACCGCTGTTGATATCCAGCACAGCCATATTATCATCAAGACGCATTTTATGTATCAGCATGTATTCCAACCTTCTTTTTTGCATAGATAGTAAAACAGCCCCCTGCACCAGACAGGGAGCTGCATTAAGCTCAGATATTATTTGCAGTGTTCGCAAACCTGGTTGCCAACGGTGCAGGAAGTTTTGCAAGCGGACTGGCAGGAAGTCTGGCACTCGCCGCAGCCACCGGTACGCAGAGTTTTGTTCAGCATTGCTTTATTAACAGTTTTGATGTGTTTACGCATAACGATTACCTCCAAAAAATATATTATTACTTGTTTTATTTTACCTTGTTTTTGCCTATTTTGCAGGATTTTTTTAAATTGCTCATTTACCAATACTATTTCGCGACCTATATTCTTCCATTGCATTATCTGTTTTTATTATAGCCTGTTCATACGCTTTTATCCATACAACACAAGTCAGAAAATTATTGCAAAACGCGGATAGAAATAATTTAATATTATTTTCTGCTATTTGCTACCCAACCTCAATAATATATAGTCATGCATTCATAGTAAAATTTCATCGTATATGCTAGAATATTCTTAGTAATTATATAGGAGGTCTGCTTGCTATGAAAATAACACGTATTTTAATCCTTCTGAGCGCTGCCGCCATGCTGACGTATGGTATCTGCAACAGAGAATATCTTGCCGTCTGGCGTAAGGCAGCAACAATTTGTCTGGAGTGTATCGGCATTGGTTAAACGTAAGCTTATACAGATTTGCACCGCCCTCCTATATAACGGCAATTTTGCAGGCTTTACCGATGGCAATATCTGGAAGGCAGCAGCAAGAATATCTGCCTGCCGGGTTTAAACTGCTATTCCTGCCCCGGAGCCTTGGGCGCCTGCCCGCTTGGTTCGCTGCAAAGCTCGCTCAGCGGTGTATTTTTGCGCATTCCCTTCTATGTGCTGGGCTTCATTCTGCTCTTTGCGTTAATCTTTGCGCGTCTTATCTGCGGCTGGGGTTGTCCCTTCGGCCTCGTGCAGGAATTGCTCTACAAAATTCCTACGCCTAAGCTGCAGCGCAACCGCTTTACCTATCTGCTCAGCTATCTGAAATATTTTATCGCGCTGATTTTTCTCATTATTTTGCCCTTAGCCTTTTATCATTTCACCGGCAGCGGTGTACCGGCCTTCTGTAAATTTATCTGCCCCGCAGGTACTTTGGAGGCTGCTCTGCCCCTAGCATTTTTCAAGCCGCAGATTCGTGAGCTTTTGGGCCAGCTGTTTATCTGGAAGCTGTCACTGCTGTGTCTTACCGTACTGGCAGCCATCTTCATCTACCGCCCCTTCTGCCGCTTCATCTGCCCTTTAGGCGCTATTTACGGACTGTTTAATAAAATCTCCCTCTTTGGCATAAAGGTTAACCACGTCAAGTGCATCAACTGCAACCTCTGTATGGAGCATTGCAAGATGGATTGCCGTCATGTAGGCGACAGCGAATGTATCGCCTGTGGTGAATGCCGCAAGGTCTGCCCGGTAAAGGCAATTTCTCTCGGCAAAAAATTTTAATTTATATACACTTTTTTCTCTTATTCTTATAAGGAGGTCAACATGAAAAAAATCCTGCTTACCTTATCGATGACTGCACTGCTATTATTTACCGCAGGCTGCAGCTGCCCCTTCTCCGATAAAACAGCCGACAGCAAACCGCAGATGAGCACTGCTAAGGCCTCTGCTGCCGAAGTCGCACCCGATTTCAGCTACAAGGAGTTAAGCAGCGGCAAAACCATGCGCCTGAGTGACTTAAAGGGCAAGCCTGTCTTTATCAATTTCTGGGCGACCTGGTGCCCTCCCTGTGTCGGCGAGCTGCCGCATATTGAAAAGAAATACGCCAAATATAAAGACAAAATGCATTTTGTTATTCTCAGCGTAGATGATAACGAACAGGATCCTGCACGTTTCATCCAAAGCAAGGGCTACACCTTCCCCGCTGCCTACGGTGATCATCAGCACTCGGACGTGCCTACGGCATTGACGCTATTCCGGCGTCCTACATCATCAGCACCGACGGACATATAATTGCACGCATAGTCGGCAGCATGAACGAGTCTTCCCTCGACGCTTTCCTGCAAAAGGCCTTCTAAAAGCGAAAAGCAGTCCCGCAACCTTTTTATAAGATTGCAAGGACTGCTTTTTATGCCTTCAGCCAGATGCCTGCCTTATAACCGCGCACACCCAGCATCGCCGCACCAAGCAAAGCACAACGTCAGGAATAACCTGCAGAATACCGCAGTACCAGATAACTGCCCACACGGAAATCGGTGCATTGATTATATAATTGGATACTACATAGAACCACACGAGTCCAAACAGATAAACAATTACCATACCAACAAGATTTGCTTCCAACAGGCTACGGAAATTGATTTGCTTAGCCTTGCGCGCCCAGGCACCGTTTACCCATGCCTGCACGATAAAGCCCAGCAGATAACCGAAGGTCGGCTGCGCAATATAACCGGGGCCGCCGCCTGATGCAAAAACAGGAATGCCGACAAGACCCATGACAACATAAGTGCCGACGGAAATCACACCCAGACGCGGTCCGAGCAGCAACCCGGCCAATAAAGTAAACAAAAACTGCAGTGTATAGACATCGGTGCCTACCGGAATTTTAATAAACGTTCCCACAGTAATAAGCGCAATAAACAATGCGCATAAAATCAATTCTTTTGTTTTTAAATGCATATCACACGCCTCCAAAGCCTTTGTAACATCTGTCACAGTTCATAGTTTATAGGATACGCCAGTTTTTATTTATTGTCAACCTATTTTATTTTCACGGTTAACATTGCTTGCAAAGGAAAAGGGAGACAACCGTCTCCCTAAATTTTACTTAGCGCACAAATATGTCGCGCACAATATTGATATCAATGCCCTTGGTCTGCAAAAAGCCGAAGAAATAGGCCTGCTCTAAACGTCTCTTAAAGCCCTCGAGTCCGTTTCCGTCATCGGCCACGGTTACACGGTACATTTCAAAGGGTGCCTTTTGGTACGTAGCCGCCGTATTGACACCTACATGACCAGTCAGCGCCCTGTAAAAGCCATATTTTTTCGCTGCAGCGATAACCCTGTCATTATAGCTGCCGTTAGGATAAGCCAAGGTACGCACAATATAGCCGTCGAATTTCTTCTTCAGCCAATAACGTGACGTATCCGTTTCCCATACCAGATATTTTTCATCAATAGCAGCCAACGGATTATGGCTGTAGGTATGCGAACCAAGCTCCATACCGGCAGCAATAAGCTCCTTGATTTCCTGCTCATTCATATGCAGCTCATCGCCGATGTCCCTATTGATGACAAAGAAAGAACCTTTGGCATCATATTTCTGCAATAACGGCAGCACTACACTGTGATTATTCTTATAGCCATCATCAAAGCTCAAGGCAACATACTTATCTACACTTTTTCCCTGCTGCAGACGCTCTGCCAGCTCTGCTACCGTCACAATCGTGTAGCCCTGCTCCTTCAGGTACTTCAAATGCGCTTCAAACAGCTCCGGCTTCATGATCAGCGTTTTTGGCCAGTCTGCGCCTTCTTCCAGACCGACAGCGTGATACATCAGTACCGGTGCACCGGTTTTCCTAAAGGCCGCATATTCCTGCTGCCAACGCTCGCCGTTAAGCTTCCATGCAACACCTGCAGCCGCCAAAAGTACGACAACCAGCGCCAGGAATACTAAGCATACTTCTTAATCATTTATCTGCTTTCTCCAATTCCATACCTAAACCTACTGCAATATCCTGCAGCTTTTTCAAACGATGATTTATGCCGGATTTACCCAAGCCACCGGAGTATTCCACCAAATCATTTAACGATACATCCGGATACTGCAGTCGCAGACGCGCCGTATCCTGCAATCCCTGAGGCAGCTCGCTCAGTCCCCATATGCTCATCAATATAATGAATGCAGCTTACCTGACGCACGGCAGCCTTAACCACCTTGTTCAGGTTCGCAGTTTCGCAATTAACTGCTCTGTTGACATTATTGCGCATTTCCTTGACAATGCGGACATTTTCCAGCTCCATCATCGCATTATGTGCGCCGATAACGCTCAAAAAGCTGATAATGCTTTCGCCATCCTTCAGATAAACAATATACTCATTTTTTCTGTCGGTCAGCTTGGCCTTCAAGGAAAAGCTCTGCATAACCTTAATAATTGTCTGCGCAAAATCCTCGTTGCCTGTCGCCATCTCCAGATGATAATCACTTGCCGGACGGCTGATGCTGCGCCGCCCAAAAAGGCGCCACGCAAAAAGGTGCGCTTGCCTTCGTGATGCGAGAGCAACGGATTTTTCAAATCGCCCTCTACACTTAAGAGCTGCAGCTCGTTCAGCGCCTTGCTTACCTG
>ENA-OQDF01000723-OQDF01000723.1-human-gut-metagenome-genome-assembly--contig:-NODE-723-length-13849-cov-2.951100_pt1 | contig 13849 bp, 16 predicted proteins | sample MGYA00242769_ERZ504597 | MGnify/ENA primary metagenome ERZ504597 (study PRJEB26092, sample SAMD00036305) | human gut metagenome | host: Homo sapiens | study: EMG produced TPA metagenomics assembly of...
ATAGGCCATACGGTATTCTGCGTGCCTTATATTCTGATGGAAGTGAAGGCAAGACTGGCAGGCATGGATCCGGCACTGGAAGAAGCTGCAAGGGATCTGGGTGCAGGACCTTTCCGGGCATTTTGGGATATTACGCTGCCCTTAATTATGCCGGCTGTAATTTCAGGCTCGCTGCTTGCGTTTGCTATGTCTATGGATGATGTGGTAATAAGTATCTTTGTAAATGGCCCCCGTCTGTCTACGCTGCCCATCAAGGTGTACACACAGCTGAAAACGGGAGTGACGCCGGAGATCAATGCGTTGTGTACCATTCTGCTGGCAGCTACACTGATTATTTTTATTGTTTATTCACTGATAACAAAGAAGAAAAAATAAATGATATAGCTTTTAGGAATATTCTGAACAGCCGGCAAATGCTTTTGAAACAGCCGGATTATAAAAAACAGAGAAAAATACATTCAGAGGAAGGAAAAGATGATGAACAAACTGATTGAGTTAAAAAATCTGACCAAGAATTTTGATGATCAGCAGGTTTTGCGCGGCATCAATCTGGATATTTACGAAAAGGAATTCCTGACGCTTTTGGGACCCAGCGGATGCGGAAAGACAACCACCCTTCGAATCATTGCAGGCTTTGAAGAACCAAGTGACGGAGAAGTACTGTTTAACGGAATTGAGATCTCCAAGCTTCCCCCGTACAAGAGAGAGGTTAATACTGTGTTTCAGAAGTATGCTCTTTTTCCTCATTTAAATGTGGCGGAGAACATCGGTTTTGGGCTGAACCTGAAGAAGGTCGATAAAACTGTCATCGCCCAGAAGGTGGAGCGTATGCTGAAGATGGTTGGTCTGGAAGGCTTTGGGAAAAGAGATGTAACTCTGCTCTCAGGTGGACAGCAGCAGCGAGTGGCCATTGCCAGGGCTCTGGTAAATGAGCCGAAGGTCCTGCTTTTAGATGAGCCCCTGGGTGCACTGGATGCAAAGATCCGTAAACAGATGCAGGTAGAATTAAAGAAGATCCAGCAGGAAGTTGGCATCACTTTCATTTATGTTACCCATGACCAGGAAGAAGCCCTGTCCATGTCAGATACGGTTGTTGTTATGAATAACGGTGAGATTCAGCAGATTGGCTCTCCTACAGATATCTACAATGAGCCGGAAAACCGTTTTGTTGCAGCTTTATCGGTGAATCCAATATTATCGAGGGAACCATGATCCGCGATTATCTGGTTGCTTTTGACGGATTTGAGTTTGAATGTGTGGATAAGGGATTTGAGGATAATGAAGAGATTGAAGTTGTGTTAAGACCTGAGGATCTGGATATCGTAGATCCCGGTCAGGCAAAGATCAGGGGAATCGTGCGCAATATTACCTTCAAGGGTGTGCATTATGAAATCCTGATCGAGACAGAACTTCGTACTTATATGGTTCATACCACAGATTATGCGGAAGTCGGAAGGGAAGTGGGACTGAAATTCGGGCCTGAAGACATCCATGTTATGTGTAAGATGGGAAGCTACTGATGAAACAGTACAGAAATCTTATCAAACCATATCTTGTGTGGGCATTTGTGGTCATTGTCATCCCGCTGATACTGATCGCATTATATGCATTTACAGAAGATGGAAACGAAGTGCTGACGTTCTCCTTTACACTGGAGAATTTCCGCAAATTCCTGGAAGCTACGTATATGAGCGTTATTTTCAAGTCCTTTAAGCTTGGAATCCTGACGACGGTCATCTGTCTGGGACTTGGCTATCCACTGGCATACATTATTTCCAAATGTCCGGAGAAATCCCAGAGTCTTCTGATCCTGCTGGTAACTATTCCGGAATGGATCAATATGCTTCTGCGTACTTATGCATGGATGAATCTGCTGTCAGACAATGGTATCATCAACCATTTGCTTGGATTACTGGGGATTTCCCCGGTGACAATGATGTATACGGACTTTTCCGTAGTGGTTGGTCTGGTCTGTAACTTTATGCCGTTTATGATCATCCCGATCCATACATCCCTGAGCAAGATGGATAAATCCTTTATCGAGGCTGCCTATGATCTGGGGGCAAATAAATTCCAGACCTTTACAAAGGTTATCTGGAAATTGTCCATCCCCGGCGTGCTCAATGGAATCATGATGGTATTCCTGCTGTCTATTTCCACATTCGTTATTCCGAAACTTCTCGGAGGCGGACAGTACATGCTGATCGGTAACCTGATCGAGTCTCAGTTTATCTCAGTTGGTGACTGGAACTTCGGAAGTGCGATTTCTCTGATTCTGGCTGTGCTCATTCTGATCTTTATGAGCCTGATGAAGAAGATGGATAAAGATGAATAAGGGAGGACGGCATGAAACGTAATAATAAATTTTTCTCAATGTTATATGTAGTACTCTGCCTTGCTTTCTTTTACCTGCCGATCCTGGTGACGATGATTTTTTCCTTTAATTCATCCAAGTCACTGACCAGATTTACAGGCTTTTCCCTGCGCTGGTATCAGGAACTTCTCGGTAATGGGGAAGTAATTAAGGCAGTTTATGTATCTGTTACCATTGCGATCATTGCGACCATTGTTTCTACAATACTTGGAACCATTACAGCGATCGGTTTATCCAAATCAAAGAAGGTAATCAAGGAACTGCTTTTGAATATTAATAATATCCCGATCCTGAATCCTGAGATCGTAACTGCCATCAGCCTGATGCTGTTGTTCTCTTCTCTGGGATTTCGAAAAGGATATCTGACTATGCTGCTGGCACATATTGCATTCTGTACCCCGTATGTAATTACCAACGTTTATCCGAAGGTAAGAGCTCTGGATCCGAATATGGCAAATGCTGCCATGGACCTTGGGGCAACACCTTTTCAGGCTCTGACAAAGGTTATCGTGCCGATGATCAAAGAGGGTATTTTCGCAGGCGCGCTGCTTGCATTTACCATGTCATTTGATGATTTCGTTATTTCCTATTTCGTATCAGGAAATGGTGTAAAGAATATCTCTATTGTTGTATATAATATGACAAAGCGTATCAATCCGACGATCAATGCTTTGTCAACCATCGTGATCGTAGTCATCATCGTGGTACTGCTTTTGTCCAATCTGCTTCCGAAGTTTAAGAATAAAGCCAGAAAGCTGAACAGGAAAGCAGTAAAAATTGTCTCTGCAGTTCTGGTTGTTGCCGTTACAGCAGGGCTGATCAAATGGGGATTCGTGGCACAGTCCACTCATGTGCTGAAAGTTTACAATGCAGGAGAGTACATGGATCTTTCCCTGCTGGAGGATTTTGAAAAAGAATATGATTGTACCATCGTATACGAGACTTTTGAGTCAAATGAGATGATGTACACCAAGCTTTCAAGCGGTGAGACTTATGATGTGCTGATCCCGTCTGATTACATGATTGAGAGACTGATCAAAGAAGAATATCTGCAGGCACTTGACTGGAAAGAGATTCCGAATAAGAAAAATCTGCTGAATGATGTCATGAACCAGAGCTATGATCCGGGCAACCGTTATTCCTGTCCGTATTTCTGGGGAACAGTAGGAATCCTTTATGATAAGACAGTAGTAGATGAGGCTGATCTGAAAGATGGCTGGAATCTTCTGTGTAATCCGAAATATAAAGGAAATATTTACATGTATGATTCTGAGAGGGATTCCTTTATGATAGCATTAAAAGCACTTGGGTATTCCATGAATACTACAAATGAGTCTGAGATCGAGGAGGCTTATCAGTGGCTGATCGATCAGCGTGACACTATGGATCCGATCTATGCAGGCGATGATGTGATCGACAATATGATTTCAGGAAACAAAGCGCTGGCTGTTGTGTACTCCGGAGATGCATCTTACATTATCAGTGAAAATCCGAATCTGGACTACTTACACCGGAACAGGGAACCAACAGATGGTATGATGCAATGGTTATCACAAAGGACTGCAGCGAAGTACAGCTTGCCCATGAATTTATTGATTTTATGATCAGTGATAAATCTGCTCTTTCCAATACGGAAGAAGTAGGGTATACTTCTACAGTGAAGAGTGCTTTTGAAACCATGAAGGAGGGGGACTATGCCGGGATCAGTCTTATATTCCGGATACAACCAACCCGAATAACGAAATCTTTGCTTATCAGCAGCCAAAGATCAAGCAGAAATTGCGGAACTCTGGACAAAAGTAAAAGCAAAGTAAAAAAGGATAGCCGCTGTCTGCCGATACAGTGGAAGGCGGACAGTGACTGATATAGACAACAATGCAGAGCATAAGAAGGGAGATCATTTATGAAAAAAGAGTACTTGCAGTAGTTATGTGTGCATTAATGGCCGGATCTGTATTTACCGGATTTAAGGATGCAGGAGATGATAAAGAACTTGTTCTTTTTACCTGGGAGGGAATGTTCCCGCAGGAAGTTCTGGATGATTTTGAAAAAAGAGACAGGAGTTAAAGTTGTTTATTCAAACTTTGATACAGATGAAACCATGCTTGAGAAGCTTTCCATGGCAAAGGGCGGCGACTATGATATCGTGATCGCAGATGATTATATTCTGGAAACTGCGATCCAGGAAGGACTTGCAGAGAAGCTTGACAAGGATTCTCTGGAGAATATCGGAAATATCAACCCATTATATCAGGGACAGTTCTATGATCCGGATGATGAATACACAGTTCCTTACGGAGCAGGCATCCCGCTGATCGTTTATGACCCGGAACAGGTGGATATTGATATCAAAGGATATAAAGACCTCTGGGATTCGTCTCTTGAGGACAGCATTGCACTGACTGCAAACTATCGTGTGATCAATGGTATCACCCAGCTTTCTATGGGCGAGAGCATGAATGAAGAGGACGTTGACGTGATCAAGAAGACAGGAGAGAAACTTCTGGAACTTGCTCCGAATGTACGTCTGATCCAGGATGACAATACACAGAATGCACTTCTCAACGGAGAAGCAAGTGTTGCATTTCTTTATACCTCTCAGGTAACAGCTGCTCTGGCTGAGAATCCTGATCTGAAGGTGGTATATCCGGAAGAAGGACTTGGATTTGGTATTATGGGTATGTTTATTCCAAGTGAAGCGCCGGATAAAGATGCGGCATATTCTTTCATGGATTACATCATGCAGCCGGAGGTTGCAGCGAAATGTACAGACTATATCGGCTATTACAGCACAAATAAAGCAGCAGATGAGCTGGTAAATCCGGATCTGGTAGTTCCGGATGACGTTACAAAGGGCGAGATTGTCCAGAATGTAAGCCAGGACGCAGACGCACAGTATCAGAAGAACTGGACTGAATTTAAGGCTGCCTGCGACTAAGGGGTTAATCAACTAAGGAGTTAATATGGATGTTTACAAGGGAACCGGTGCCTTTTCCGGAATTGCCATCGGTAAGATACTGTATTATCATAAAAGCGAATATCAGATGCGCCAGTACGAGATCACAGATGTGAAAACAGAGCTGAATATTTTCCGGCAGGCGCGCACCAGAGTCATGGAACAGCTGGAGGATTTATATGAAAAAAACTGCATAATTCAGGGAACCCAGGCAGAGATTTTTCTCAGACAGAAGAATCTGCTGGAGGGAAAAAGCTTTCAACGTGCATTGAGAGTGTCATACAGAGTGAAAAAGTAAATTCTGCCTATGCGGTAATGACTACAAGGGATGAGATGCTTAAGACTTTCAGAACTCTGGAAGAGCCTGCGATTAAAGAACGGCTGGATAATATGCGGGAGATTTCCGACCGCCTGATCGGTGAACTGGGAGGTATCTCTCCCAGGATAGATCTTGGGGATGAGCCTGTGATCGTTGTGACGGAGAGTATCACGCCAACAGAACTGATGGAGATGGATAAGGATAAACTGATGGCTATTGTTACCCATCATGGTTCCGACATGTCTCATGCTGCCATTATGGCAAAAACAATGAATATACCGGCTCTGCTGGAAATTGACACAGATTCGGAGTGGGACGGACGGCAGGCTATTGTGGACGGATATACCGGAACTTTGTATATTGATCCGGATGAAGAGGTAAAAAAAGAATATGAGATCCGCAGGCAGGCTGATAAAGAAGAAAGAGAAGAGCTTCTGAAATTAAGGAGAGAACCGGATATCACAAAAGATGGCAGAAAAATTGAAATCTATGCCAATATCGGAAATATGGACGACCTGAACAGTGTGCTGTATTACGGAGCTGCCGGGATTGGTCTTCTGCGCAGTGAATTCCAGTATCTTGGAAGAGAAAATTATCCTCGTGAAAATGAGCTGTTTCTTGCATACAAAAAGATTGCGGAGACCATGGGAGAAAAGCTCACTGTGATCCGTACGGCAGATCTCGGAGCAGACAAGCAGGCAGAATATCTGAATATCCCGGACGAGACAAATCCGATCATGGGGAACAGAGGAATCCGTCTCTGCCTTGACAGAAAAAGAATGTTCAAGGCACAGCTTCGGGCAATTTTCAGGGCGAGTGCATATGGAAATCTGGCGCTGATGTATCCGATGATCAGCTCAGAAGAGGAAATGGATGAGATTGAAGAAATTATCCGGGAAGTAAAGATCGGGCTGGATGAAAAAGGAATTCCGTATAAACATATTAAGACAGGAATCATGATCGAGACTCCGGCAGCAGTCATGATCAGCCGGGAGCTTGCCAGAAGAGTGGATTTCCTGAGTCTTGGAACCAATGACCTGAGTCAGTATACACTGGCGATGGACAGACAGAATCCGCTTCTGCGCAAGAAATATAATGACCATCACCCGGCAGTGCTGCGTATGATTCAAATGGTGATCGAAGCGGGACATGCAGAAAATAGACGTGTCTGTATCTGCGGGGAACTTGCAGCAGACACTGCCTGACAGAAGAATTTCTGAGGATGGGTGTGGACTGTCTCTCTGTAGTGCCGGCATGTATTTTGCCGGTAAGAAAAGCACTGAGACAGGTGGATCTGTCCGGAGATGATAAAGGTGCGTGAATTTGGTGAAAAGTAAAGTGGTATTACTTCCTGCCGGGAATATGATGAAGAAAAAATCTATATGCTGCTGAAACAGGGGCTGGATTTTCTGGGTGGAGTGGAGACTCTGATTCCAAAGGATGCGAAGATCCTGCTGAAGCCGAATCTGCTGAAAAAAGCAGAGGTAGAGAAAGCAGTGATCACACATCCGGTTGTAGTAGGAGTTTTTGCGGGAATCCTGCGTGAAAGTGGGTATGAGAATATTGTGCTTGCAGATTCCTGCGGTCATGGAACCACTCAGGCAGTGATCCGCGGAACAGGAATGGATACTTATCTGGAGAAATATCATATTCCGGCTGTTGATTATTCTGAGGGCGTGAAAACTGCTTATCCGCAGGGAGTCCAGGCAAAGGAATTTATCCTGCCAAAAGAACTGTTGGAGCAGGACTGTGTGATTTCCCTGAGCAAGATGAAAACACATGCATTAGAACGTATCACCGGTGCGGTTAAGAACAGCTATGGGTTGTATATGGATTCCATAAAGCGAAGGGGCACACGCAGTACCCGAGTGCAGACAGCTTTGCCAGAATGCTTATTGATCTGAATAAATGTGTGGCACCGAAGCTGTATGTGATGGATGGGATCGTGGCCATGGAGGGCAACGGACCGGGTTCGGGAGATCCGGTTCCTATGAATGTACTGCTGATGTCCACAGATCCGGTTGCACTGGACAGTGTATTCAGCCGTCTGGTTTATCTGAAACCGGAGATGGTTCCGACGAACTATCATGGCGAGAAAATGGGACTTGGTACATGGAAAGAAGAGGAGATTACCCTTCTGACACCAGACGGGAGATTTCCATGGCAGAGGCAGTGAAAAAATACGGAAATCCGGCTTTTAATGTAGACCGCACAGAAGTGCGAAAGAATATCTGGACAAGAATGGCGGGAGCGTTAAACATTTTTCAGAAAAAACCATATATAGAAGCTGATAAATGTGTCCGCTGCGGGATCTGTGTGCAGAGCTGTCCGGTTCCGGGGAAAGCTGTGGATTTCAGAAAAGGCAAAGGAAAGCCGCCGGTATATGATTACAGAAAGTGTATCCGCTGTTTCTGCTGCCAGGAGATGTGCCCGAAAAAAGCAATCAAAGTGAAGTAGATGAAAAGCAGATAATAAAAAGCGCAACTGTTTATAGAATTGCCATGGTATTTTCGCAGGATCAGGACAGAGGAAAGCCGGACAATTACCAAAAAGCACATAACAGAGGATGAGAATATCTCGGATTGAGACAGATTCTATCCTAAGTTATGTGCTTTTTGAGTCATATCCCTCTTTAACCGAATCAGGAAAGTTCCCTGCTTTGGCTGCGAATATTCGTTATTCGTCTGACTATGGCTGTCGAAGATACAAAATCTATCTTCCGAGGCTTCTGCTTATCTCGCGGATGAATTCCGGAGTAGTACCACAGCATCCTCCGACAACAGACGCACCATTTTCGATCAGAACCTTCATATGTTCTGCAAAGCTTTTGGCGTCCATACTGTAAATGGCATTTCCCTGATCATCAATCGTCGGCATACCGGCATTAGGTTTGGCGATGACAGGAATGGATACGTTCTCTTTGATATTGCGGACAACGGATACCAGCTGGTCAGGTCCTACAGAACAGTTGATCCCAACTGCCACAGCACCTGCACCCTCAAGGGCGATCGCAGCCTCCACAGCATTTCCTCCGCTGAAAATGCTTCCGTCAGCTTCTACGGTCATTGTACACATTACAGGAAGAGAACTTACGGATGCAGCAGCATCCAGTGCAGCAAGTGTTTCCTCGATATTGATCATGGTTTCCGCAGCGATCAGATCAACACCTGCATCCTCAAGAACCTTAATCTGTTCACAGTATGTTTCATATGCCATCTCATAGGTGAGATCACCGGCAGGCTCCATCATCTTGCCTGTTGTGGTAATATCACCGGCAACATAGACCTTATGTCCTACTGCCTCTCTGGAAATATTTACAAGTGCATGGTTCATTTCCGCAAGCTTATCCTGCAGTCCGTGAAGTCCGAGACTGTAACGGTTTCCGCCGAAAGTAGGTGCGTATACGATCTGGCTTCCTGCTTCAACATAAGCCTTCTGCAGATTCTGCAGAACTTCTTTGTGCTCCATGATCCATGCTTCTGTACAGATTCCTCTTGGCATTCCGGCGGCCATAAGATTGGAACCGGTAGCACCGTCGAGCAGTACAACATCCTGTGTCAGCTTCTGAAATTCTTCTCTAGTCATGGAAATTTCCTCCTGTGTTTTTCTATGAAAGTCCTGAGTGGCTGCCATGAATCAGTCATGTCTGCATGGGTAAATTCGTGGATACCGGACAGGATGACTTTCATATACTGTGACATTATAGCACAGCTTTCAGGATAAAAGGAGAAAATTAATAAATTTTTATTTCATATGATGCAGTAAAAATTTCATCCTTGTCCAGAGTGTTGATATATTTCTTTTCCGGAAGCTCGCCCTTAAATCCAAAATCATCACAGCGTCCCATCCATGGTTCCAGACATACAAAAGGAGAACCCGGGACGGACCAGATGCCAAAGCTTGGAAATCCATGACAGATCAGTTCCACATAAGGAGTTCCGTCAGGGAAAGCGATGCCGGCCTTTTCAATCTGGTCATCAAAAATAAGGGCATCTTTGTCAAACATGTGAGCATCAATAAGGCAGGAACCATTCTCAAGCTCCAGTGTATAAGCTTTATCTGCGACCGCGGTGCCTGATGACATGTCGATCAGCAGATAGGAGAGGGAATCCCGGCCGTCGAAAGTAAGATGATATTGCTCCTGGGAGCCAATTCCTCCGGCAGGTACATTGAATGCAGGATGGCCGCCAATTGTAAAATACATGGTTTCATCATTAAGGCTGATCACTTCCCAGCATACACTGACCTGGTTCTTCTCCAGAACATGCTTGATCTTCAGCTCAAAATCATATGGATAATTTTCTCTTGTGGCATCAGAAGATTTCAGCCTATGGGTGATGGAATCAGCAGTCATATCCACGCAGGTAAATTCGCTGTCCCTGGCAACCATCGCTGACTGGAGGGATATTCGACTCCATTAATACGATAGTGATCCTCAAAATGACGTCCCACATTAGGAAAAAGAACAGGGGCGTGGCGTTTCCAGTAAGCCGGATCTGCCTGCCAGATCACTTCTCTGTTATGTACTTTATCAAAATGCTGCAAAGCTCAGCACCATGATCGTCTACAGATACTCTAAGATAGTCGTTTTCAATTGTATGGATCATAAATGAATCCTCCTTGATCGATAAATATTGTGTAACTGTTCAGCTGGCAGTATCCTGCAAATCACCGAAGGTGATTTGAAATGCATTTTGGTTCGTAACTGCGAAGGTACCGAATAGTCACGGACATTGATGTCCGGCAATTTTTAAAAAGGTTTTGATTGCTATAAGTTGATGCCGGAATCAATCTGTCTATAAGTATAACACATGGGCCGGATTAATTATAGTTATAAATATACAAAAATAGATCTGAAATGTCGTGGTAAATTGAAAAATACACTGATATAGTGACGAAACACAGAAATCATATGTGTAAAAACCACAATAAATGATTGACGAATAAAAAAATATTTGTTACAATTTACCTCAACGAGTCCTGCGGGACCAGAGCGCGTCTGAAAAATTGTGACGCACATCTTGCGTAAAGCATTTTTCAGACACACTCTAAGACATAATGAACAAAACGTGAAAACAAGGAGGTCATTGCTATGGCGAAAAAAAGAAATATCATTGTTGGACAATCAGGAGGACCTACTGCAGTAATCAATTCCAGTCTTGCCGGAGTTTATAAGAATGCCATTGAACGAGGATTTGACAAAGTATACGGAATGCTTCACGGCATTCAGGGACTGTTGGATGAACAGTATATTGATCTGTCAACACAGATTCATTCAGAACTGGATATCGAATTACTCAAGAGAACACCATCTGCATTTTTAGGTTCCTGTCGTTACAAGCTTCCTGAGATTCACGAAGATAAAGCAATTTATGAGAAAATTTTTGAGATCTTAAATAAACTGGATATCTATGCGTTTATCTACATTGGCGGAAATGATTCCATGGATACGATCAAGAAACTGTCTGATTATGCGATTCTCACAGGACAGACTCAGAAGTTCCTTGGTGTTCCGAAAACAATCGACAATGACCTGGCGCTGACAGACCATACACCCGGATTCGGAAGTGCTGCAAAATATATCGGCGCATCCACAAAAGAAGTGATCCGCGATGCACTGGGACTTACTTATAAGAAAAATATGATTACGATCATGGAGATCATGGGACGTAATGCCGGATGGCTTACAGGTGCCACAGCACTGGCAAAATCTGAGGACTGCGACGGACCGGATTTGATCTATCTGCCGGAAGTGCCTTTTGATGTTGAGAAATTCCTTGCAAAAGTAAAAGATCTTCTGAATAAAAAAAGCATCTATTGTAATCGCAGTTTCCGAGGGAATCAAGCTGGCTGACGGAAGATATGTATGTGAGCTTGGAAGCGTGGGAGACTATGTGGATGCATTTGGACACAAACAGCTTCAGGGAACAGCCACTTATCTGGCAAACTTCCTGGCAGCGGAGTGCGGATGCAAGACAAGAGCTGTTGAACTTTCCACATTACAGAGAAGTGCTTCCCACATGGCATCCAGAGTGGATATTGATGAAGCATTCATGGTAGGTGGTGCTGCAGTTAAAGCTGCAGATGAAGGTGACACAGGTAAGATGGTTGTTATCGACCGTGTTTCCGATGATCCCTACATGGCAGCTACAGGTATCTACGATGTACACAGAATCGCAAATGAGGAGAAACTTGTTCCGAGAGAATGGATGAATAAAGATGCTACAAACGTAACTAAGGATTTTGTAGACTATATTAAACCTCTGATCCAGGGAGATTATCAGCCTATTATGGTAAATGGTATGCCGAGACATCTGGTACTGAACATGAAAAAGGCAGAAAGAAATAATTGATAAAAATTATAAACGGCAGCCGGGCAGATCAACTTATCTGTTTTGCTTCCCGTTTTTCCTGTTATAATGAGATGTGAGAGAAAATGTGGATAAAGACCAGAATAAAGGACTGAGAAAACCTTAACAATAATAAGAATAATAAAATAAATCACATTATGCAGAATGTATAAAAATTTTAGCTAATTTTAGCAGAATAACCTTGACGAAATGACACAAATTCTATAAAATAATTATGTGCGTATAAGAAACATATATTTACTTATGTGCGAAAGGTGTGGCTGTTCAGTTACTTCACAACAGAATGCTGAATAGTTACAAAAGAACAATAATTTAGGAGGAAAATGTAAAATGGCAAAATGGGTTTACATGTTTACAGAAGGTAACGCTAATATGAGAAACCTTCTGGGTGGTAAAGGTGCCAACCTTGCTGAAATGACAAACCTTGGTCTTCCTGTACCTCAGGGCTTCACAATCACAACAGAAGCTTGTACTCAGTACTATGAAGACGGAAGACAGATCAATGATGAGATCATGGCTCAGATCATGGAAGCAATCACCAAAATGGAAGGAGTTACCGGAAAGAAATTCGGTGACAAAGAAAATCCTCTGCTTGTTTCCGTTCGTTCTGGTGCGAGAGCTTCTATGCCAGGTATGATGGATACTATCCTGAACCTTGGTTTAAATGAAGACGTTGTTAACGTACTTGCTGAAAAATCCGGCAATGCTCGTTGGGCATGGGACTGCTACAGAAGATTCATCCAGATGTACTCTGATGTAGTTATGGAAGTCGGAAAGAAATATTTCGAAGAACTTATCGATGAGATGAAAGCTAAAAGAGGTGTTAAGCAGGATGTTGAACTTACTGCAGAAGACCTTCATGAATTAGCTGAACAGTTCAAAGCTGAATATAAAGCAAAAATCGGTGCTGATTTCCCAACTGATCCTAAGGAACAGTTAATGGGTGCTATCAAAGCCGTATTCCGTTCCTGGGACAACCCACGTGCGAACGTATATCGTCGTGACAACGATATCCCATATTCCTGGGGTACTGCAGTTAACGTACAGATGATGGCATTTGGTAACATGGGTGATGACTGTGGTACAGGTGTTGCCTTCACACGTGACCCTGCTACAGGAGCTAACGGTCTGTTTGGTGAATTCCTTACAAATGCTCAGGGTGAAGACGTTGTTGCCGGTGTTCGTACACCTATGCACATCTCCGAAATGGAACAGAAATTCCCGGAAGCATTCGTACAGTTCAAACAGGTTTGCGAAACACTTGAAAAACACTACAGAGACATGCAGGATATGGAGTTTACTGTAGAGCATGGTAAACTGTATATGCTTCAGACACGTAACGGTAAGAGAACAGCTCAGGCTGCTTTAAAGATCGCTTGTGACCTTGTTGATGAGGGAATGAGAACAGAAGAAGAAGCTGTAGCTATGATCGACCCACGTAACCTTGATACTCTTCTTCACCCCACAGTTTGATGCTGCTGCTCTGAAAGCTGCTACACCAATGGGTAAAGGCCTTGGCGCTTCTCCTGGAGCTGCTTGCGGTAAGATCGTATTCACAGCTGATGACGCTGTTGAATGGGCTGAAAGAGGAGAGAAAGTCGTACTTGTACGTCTTGAGACATCTCCGGAAGACATCACAGGTATGAAATCTGCTCAGGGTATCCTGACAGTTCGTGGTGGTATGACATCTCACGCAGCAGTTGTTGCCCGTGGTATGGGTGAGTGCTGTGTATCCGGATGCGGTGATATCGCTATGGATGAAGAAAACAAGAAATTCACACTGGCTGGAAAAGAATTCCACGAAGGAGACTTCATCTCCATCGATGGTA
>ENA-OQDF01000724-OQDF01000724.1-human-gut-metagenome-genome-assembly--contig:-NODE-724-length-13843-cov-2.657262_pt1 | contig 13843 bp, 14 predicted proteins | sample MGYA00242769_ERZ504597 | MGnify/ENA primary metagenome ERZ504597 (study PRJEB26092, sample SAMD00036305) | human gut metagenome | host: Homo sapiens | study: EMG produced TPA metagenomics assembly of...
AGACAAAATAACACCAGCAGCCTTGGTAGCGTCACGCTCAGTAACACCGAAGTATGCAGGGCAGGTAATAACAACATCACGGATCTGCTCATCGTCGCCCAACTTGCCTTCCATACGGAGGGTATCCTCAGCATCCTTTACGACTTCTTGAGGATGTAAGAAGAAATTTCTTCTGGCTTCATATCAATGCCGTTCAGATTCAGACTGAATCCAGGCTGTCCAATGCTACGCTTAATGAAAGTTACAACCTGCTCGGGATACATCTTTGCACTTTCTTTTGCGGCAGAACCAACGGTAACATCGGTCTGTGTTTCAAAGAATACAGCCGAAGGGGTAGTAAGGTCACCCTCTGCGTTTTTGAGAACAACAGGCTTGCCATTCTCATCAATGTATGCAATGCACGAATAAGTTGTACCAAGGTCAATACCAAATACTTTTCCCATGATTTAGTTTCCTTTCGTCTATATAGATTTAATTATTTTCCGTAGGTTTGGTGGCAGGAGCTTCGTACTTGAAAATCTTGATTCTTTCGGGTCTGAGCACCTTGTCGCCTTTTCGTAACCATCTGCAGCACGAACAGCTATGAGGTTATCCTTGGATTTATCATCCGTCGGAACGGTCTGAATAATCTTTTGGCGGCGAGTATCTACTTCGTGCCCGGGAACACGATAAGATTCGATGTTCTGGCGATAAAGGATGTCTTCCAAATCTTCAGCAATACCCTTTACTATTCTAAGGAGTTTCTTGTAGTTTTCCTCAGTAGGCTCTTTCTTGTCGTACACACGAACATGACCCTTAGTGGTGTCAACGAGCTGGATAATATCCAACGCAATCGTGTCAACAATCTTATCTAAAGCTCCGTTCTGATAACGCACCAGTTCACGGTGCATATTATCGAACAGACTGTTCTTGTGTGTGTCCTCTGCGATTTTGTCGTTGAAAGTTTGCTGTAAAGCTGCAAGTGCCTGCTGTACAGCATCCAGCTTTTCAAGAAGTGCAGTCTGCTCTGCAGGAGTTTCAGCAGGAGTCTTCTGAGGCTCAGCGATTTCTTCAACTGGTGTGGTGATTTTCTCATCCATTTTTCCTTGTACCTCCTCTTGATCTATAAATTTTTCAAATCTCGATGAATCTTTCGTTGGCAAACCAGCTTTCAAATCTGCAAGTGCACGCTCGGGGTCTTCGATTAAATACACTAAGTAGTTGTATGCTCCAAGAGGAGACAAATTGTACTCTTTGCTCAAAAACTCCGCTGTATATCCATGCACTTGAGTCTGAGACTTGTCTTTCTTACAAAATCTTCCTACGCGAGCATAGTTGAAAAATTCTTCAAATATCTCTTTGTGTTTAGCAATTTGAGCAACCATTCTTCTTGACTGCTTTTCTGAATACTTATATTTTTGCTGAACAAATCTGACAGCCATTTCTTCTTTTGAATTACTATCCCTAGATGCGTTTGCTATAATAGTAAATCGATTACAAATATACTGTTCCAAAGATTCCTTATTCTCAAACTCTTTTACAACAGAGATATAACCTCTTTCTTGATCCGTTTCAAGATAAACATATCTATCATTTTTTCGAATCACTCCACATCCGTACAAATAATTTGTCCATATTCCATTAATTTTTAACTGTGACTCATTATAGTCTTCAGCTTCAAATATACCTGGAAGATTTATATCTGGAAAATCGCTTTTTAATTTGTTAAAATAGCTTTCTAAATTCATATAATTCCTCCTAATAGCTTCCTCTAGGAACTTCACTTATCATTCCAATGTTTTCTAGTTCATCCATGCTTAATGGCATATCATATTGGTATCCTCCACCAGTGGAACCCGTTGTATCTTCAAACATTGGAGCAATTTCACCATAAGCCAGACCGTCACCATCTCCATATTTAGCATGCGAACGATCATAATAATCATCAACCTTTTGATGCATTTCTGCTTTCTGTGCATCTGTATAGAATGATGAATTATCAATCGCATTATCTAGATTTTCTTTTGTAAAATCTTGTTCTGCCTCATATCTATGATAAGATGGTTCATCTGTAATATTTGCCTCGTTCAAATGATAAGGAATTGATCTCTGTTCGCGTGTTGCACAAGTACCGTCGCTATTGACTTCTCCAACACATTTACCTGAAGGTGGTCCAACTCTATCGAATTGATCCCCTACTTGCATTACTTTCATTTCACGAGACTCTGGTACTGTACCATCCTTCCAATTATATCCAATATCATACTTCTTTGTATTTCCGTCATAATATACGCACGATACATCTTTTTCATTTTCAGGAACTCGTACATCGCCTCTGTCTTCTTTTGACGTAGCATCATAATTGGTTTTTAGTTCGTCGGTTAATGCAGATTTCTGTTCATCTGTTAGTTTTCCGTCACCTTGCTTATAGTAATCCTCTAATTTTTTTTGATTATCATAATCATATTTTGAATCATATTGTTCTGGTTCTCTAACTTTCGATTCAAAATCATCAACTTTTTTATCTATATCAGTTGGGATTTCTGACGATTCATCAAATACAGCACCTTTACCTTCTTCTCTTTGGCGAATTTCGCTTTCTGTTGCATTAGAATTAGTATTCTCTGGTGAAATTTCGCTTGTTGCGTTCGGATGTCCGGTCAGGATATTATCTGTGATATTTTGTGCATAATCTCTGGCATCTGCTTCAACCGGTTGGTCTCTATATCCTCGATAATCATCCTCTGGACAAACATAATCATCAAAGTTTTCTTTGAATTGATAGTCTTGTTCGGTTTGAGGATTATCTGCTCGTTCATGCTGCCAACAATGTCGAGACTCGTGGGCGATAGTATCAGCAGTTTCCGCAGCATCACCCATATTAAAGCGGTTTATGTAAATGGTGTTGTTGCTTGCAGCATATCCGCCATAATCGCCAGGGTTCTCATTGTTGTAATAAGCTATGTTGGGCTTGTTTTCAAGCTGGAGATCTTTTGCGATGCTATCGCGGAGATTCTCTACAGCTTGTTCCTTTTCGACTTGCGAAAGGTTGTCCCAGTTGTTCTGTTCAAATGCACCCAGATTTTCACGAGTTTCACTGCTTATATCTGATTTGTTGGCAACATCTTCCGCTGTTGCTGTGCCTTCTGGCTTCACATCAGCAGCAGAAGCGTTTGCGTTTTCGGGCAAATTAGTAACTTGAACAGGAATTTCATAACCTAATTCTTGAGCTGCGGCAATTCTATGGCGACCATCATCGGCAAAGGAATAACTCCCGTCTGCTTGCTGTTCGACTTTAATCATGTTTTCCGGGTCGAAGTAAGCGTGTGCCGTGTCCTTCAAATCCGGGTCTTGTTTGATTTCGTCGAGAGATTTGCCGCTATCCAATGCTTGCTGAACATCCGGTATTCCTTCGGCAATACGCATATAGTCTTCTTTGGTATTGCATGGTGATTCCAGAATTGGTCACTATCCATACCCTGTGCGTATGTCATATCAATGTCAGACGCATTAACCATCACACAATTATCGGGAAGCTCTGTAGCAGATACATCCTTGCCACTTTCCGGCGAAGGAGTTGAAGCGTCTGTTGTAACCTCCATACCCAAGGATTGTTGTAAATCAGCATTGAGTTTTTGCCACTCAGGGTCCTGGGAATATTCCGCATAATCATCAGGACCATAGTTGTGTTCGCTCATATACTCCGCCATATTATTCATAGCGGTACGATATGCGTCTTCACCTTCGGGAGTTTCAGCCTTATTTTCCATTCTGGAATTTGTATCGTCCGGCTGTTCCTCGTTTTGGTCACGAGTATCTGTGGAACTGTCAGTCTTATTATCCGCAGAATCGTTTTGAACTTCAGTATCATTTCGAGGTGCTTCGTTCTCGGTATCTACTGTTTGAGTAGATTCTGTTTCTGCAGGTTCATTTTGCTGTTCTGTGCCGTTTTCAGAAGGATTTCTGTTTTCCGACTCTGCGGCATCATCAACATTGTTGTCAGCATTATGAACATCAGCATTTTCAGCTTCATCCTCAGCCCGTTCTGCTGCTTTTGATTTTCTTCTTCGGCAGCCTGTTCTTCTTCCTCTTGTTCACGTTCGGAATTGCTACCGTCTGTAGATTCATCTTCTTCGTTACGGTTCTCGGAATCATCGTCAGAATAATCTTCTAACTCACCAAGGTCTTCCTCATCGTAATCATCGGTATCGTCACCGTCTTCGGTGTCGGCTTCGGTATCTGCCTCAGAACCATCGGGTTCACCGTCGTTATCCATATCGCCATCGGCTTCGTCGCCGTCAGCGTTGGAATCGGTGTCCTCGGTCTCAGCTTCGCCATCGTCAATATCATCATTGTCTTCTGAGCTATCATCAAGAGGCTCGTCCTCAGAATAGTCTTCGGTCTCACCTATATCCTCGTCATCCCCTTGGGCATCCAAGTCTTCATCCGAGGAATCATCAAATCCAACGCCGTCCTCATCACCGGAAGACATTTCATCATTTTCGTAATCGGTATCATCAATTTGTGAATCCGCATTGTCTGTATCATCGCCTTCAGAAAAACCTACCTCTTGACTATCATCCGGTTCTTCTTCGGAGTCCGATTCGTCATACTCCTCGGTGCTATCTTCTGGAGATTCAGTAGTGTCAGTATCTTCATCAAAACCGCCAGATTCACCTGCTTCTTCGGTTGTAGCTTCTTGCGTAGCTTCGGAAGATTCGCCGCCCGTTTCGGCTGTAGAAGTTTCACTTACTTCGGAACTACTACTAACTTCGCCGCTGCCACCGCTTTCAACGGAACCACCGCCGCCACCTTCGATTTCTGACATTACTTACACCTCCTTGTTGTTTACTTTGCTTTTTTGCTTGTTACGAGCTTCTTTCAACCATTGACCATCATCTGTGGGACCATCATCAAAACCTACACCCCCACAGATAAGGTCAACTTCTATTTGAGTATCTATTGCAGTTTCTCCACCTGTTTGACCGAGTTGATCAACAGGTGCTTGCTGTTCCAGTCGTTTCATGTTCGTCCTCCTTATCTATAGCAGTAATCGGGCTGAACGAAAAACGTGAGCTGTTCGGGTACTCCACCATAACGGAACGTGGAAACAGAAATGTGTTTGCAACGGTTGGCAGCTCGCTGGATGCTGTCTGTTAAACAACCGTTTATTTCTCGTTCCAGGATACTTCCACGCACAACACGGAACATGATAAATTCTTCTTCCATCTGAAAGCTGTTGTACAGCATACTTTCCAACTGAGCTTTACTATCAATCAAAGCATTGTTCACTCTGAAATAGTTGTAGGGAGAAGATGGACATTCGGGGTAGTGCTTTCTATTCCATGTGTGGTCTTTAGCAATTTCGTCGTCGCTTAAATTCATGTAGCCATAGTTTGACACAGCAGATGAATCTGAATATTGGTTGTCCCAAGTAACATCAACGTGGTGGTAATATCCGTTTATTCTTACAATGTTCCATGCGTGAGGACCGGCACCGATTGAACTGCTACCTTTACCGGAAACTACCCAACACTCTAAACCGATTTTGTCACACAAGAATTTAAATGCTTTTGCAAAGCCCTCACATACACACTTGTTTTTCAAAAGTGCACCAATATGTTATGAGCTTCTGCGATATTACGCTCATTAGGTCTGTGACTGGTTGCAGCAACAGTATCGTATTCTAAATTGCTTTTGAGGTAGTCATGTAGAGAGCGAACCTTATCATAATCAGATTGATGGTCGTTGATATGCTCACTAATAATTGTCTGAGCAGTAGCATCTAATTGATTACGAATCTTCACAGATTCAGCAGGAGAGTATAGATAAACAGGCATTATATCTCTCCGCATCAAACTCGACATGACACGAAACTCTTGACCTACATAGAAAATCTCTGGATGGTCATTCAAAACTTCAATGGCTAATTCAGCCGCCGGAATCGAACCGGTAACAGGAAAGCTTCTTCCTCTATTTTGAAAGCATTGGAGGGCAGCATCATATATCCGTTTATTAGCCCCCAAGTTGTTGTAATACACGCTCTGCACTCAGCTCACCTCCAATCTGCAATTACCAAAACTTTTTGCTTTTCTTTACCGAGACCTTTAATTCTCGGCTCACAGAACCACTTTGGTTCTTAATATAAATTTTGCACTCACCCAAACCTCTACCTAATACATAACCGCCTCGGTATTCGGCAACATTTTTATCGCTACTAACAGCTCTCAAAAAATCCTTGCCGTAAGCATTTTCTGGAACAAGTCTATATTTCCATTCTTTCTGCTCGCCGACACCAAGTTCAAGGAAACTGCAAGGACAAATAATGTCTTCAATTTCCGGTTGTACTTCAAGAGAAATAGTTTTAGAAACTTCCTGGGTATATGCAGTTATACAACAACGCCCACAATCTATTGCCGTAATAACACCAGAGGAAAAATCTACGTTTGCTACAGAGTGGTCATCGCAGCTCCAGCGAATTTCGTCTTTGTTTTCGGCGTTATCTGGAACGATTGTTAAGGTTAATTCGCTTGTCCCTCCCACTGGCATATAAAGAGCTGAGGGAAACAGCGTAATGCCGGTTATTAAATTACGTTGTCGAACTTTTATGACTTCGATTGCAACTGGATAAGGATCATCCCCGATATACACGGCTATTTCAGCCGTACCTACAGCACGAGGATACAAGGTACAACCATCAACATCTATGGTGTCGCTTGAATCTGTTACAACTCGCAAAGCGACCTCGCTATCAGCGGGGAAAATATGTGCATCCAGTTCTACGGCACGTCCAACATCACAAACTTGCGGAAGTGTAACAGTACACATGGGCGATGCTTGGCATACAAGCTCTAAATCTTCTTTTTCACTTTCAGTTAAGAACTCTTTTGCATGAGCAGGAAAGTTGTAACTTAACTGAGATAGGAATGGACACAATGCTTCCTCTTCGATGATTCCTAAAAGAAGCTTTCCGATGTCATCGGGGTCAACGCTAAAATATAACTTGGTTCCTTGTCGCTTAATAAAGCGTGTTTCTGTTCCCATCACTAAAGCGTATATAGGAGCATCAGTATCTAATCTGATGTAGTCATCCTCGCTTTCGCATAAGGCAACGACAACGGGGGCATCATAAGGAAGCTCATCGTTGGCATCAAAAGGCTTTATCTCAACGGTTGTCAACGGGCAATCTGTCCATGTGATACCGTCGTCTGAAACATCTTCAAATATGCCTTGCTCCTCTAAAACTTCATAAACGGCTGTAGTCATTTCATCATTATTGCTTACATTAACGACCGGGATGATTATGCTTTCATCAGTTTCTTCGCCGCCTAACATTTCCAGTTTGCCGAGTCTTTCATATACGTTTGCATCCATCGGCAAAGCTTGCTCATAAAGGAAATACAATGAGAACTTCTGTGTGCCAGTTCCTCTAACCATTCACATGTAAACTCGTTTGAAACGCAAAGCATTTCGTAATCGGAATTTACCTCACGGTAAAGTTCTGTAAACAAGCAATCAGACCACTTTTCGAGTCTTTGATGCTGAAAACTCATTAAGGAACTATATGGAGATAATTGCCATTTACTGATATTTAAGTTCAGGCAAAAAGGGTTATAAAATACAACTACTTGATTCATTTATTGCCTCTCGCTTTTCCATAGATTCCCTCGTAAATCAACTGGTATTTGTTGTAGTTGATTTCCTCAACACGTTTATTGAGAAGCAGGTATCGAAGAACTCTATTCTTGATGTTTTCGTCAGTTAAAAGAACGTAGCTATCGAGATGGTCATAGACACGGCTGTGCCAATTTCTAATTGAAGCCAAGTCCTTTTTGTCGATGCAATCACGAGTAATTTTAGGTTCGTTCTTATAATCTTTTGCAAAGCGAATCGGAAGAGCTTCAAAGAGCCCATTGCAACTGATAAATTCTGCCAGTTTTGCGGCAAAACTACCATTAACAGGAGCCTCACGTTCAAAACACGAGCACCAATCAACCATCGACTGAACAATGTCCTGCTTTTTGGAAGCGTTTATATCGGAGCTGTTTATGATCTCCAACAAATCATCCAACTGGAATCCTTCTTCCGCAGCAAGTCCTGTTTCATACTGGAAAACAAGCTCAACCGCCAACTGTCCTTTTATCACCGCAAGAGCGTAGTCGTCTGTGATAAGGTCGGTCTGATGATATTGTTCTTCGCTTTTGTCAATTTGAGTTAAAACTGCTTCGACCCAGTTATTTTGATACACAACTGCAACACCCATAGGGAATCTGGATATTTCTCTTATTTGACTATCATTAAGTCCCATAGAAAGACCTGCGATTTTGCAGTCCTCATAATCGGGAAGCCTCATAATGATTTTTGTGTTTGTATTTTTTACAGCAGACACATCAACTGCTGTGGGAGACTGGTCAACGATAATAAAACCCTCTCCGTATGTACGCATTTCTGCAATGGCAGAACTAATCATTTCTACGGATTTTGCCTGCACATTTGAGCCTTCGCTACCGCCAGTAGGACTGCGCTTCAAATGTTGTGTGCTTCTTCCATTACGGTTACATGGCGAAGCGGTTGATTTTCTTCGCTTGTACACATACGGTACTCATTCAATTTGAGTATTAGCACACCCATCAACAAGCTCTTAGTTTCCAAAGAAGACACTCGGCTAAGGTCAACGATAGTGTTTTGGTCAAAGAGATATTCTTCATCAATATCATTTACACTACACAAAACTTGACCGGAAATACCATTAGTAAGCGACTTAACTCTCGTCACAAGTGCTCCGGTATAGTCACCCTTGGAATCTGATGAATACGAGGAAGAATTGATGATTTCGGGCAAGGCTTCCAACACGTCATTGAATGTCGGGAATTTGCTGTGACCATTAGGAATATATATGGAGTTTTCCAAATCCCAACCGCATTTTATATACGCTCTCTCAAAGGACTCTTTGAGGATAGCGGGCATAGCTGCGTACAGCGGCCAGCAAGCATTAAATATTTCAATCAATCTGTCAAGATGCTCAAGAACGTGTATTCCTTGATTGAATCGGAACGGATTGATGTGGAGCATTGAGTAGTATCGAGGGTTAGTGCAGTACACATGATTCCAGGCAGCTTGCCGTTAACTAACGCTTATATTCACCCTTGGCAGGCGTCAACTACCAAAAAAGGAATCTTATGTTCAATCATTTCGTCCAAGATACGATATGTTGTATTGGACTTACCGGAACCTGTAGAACCTGTGATGAAGCAATGCGAGCGAAAACTTCAAGGTTAAGCTTGACTCTTGCGGTTTCCTTTTCGCCCATGTGGTAAACCTGTCCAAGCTCAACTTTTTACCACGAGGAGCACCACTTGAAAATCTAACATTGCGTCCAAACTCTGCCATATTAAGAACCGTAACACCAGGGACAGAGTGGTGAGGAAGCCCCATAATATAGGGCATTTCATTACCGCTTATCAAGCTGCAAGGATTAACTGTCTGGCTTTCAACCTCAAAAAACTGGTCATCTCCAGGGATAGAAAAACGAGGATGAATGCAGTAACGCAGGTATTCCAAGAGGGCAGGAGTATTCTCCGTGTTATCTTGTTTCCACACGTTGACGTAAGAGTTTTCAACGCCGGAATCAAAACCTGCCATCAATGCCTTGTATGTACTTGCCGCAACAACGGAAGTTTGCACATTTTCAGAAACAAAGTAACAAGCGATGTCCCATAATCCAAAAGCTTCGCAGTTTTTAATACGAGCAAGATGTTGGTCAATTTTTTCAAGAATATATTTAACGGACTTATTTTCGCTCGTTACGGTGATGGTACGCTATCGCCGGTTGTATCAGTATCGGTCTCGGTTACGGTTTCACCCTTGGTTTCAGATGTTCCACGAGTTACTGCACTTGCCCAGGAGCTACCGGAACTATATCCGGTAGAGGTGCTGTTATTAAAACCGATACCCAAAAAGCCAAACGAAGTTCCATGACTGCGAGAAGTGGAACGGCTATTAAAATGGCTCGTTGTGTCAGTAAGGCTGTCATTAAGGGTTTTGGAAAAATTCTCACTCATGCCTTTAGAAACAGCCTTGCTATAGTTCTCACCATAGGAGAGCTGAGTGGAAGCAAAGGGAGAAAGACCAGAATAAATCTTTTGCAAACCTCGCTTGCGTTGCTCAAGGATTTCTTTATCCAAAGGTTCAGCAATAAACACTGCAGTGTATTCCGAACCTTTCATGGTATCAATAAATTTTTCGATGCCCTGGACAAAGCGTTCTTTATCTTCGTCTCTTGTGGAAGGTACGATAGATACCGAAGAAACATTTTGACGAGTGCCAAACGTCCACTCTTATTTATAGAACCTAAGACTTTCTGAACTTCCTCTTGGGGAATTGCCTGTATCTGGCTTCCGGCGAAATTACCTTTGAAGCTTTTCTTAAAATAGCTTCTGCGGTAGAGGTGTTATCAACAGAACGCACACCAATGTAAAATCCAAGTGCATTTCTTGTACTCTTTATTACGAGGAGACCTGCTGCTTGAATGTTAAAGAAAGCACTATACACGCTGATGAGCTTGTCGTTGGCATTTTCGTCCACATCGTAAACTATGCGCTCAATCTGATATAAACGAATATATTCATCGGACTTTTCAGCAGAGTCAAGTTCTACCAACGGATAACGGTCTAAATTGATCAAATAATTCTTATTTACAAAGGTATCAGCATATAACATTCCTTTTTCCAAGGCGGCGTTAGCCTGTGCTTCATCCAACATAAGTTCAAATTTCTCGGTTTCCATCAGTACCCTCCTGCCGCACATCACTGCGCTACATATGTAAATTTGAAGTGTTAATTCTTGTTTGTGCCAAAATACACTTTAAAGAAATTTTTATTTCGTGATGACTCCTAACGATTTAATGACTGCATCGTTTGTTATTGAATTACACCTTGCGTATTCCATCATAACCATTGCTCGAATAGCTCCCTTTGCCTGGTCATCTAAGTGCTCGATTATTTCTTCTGACTTGTTGCCAAGGAATGAACTTATCTCAAAATCAGAGTAATCCACACCATCATTAAACCGAATAACTAATTCTTTCGGGAAAATGGAAGTTGTCGAATCAATTTATGCGTTTTCCGGTTGTGGTCATAAAAGAGAACCAAAGATAAATAAGTGCTCCATGCCATTTTTCTGACTTTTCGTTCGATTGCACTGTAAGTTTGCCGAGATACTCCGATGAGATTTGCCAGTTCTTCTTGTGAAATTTCTGCGCTTGTTCTTAGAATGGTCAAATTAGGCGTGAGCGTAGCGATAAATCTGTCCTTTTCTTCATCAGTGAGCAACCACTTATTTGTGCTATTCATTCATAAACTCCTTTCGTGATTTCGCAAATCGTAACTTTCGTAAAGTATATAACTTGAAGAAGAAAAACCCGAAATGCCTGCTTTTTCAAGGCGTTTCGGGTTTTATTGACTACATATTTGACGGCTTATACTGAGAAGCCAGCTTATTCATATTGGAATGTTTTAGCTCAAATGACGAATGAACATAACGGTTGAGCGTGATATTTACATTAGCGTGACCAAGCACTTCACTTAAACTCTTGACCTCAAAACCAACCTCTACACATCGAGTTGCAAAAGTATGTCTGAGCACGTGGAAATTAGCCGGTTCAACATTGCACTCTTTTACATAACTTTTAAACCGATTTTGCATAGTGCGAGGCTCAATGTACCGGTCGGTTCCTGTCAAAATGTATGCTTTGGGATTGGATGCGAATTTCTTCGCAACATCAACGATGAACAACGGCAACGGAATCTCACGAATAGAACATTGGCTTTTGGGTTCTGTGATGACAATTTTCGTTTTTGAAACACTTCCGTTTCCTAAATCTTGAATACGTTGCATTGTTTTTCGGATTTTTAGTTTGCTGTGTGCCAGATCAAAATCTTCCCATTGCAGAGCACACAGCTCACCAACACGTATCCCTGTATATAAAGACAAGAGTACCCCAAACTTGAATGGTCCATATCGTTTGTGAGCGTTCCTATCAAGGATTCTTGCTCGGACGGGGTAAAAACCCTCATTTCTTCTCTTTCTTTTTATGGAAAGTTTGCTGAGATTACAAATCACGGGAAGTTCTTTGTATCTCGCATATTCGATTGTACTTTTATAATGGTTAGAATATCGGTAACAGTTTTCGGAGACAGTCCACCGGGAATTATCCAAACGCCCATTCGGTAAGTTGCTGTTCAATAAAGATTTCGATAGCATCTGTTGTAAGTTGCGAAAGCTGAACGGCACCTAAATGCGGCTTGATATGTGTTTTTATCAGATGCGTGTACCGTGCTTGCGTAGATTCTTTGGTATTCAATTGCATTGAATGTAGCCAACAATCTAATAGTTCACCATAGGTTGAAGATTTGTTCTTAGTAGGCTGTACCTTTTGGACATTGCCTCTTTGCTCCGTGAGCTTGCGTTTTACCTCGCTATAGGTTTTTCCGTAAACATAGGCGTATTTTGCTTTATGTTCGGAATCGTAGGAACGAATATATCGCCCCTCTCATCTGCCGTCTTTACGCTTGTAAATGTTTTCGCCTTTTCTTGGCATTGTGAGTAACCTCCTCTCTCTGATGCTGACAAGGATTTTGACGGCGAATAAAAATCAAATAAGAATGGTGAGTGCGATTCTATGTAAAATTTGGTATCAAAAAGTCCATTTTTTAATTCTTTTCGACTTTTCCTCCGTACCTATTGACAAATCCGACAACATCGTGTATGATTTTACACGATACTTGTTGAAAAGTGTTGGACTTCAAGTTATATACTTTACGAAACAAAATGGGGTAGCAGGCATCAAAATCGCTTGCTATTTTTTTGTTTTCGCCTTTGTTATATGAAGCCGAGGTATTGGTGTGTTCGCCAGTATCTCGGCTTTTTTGCGTTCTGGCATTTCTAATCTTTCTGATATAGCTTGATCCAAAGACTAAAAGCACTCAAATTCACATTTTTAATATTTATAGTATGACATAGTCAAGAATAAATATCAATAGTCTGTGGTAAATCAAAAAGAATATTTATAGGCTATATATAGGAGGATGTATAATGAGTGAAATAGCTAAATTTATCGGACAGCGTATCCGTAATTATAGAACGCAACAGAATCTCAGCCAGGAGAAATTGGCCGAAATGGCAGGTTGTCATCCGACCTACATCGGACAACTGGAACGAGGAGAAAAGAACGCTACTCTTGAAAGCGTGGAAAAGATTGCATCCGCCCTCAATATCCCTCTTTCCCGTCTGTTTGAAAAGCTCGGTGATAATGAACAAGAGGATAGCATCCCTTTGAAATGCTACGAATTTGTTTCTGCTAAGACAAAAGCAGAACAGAAACATCTTTACAAAATGCTCATAGAGATGGATAAATATAAAAACAAGTAATCGTTAAGATGTTTTACAACTAAACCTTTTGAGCATTTAATTTGCTTGGGTGCAAATGCACCCACCCCTTATTAGCTGGGTGCATTGATGAACCCCGCACACGAACTACATAAATCCCCAAAACAAAAATAACGGCTTTCGACAGTCTCTTTTGCCCTCGAAAGCGTTATTTTGGCGTTTGAACCGCCATTTTTGTATCAAATGGTATCAATCTTTGGTTATACACATCGGTATAGTGATCAAGGTTTGTAAAACCCTGTTCTTTGGCATATTTTTCAAGCATTTTCTTTTGGTTTACAATGCTGTTACTGTCTCCATTCAGTTCGTCATCTCGTGACAGTCTCTCATAAGTGCTGTTATTCTATTGTTGTCCGGTCTCTTCATAAAATCTCCTTTCCGAGGTATCCATACCTCTGTGACCGGGCATCTATGGATG
>ENA-OQDF01000725-OQDF01000725.1-human-gut-metagenome-genome-assembly--contig:-NODE-725-length-13841-cov-1.500292_pt1 | contig 13841 bp, 22 predicted proteins | sample MGYA00242769_ERZ504597 | MGnify/ENA primary metagenome ERZ504597 (study PRJEB26092, sample SAMD00036305) | human gut metagenome | host: Homo sapiens | study: EMG produced TPA metagenomics assembly of...
GTCGGTAAAGGCGGCGTAGCGTTCTATCAGCTTCAAAAACTTATGCGCCCATCCTCCTGCGTCCTCAAACGCGGATAACTGTTCTTTGAGTTCTGCAAGTTCCGCTTTCAGCGTATAGTATTCCTCCGAATATTTCTGTGACATTTGCTCGTATCGGTCTTGTGGGATAGCACCGAGGGCGTTATCCTCGTAGAGTTTATTCAGCACCTTGTCAATCTGTTCAAGGCGTGTTGTAATTTGCGGAATACGCTTCTGCTGTTTTTTGCTCTTGTCCGTCTGCTGCATATCAAGGTTTTTTCGGACTAATGCTTCAAATTCCTCCCGGTTGCTTATGGAGTATTCTGCAACTTTTTCAGAACATCCGCGATAGTCTGCATGACTAAATCAGCGTCTATGATGTGCGGGGAATTGCATTTGGGATTTTTGGCTTTGCCCTTGTGGTACTCGCTGCAAAAGGCAACATGACGCTTGCCGCCGTTCCTGTAATCTATGCGAATGTGCATTTTTGCGCCGCAGTCTTTACAGAACATCAAGCCCGACAAAGGGTGGATTTCTCCGTCCCCGTTAGGGCGTCTGACAGGCGCGTTTTCCAAAATCCGCTGTACGGTTTCAAAGTCGGCGCGGTCGATAATCGGCTCATGCACATTCTCGGTTATCTGCCATTCGCTTTTATCTACATAGTGGTTGCGCTTGTCCCGAAAATGCTTTGTGGTCTTGAAATTGACAACATCACCACAATACTCCTGCCTTGTGAGTATCTTGGTTAAGGTTGCTTTGTTCCATTTATAGCGATTTTCCTCGTTCAGCGGTCTGCTTTTCGCTGTCCCTCTGTCGTGCTGTTTGAGGTAGAACGTAGGCGTGAGGATTTGCTCGTTTTTGAGATATACGGCAATTTGGTTTCTGTTCTTCCCGCCGATAAACAGACGGAAAATCAAGCGTACCACTTCGGCGGCTTCCTCGTCGATTATCCAAAAATCCTTGTTGTTCGGGTCTTTCATATATCCGTATGGGGCTTCGGTGGCGATGGGTTTGCCGCTTGCACCCTTGGTCCTGATACCCGTTTTTACTTTCTTGCTGATGTCCTTTGCGTACCACTCCGACATGATATTGATAAAGGGCGCAAACTCCAATGTATCGGGATTGTCGCTGTCTATGCCGTTATTGACCGCGATAAAGCGGACATTGTTCCGTCTGAATACCTCCATTGCATTGCCGACTTGGAGATAATCACGCCCCCAGCGCGTCAGGTCTTTCATAATGCAGACGCCTATTTTTCCGTTTTCCACATCCTCCATCATGCGGGAATAGGCAGAGCGGTCAAAGAACCTGCCGCTTTCGTCATCGTCAATGTAGTGCCGGATATTGGTTAATCTCTGCTGTTGGGCGTACCGTTCCAGAAATGCCTTTTGGTTTACAATGCTGTTGCTCTCGCCGCCATCTCTGTCCTCGTCCCCGACGGAAAGGCGGGAGTAAAGGGCTGTAATTTTATTATATTCGTTCATGTGCATACCTCCTGCGTCCACATAGTTTTCCTTACAGTTAAGATTATGCACCACATCGGGCGGAGCCATACTCCATGCCGTGTCGGTACTTTTTGGCGTTTTTGCTTTTCAGATAGACGGCCAGCCTCAGTCCAGCACCACAGCATAAACCCACCAGCAAATCAAGCGGATGCAGACTGGGCAGAGGGTTTGCAAACGCCACCGGAATGGTGCCCATCAGCGACATGATTTATCGCCCAGTTCCTTGCCCTCGGCAAGCCGCCATGCCTCGCCAAGATTGGTCGCAGCCAGCCCAATCACCAGATAGGCAGGTACAAGGCCAGCAGCTTGGTGAACTTTTTCTTATTCATAAGCCACGTTCCTCCTCTTTGTGCCGTACTTTGTCGGGGAGGTTGGCAATGACCTGTGCCAGATCGTGCAGCTTGGCCAGCACAGAGGGACGCTCGGCCTTGTTCAATACTGCTGCCGAATACTCCTTGAACGCAGCGTTCAGAGCGTCTGCATCCTGTGCCTTGAAGAAAATCAGAAACCGAGGTGGTGTGCAGGACAGGTCTTTTTGGATGGCGTAGTCGATGTGATACCGCTTAGCGCAGCGGTCAAAATCCTTGATGCCAGTCTTTTCGATTTCCAGATTGGTCACACCCCGGTTCTGCCGTATGAGCCGCTTCATGGACTGCTTGCCCTGCGATGCACTCTTGTCGTACTGGCGCAGAAAGAACTGCGCCCCTCTCAGGAGTGTGCGGGCAGACAGCTTCGCAGTCGAGATGGCGAAGTTGACCGTCTTGTGCTCGATTTCTTCCTGCATTTCCATCACCTCCAGAGCAGAGAATCAGGCTCAACGGTCATGTCCGGCATCTTTCGGCGGTGCAGTTTTGCTATCTTCCGGGCTGACTGCCTCATCCGGTACACGAACAATCATCATCCGATGCCCCAGCTGGATAAAATCTTCCGGCTGATGAAAATGCTCCTCGTACTTCTGCGCCAGCTCCGGGGAGAGAGATGCAAAATCTTCCTCACCCAGACCGACCACCAGAAAGGTTCCGGCAACCACATCATAGGCTTCGCCGCTTCCGTCCCGCAGCGCGGTTCAGCGGCAGACCCATCAGCTTACCCTCATCGTTGTAGACGATGGCAACAGGATCACTGAACGGGTAGCTGGCACCGATGTTGCCGCCGACTGCCTGCTGCAAGGCTTTCAGGTCAGGGTCGATCTCGACCTGCTTCGGGTAATGCCCCGGTGCGATTTCCAGCACCGTCAGGGTGTTCTTCTCCTGCTCCATGCTTGTCCTCCTCAAATTTGATGGCGATTTCCTGTCCGGCGCGTGCCGCATTCATCAGGGCTGCGATAAAGAACCCGCAGAGCGCACCGGCTTCATAGATCAGAAAGTCTTTCACGAACTCCATTACGCAACCTCCGAAAGCTCAACACCAACATGGCGCGTCTCAGCATCATCGTAGAAAAACAGATGCTCCCGAATAAAATCTTCCACATCGACCTTTTCATATCGGCTCGGAAGCATAAGACAACGCTCATTTTCCTTGCGGCAAAGAAATGCCGTGCCGGTCAGGATTTTTCTTCCGTTTGCAGCGAGAATCTGCTCTGGCTGATAGCGAATCTGGAAATCCGTATGCGGAACGTCAAAGACTTCGTAAGTTCCCTCAAAGTAAGGAAACTTCTTTTGAGGTGATTCATCAAACGGCACACACTGAACGCCTTTTTCGGCACTGATAAGGCAACTTCCGGCCCAACCTCGAAATAGTGATTCAGCTCCTTGATGCACTCCTCGATAATTTCATCGTGTGACAAGCCCGGATACATTGTAGCAAACCTCGCTTTCCGGGCTTTCCGCTGTTCTCTTTTTTCTCTGGTTGACATAAGGACACCTCACTCCATGCAGATGCAGGGAAGCTTCTGGCCGTCAGCCATCAGGGTAACGCTGTGGCGCATCAGGTACTTCTGAAAGAGGTAGACCTGATCGATCGTCAGCGAGATGAACTCGCCATCCATATTGTGCGCACCAGAATGACCGGACCGGTCAGATAGTGCTTGCCCGCCAGTTTCAGCACCTGCGCCGGGTTGTAGCTGAGCAGCAGCGAGCTGTCGGGGATGTTCAGGTACGCATCATCCTCGTCAAAGCAGGCAGAATGTCGGGAGCCTCGTCCAGCGTGATGACTGTCAGTTCCATATCCGGGGCGATGGCAGCAAAATAGATCTCGCCACTGCTCCGGCTCTCCGACAGTGCCGCACAGATGTGCATATCAATGGTGACTTCCTCGGAACGAATAATGGGATTAGAATCATTTTTCATAGGCATTTTCTCCTTTTTTCTAAAGAAAAAGACCCAACCGGGTCTTTCCAATTCATATCCTGTCAGCGTTCTTCACTGTGCTGACGCTTTTTCTGCCACTGCTCCAGCAGCTTGATGATGGTATCTTCCATCTGTTTGGGCGTATAGCTGCGGGGAAAGTATTTTCTCAGGGTGTCATTTTTGATGGTCACCGTATCAAGCTCGCTCTTTTTCTCCTCGCCCATAATGGCAACGATCGTCTCCGTTGTAAAAGTTCCATCCTGAGCCAGCTTCTTGATACGCTTTGCTTGTGAGACAGAAGGAAAGTTCTGGGTATCATCCATTGCCCGGATCACTTCCTGCTGTTGTTCAGGAGAAAGATAGGAAAGCTCCACAGCAGGATTGAAGGACACGGTTTTGTTATCCACCATGTCCAGCAGTTCTGGAATAAGGTTGGTCAGACGGATGAAACGTCGAACAGTCTCACGACTTTGATTATTCTCTGCGCCCAGCTTTTCATTGCTCCGCAACTTCGACACAACTTGTGTCGAAGTTAAATCTGACCTTGTACCTTGATTTTTCATGGCATCCAACTTCATTTTGTACGCAAACGCTCTCTCGCTGGGCAGAATATGCTCACGCTGCAAATTGCTATCTACCATGAGGATTATGGCAGCATCATCGTCCATCTGGCGCACAATGACCGGCAGGGTTTCCAGTCCGGCCAGCTCCGCAGCGTGTTGACGGCGGTGCCCGGAGATAATTTCATAGCCGCCCTTCGGTCTAGGGCGGGCAATCAACGGCGAAAGCACACCGTACTGCTTGACACTTTCCACGGTATCGCTCATAGAATCATCGTCCAGAACCTTGAAGGGATGGTTCTTGAATGGAAACAGCTCTCCAATCGGAATCTGCTGCACCTGCTCGCGCTGTTCTTCCTGCCGGGATTCTTCGGTGGAAAAAATATCATCGTAGCTGCTCAGACTGGCGTTTACGCTGCTTTTTGGCATCGGCCAGCACCTCCTTCGTCAGAGATTTATAGGCTTCTGCCACTTTGCCTTTCGGGTCATGGACAAAGATGCTCTTACCCGCCGCGCTGATTTCCGCTGCACGGACGGAGTGGGGAATCGTCTGACCGAACACTTTGATGTGCTTTCCGTATGCCTGCCGGATCAGCGTGTCGATTTGTCGGCCATAGTTGGTGCGGTTATCTGTCATCGTCAGCAGGATGCCTTCGATTTTCAGCTTTGGGTTGATCTGCCGATGCACCTTGTTGATGGTCTGCAAAAGCTGTTCCAGACCTTTCGCGGAAAGGTACTGTGCCTGTACGGGTATCAGAGCAGTGTCTGCCGCCGCCAGCGCGTTAATGGTCAGCATCCCAAGGGAGGGAGTGCAGTCCAACAGAATATAGTCATAGTCCTGCTTTGCACTGTCCAAGACTTGCTTCAGCATTTTTTCCCGGCTCATGGTATTGACAAGGGCAACTTCCAGCCTGCCAGCTCAATGTTGGCCGGGATGAGGTCTACACCCTCTGCATGGTGCAGCACACCTTCACCGGGCGGAATGCACTGGTCGTTCATGGCTTTCTGCATCAGGGTAGAAAGAGTAACGGGCAGTTCGTCCGGCTTCTGCCAGCCCATACTAATGGTGAGTGAACCCTGCGGGTCAGCGTCTACAAGTAGGACCTTCTTACCCTCGGCGGCAAGGCCAACACCCAGATTTTCACAGGTTGTTGTTTTGCCAGTGCCTCCCTTTTGGTTGACAATGGCAATCGTGGTTGCTTTTTTGGAAATTTTTATCACCCCCGTTTCGCTAAATCGTGGTTGGTCTGATTCTGATAGTAAAGCTGCATGGTGGTCGGTGCGTTGTACAGAGAAGCGAGCAGGTATTGCTTCATGTTCCTGATTGGGCTGCTGTTCTCTGCAAGGCACTTCAACACAAATTTGATGTGGTCGCGTTCAGCTTCATAAATCGGCTACGTACCACCTCGGCGGGCTTATCGTCCCCGGCGATGTGCAGTAGCTTGCGGTTGGTAGCACAGGTGTCCACCAGCAAATCTACGATCTGATAGATGGTGTCCTCATCATCGGCAGAGCCGGAGCAGAAGGTCTACCTCCAAGGACTGAGAAAAATATTCTTCCAGTTGGGTGCGTTTGCTCATCCCATCCGCTTCTTCAGAATAGAATGGATCAGTCTCACTCATTTCAGTATCATTCTCTTTAGTCTTATTACATCGTGATTTTGAAGGGTCTTGACTTGTCGTTTTTGAAGCCTCCAGAATCGTGAAAATCAGATTTTGGAATATTGATTTTGACGATTCTGCCGAAAAGTTCTTCACATACACCAAACTTGGCTTTCCCAGACCTCTGCGTTTTCGTTCAATCAGACCAAACTTTTCGAGTTCCCGGAGCAGCTTGGTCGCTTTGTTGTCTGCGCAACACAACGCCCTCTTGACATCCTCTATCGTGAAGATAATGAACACCCGGTTCTGCTCGTCCAGCCAGCCGTTTTTCACAGACAGGCTCATGCGGTCCAGCAGGATGCCGTACAGGGTTTTTGCATCGGTGGACAGACTCTGGAACCGTGGCTCCTGAAAAAGAGCCTTGGGAATGCGGTAGAACGAAAACAGTTCTCCGGCTTGTCCGTAAAAGTAGTCAAGGGTCATGTGGCTTTTTCAACGTTTTGCTCCAGCTTGTGTTCAAAAAATCAACCGCCTTTCGTTTGAAAATAAAAAGCGCACTCTTTTCTTATTGAAAAGTGGTGCGCTATGTAATATAATGGCTATATAATTTAGCTATCCAAAAGATAGTCGATGAGATATTCTTTCGGAATCATGAAAGATCGTCCGACTTTCAGGCAGCGAATTCTATGTTGATGGATTCTTCTAATGATGCAGTCTGGCTTTTGAAACCGAGTAAAGTTGTTGCTTCTTCGACAGACAGCACATCAGGATAGTTCACAAATAATTTTTTATAATACTCTTTTGCTTGATTTTGATTCATTATCCTTGACTTTCCTTTCGTTTTGTGCCTAAGCAGAGGAGCGTTTTGCCCTGCATCCCTCCTGAACATCCCTCCAATTTCCATTTGGGCGGTCCAAACCGAAAAAACAGAGTAGAGGAAAAACGCATCGAAAAATCGTGGATATTTCAAATTATTGTTCGTTGAGGCGTGAATTTTGCCTTTGCACAGTGGGAACCAGATATCACTAGATATCACTGGATGACACCAGATGGAAGATGAGGATAAAAACTCAAAATCCCTTGTGCTAATAACACGTGTGGGTTCGACCCCCACCACCGGCATTGAAAAGCAGCTTAGAATCGGAAGATTTTAGGCTGTTTTCTTCATATAGAAAACCACAAGCTATGCTTGTGGAAGAATAGAGCCGTAGCGTTGAAACGGTAGAAAAAGAACCTCCTTTTGCTATAATTAGAAGCGGGTAACGCCAACCGCATACTAAAGCAAAAGAGGTTCATCCATATGGACGAGAAAAGTTTATCACATATGAGCTGGAATTGCAAACCTAAAATACAAATACGGAAGGAGAGTGTTCTGGGCGAAAGGATATTACGTAAATACAGTAGGTGGAAATGAAACCAAGATCCGCAAATACATTCAGGAACAAGAGTTCAACGATCAGATGTGCGACCAGTTGAGCTTCAAGGAATACGAAGATCCATTCAAGAATGTAGCTGACTTCGATGACGACGATTCGCCAGAAGTGCCTGCAGATAGTATGAGAAAGTAAAAGCGACGTCAGTGTGCGGTTGACGTCGCTCATTGTGCGCCTTTAGGCGCGGCTGGTATTATGGCCCCTATGGGGCCGTTCTGCAAACCCCGCGTTTTCACGCGGGGTTATGATTGCTGCGCTACGCTTCGCAAACGCGACTTTTGAAAACACGTCACTTTCGGCAGCTTGCAAGAAAAACAAGGGAAACTTTGGCAAAAAGAGAGAGGGCTGGACGGTGCCAGCCTCTTGACAAGGAAAACACAAGGCTCTTTATTATGATAAAGCTATAAGAACATAATAAAGGCAATTATTTGAGATTTTTGAAAAAACGGAAATCATTTTAATGATATGGGACGTTTTAATAGACAGGAAGGGGGTGAACCGTATCCAGACAGAATTATTGCTGCGGAAAGCGCAGAGCGGAGATACGGGTGCGCTGGACACTCTGATTGCAACGTACTATCCACAAATTCTGAACTATTGCCGTTGGCATACAGCAGACGAGCAGCAGGCGCAGGATGCAGCACAGGAAACCTTTTTGAAAGCGGTGCGCTGGCTGGATTCCTGTGGTGGATTTCAGGGGCATTCCGTCCCTTTCTGTACAAAATCGCAAAAACATTTGCATCGATCTGAACCGTACGATGGAGCGGACGGAGGTATCGCTGGAGAGCTTGCCGGGCGAACCCGCCTATCAGGAAAGCGGCTTTGCTGCGGCAGAGGAGAAAGCAAACCTGCGAGCGCTGACGGCCCAGCTGGAGCCGGAACAGCGGGAACTGGTATTGCTGCGGTTCGCACAACAGCTTAAATTGCGGGAGATCGCGCAGATCACAGGTCTGCCCCTGCGCACGGTGCAGTCCCGCCTGCGTGCCGCATTGAAAATCTTGAAAATGCAATTGGAAAAGGAGGACTGGAGATGAATCGAGCCTTTGAAAAAGAACTGTCCAGAGCACTGGCGGCAGAGCCGGACACAGCTGTCCCGGAAACGCTGCTGCGCCGCTGCCGGGCGGAACATGTCGTAAAACAACGGAGTGATTGGCGTGATTTGCTGCACTGCCAGTTCAAATTGCTGGGCTGGAAGGTGTGGGCGCTGGAAGCAATGGCGGCACTGGCGTTGTACAGTGTGGGCCGGGAACTTGCCCTGTGGGAGAAGGCATGGACATTACGCAATGCGCTGTTTGGTCTGAGCACACTCGCCATGCTGACAGCCATGCTCGGTCTGCCGTTTTTATACCGGGCAAGTCAATATAAGATGCTTGAACTGGAACAAGCCACATATGCAGGAATCGGTCGTCCACTGGTGATGCGGTTTTTGCTGCTGCTGGCGGGGGAAATGATCCTGCTGGGAGTGCTGGTACTCAATGTGCGGGCAGCCGTGCCATGGAGCATCGGGCAACTGCTGGCGGTGCTGACCGTGCCATTTCTGACTGCAAACAATGAGCTGCTTCTGCTGCTGCGCTGGGTGCGCCCGGAATGGATGATGACCGGGCTGTACCGCTGTTTGCAGGGCAGCTGTGTTTGCTGCGGTTTGTGCAATTATCGGAACTGCCGAAAGGTCTGCCACTGGCGGCGGGCGTGCTGGTGCTCTGTATGGTGTTGCAGTGCATCCGGCTTGCCGCCCGGTCAGAATATATTGCAGAAGGCTGAAAGGAGCAAGCCATGGAACTGAAAATCCAGAATATTACAAAGCGATACCGGGATAAAACGGCGGTGGATGATGTGTCCATCACTCTCACGCGGGTGTGTGGGGACTGCTGGGGGCGAATGGTGCAGGCAAAACAACCTTAATGCGGATGCTGGCGGGCATTCTGCGGCCCAGCAGTGGCCGGATTTTGTGCGATGGGGTGGAGATTGGGACGCTTGGTGCGGCTACCGGGAAAGCTGGGTATCTGCCGCAGGAATTCGGGTTTTACCCGGAATTCACGGTGCAGGACTATCTGGAATATATGGCGGCACTCAAGGGTCTGCCGCGCACAGAGGCTGCCCGGCAGATCGACGCACTGCTGGAGCGGGTAAGCCTGACTGAGGTGCGCCGCAAAAAGATCGTGAAGCTTTCCGGCGGTATGAAGCGCCGGGTAGGCATTGCACAGGCGCTGCTCAACGACCCGGAATTTTAATTCTAGATGAGCCCACGGCAGGGCTGGACCCTGGGGAACGGGTGCGGTTCCGCAATCTGCTGTCGGAGTTTGCACAGGAACGAATCGTTCTTATTTCAACGCATATCGTTTCGGATGTGGAATACATTGCAGCCGAAATGCCGTGATGAAGGCCGCAAAATCATTGCACAGGACACCACCGAAGGGCTGGTAAAGCAGATCGAAGCCAAAGTCTGGCAGGGAAATATCCCGATGGAACAGCTTGCCCGGTGGGAATACCGGCTGCGGGTGGTGAACCTGCGCAACGAGCCGGATGGGACGGTAACATTGCGGTATCTGGCGGATGCACCGCAGCTGCCGGACAGCGTCCCGGCACAGCCCCGGCTGGAAGATCTGTATCTGTGGCTGTTCCCGGAGGAAATGGAGGAAGCAAAATGAACCTGTATCGTTTGGAATTGAAACGTGTGTGCAAAACTCGTATGACAGCTATTCTGCTGGCCATTGCGCTGGTGCTGGCTGTGGTCATGGCGTATCTGCCGGTGACCTTTATCGGCTGGACGGAACTGGATGCCAGCGGAAACGAAGTGCGTTACACGGGTCTGAAAGCAATCAGGAAACGGCAGGAGCAGCAGGTATCCGGTACCATCACGCCGGATGTCATGCAGGAAGCACTGGAAGCCTATCAGCGGGTGTACCGGCAGCATGATGCAAGCTCCATCAACGATATCCCGGTCGAGGTGTTTTATAAAGAACTTGCCCGGTATCAGCCTCTTGTGAACAACGCAAAGGAAGCCTTTGCCGACTCGAAAACCGGCATGGCACCGGGCGTGATGGGGCTGACCGCAGAGGATATGCAGAACTTTTACAGCCAGCTCCCCAAACGGCTGGAATCGGTGATCTGGCTGGAACAAAGCGGAAAGCCCGGCTATGAGCAGGCGCAGGCCATTGCACAGAAAAAGTTCGATGCTGTACAAAAACCGTTCACCTATTCATTTGGGGTCAGTTCAGACGCAATGGATTACCAGACCCTGTTGAGCTTGCTGCTCACCCTGCTGTGCGCGGTGATTGCGGCCCGGTGTTTGCATCGGATGCACAGACCGGGGCGCAGGACATCCAACTGTGCACAAAAAACGGCGGTCTGCGGCTAGCAGCGGCAAAGCTGGCGGCGGCGTTCAGTATCACAGGGGCGGCGTATCTGCTCTGCGGCGTGGTGTGGATCCTGGTCACGAATGCTCTGTTTGGTTGGGAAGTACCCAAACTTCCGTGCAATGGCTGTTTTCTGTGACCAGCCTGCTGCCGTATACCGTTGGCCAGATGGAGTGGGTCATGCTGGTGGCAAACTTCCTGATCTTCTTTGCGGAGGTGGCCTTTGTGCTGATGGCATCCGTATGGGCCAAGAACAACCTGACTGCTTTGTCTGTGGCACTGATCAGTGTGGTGGCACCGCTGATTGTTTATATGGTCGTGCCGGGCTCTTTGGAGAATGGCTGTCCACCCTGATTCCGGCAGGAGGCATTGGGCTTTCCAACGCATTGATGTATAAAATGATCAGCTTTGATTTTCTCTATGCAGGCGGGCATACCTTCTTTCAGGCAGATGTACTGCTGGCATCGGCACCGGTCAAGATCGTTCTGCTCGTTGGACTGGCAGCATGGGGGTATCTGCGAAAGACCAAGGTGGCTTAAAAGGAAACGGCTACTGAAAAAAGTTCATCGGATGCATAGAAAACTGCATCGGATGAACTTTTGTGTCCTAAGCTCCCTGCCATGAATCGTAGTTGTTGATGTACATTTGATGCTTGGTCTAAACAGGCAAGATTGCAGCTGCCGTTTTGGGCTTGAACCCGACCGTTTTCCCGGCTTTGAATAAAAATCCGATACCTGATCCAGCGCAACTTTGTGTTCCGCGGCAAGGTCGACCTTGCCAAGCAGATCACCTGGTGCTGGCATTCTGTCTGATCACCTGCTTCGTTAACTTCATCAACCGCGTGTGAGCGGCGGCTGCGGGCCTGCTGGTGCCGGACTTTATCTATAACATCGGAACCACGATGCTCAACGGCGACATTTTGATGCTGATCTTCTTCTTTGTCAACAAAATCATCTTCCGGAGAGGGAAGCAAAAAGATATAGGGCAATAACCGCCATAATTCCTAAGTGCCGATACGGCGAGCGAGGTGCGGCAGCTGCTAAGCCAAAGCGCAGATAATACTTTGTGTATTATCGAGCATTTTGCAACGCAGATGCGTGCCGCAGCGCCGGAGCGGCACTTAGAATTGTGCGGTATTGCCCATTACTTCTAATCCTATATTATAGCATCCCACTGCACCGGCGTACAGGGATGTGAAAGCTCCCGGATAAAAAAGTTGCCGGGAAACTTGACAAGGCTGTGCAGATACGATATAAAAGTACTATGACATTCTGTATATGTGTGCCCTGCGTGCTGATACCGGCATGGCAGAAATACGATATTGATACGGGTAAGGAGTAAAAGCTATGGAATCCGAAGTTTTTGAGCGCATCCGCGATTATCTGGCTGACCAGCTTGACATCGAGGCTGAAAAAATCACCCCCGAAAGCGATATTATCAATGATTTTGGCGCAGACAGCCTGGATGTGATCGATATGATCACTACCCTGTCTGACGAGTTCGGGGTCGAGATCCCGGACGAGGAGATCGAAAATTTCCACACCGTGGGCGATGTGGTTGTCTATGTGGAAGAGCATATGCAGTAATGCGGCATGGAAGCATGCAGTTTTGTAAGAAAGTGTGAGGGGAACCAATGGCAAACGATAAGAAAAAATGGTCGAAGCAATCACCGCACAGGAAGTTGATTTCGCACAGTGGTATACGGATATCTGCACCAAGGCAGAGCTGGTTGAATATTCCAGCGTCAAGGCTTTGTTGTGTTGCGCCCCTATGGCTATGCAATCTGGGAGAACATCCAGAAAATTCTGGATGGCCGCTTTAAGGCAACCGGCCACGAAAACGTGGCCATGCCTGTGCTGATCCCGAAAGCCTGCTGAAAAGGAGGGCGAGCTGGTGAACGGCTTTGCCCCCGAAGTTGCCTGGGTCACTGCAGGCGGTTCTGACCCGCTGGAAGAGCGCCTTGCTGTGCGCCCCACCAGCGAAACGATGTTCTGCGACCATTTCAGCCATGTGCTGCATTCTTACCGTGACCTGCCTATGCTGTACAATCAGTGGTGCAGCGTGGTTCGCTGGGAAAATCCACTCGCCCGTTCCTGCGCACCCGTGAGTTCTGGTGGCAGGAAGGCCATACCATCCACGAGACTGCGAGGAGGCCAAGGCTGAGACCGAGCAGCAGCTGAACTGCTATGCCGACTTTGCCGAGCATGATCTGTGCATCCCCGTGCTGAAAGGCCGCAAGACCGATAAGGAAAAGTTTGCCGGTGCCGAGGCTACCTACACCATCGAAGCCATGATGAAGGACGGCAAAGCCCTGCAGAGCGGCACCAGCCACTATTTTGGCGATAAGTTCAGCCGCGCCTATGACGTTACCTTTACCGGCCGCGACAACACCCTGCAGTACCCCTTCCAGACCAGCTGGGGCGCTTCTACTCGTTTGATCGGCGCTATCATCATGACCCACCGGCGATGACGACGGTCTGATCCTGCCCCCGGCCATTGCCCCGGTGCAGGTGGTCATCGTTCCCGTTGCCGCCCACAAACCCGGCGTACTGGACAAATGCCGCGAACTGGCTGCCGAAATCGGTAAGTATGCCCGCGTGAAGCTGGACGATTCCGACAAGCAGCCCGGCTGGAAGTTTGCCCAGTGGGAAATGAAGGGCGTGCCTGTTCGCCTGGAAGTCGGCCCCCGCGATATCGAGAACGGCCAGTGCGTGCTGGTCCGCCGCGATACCCGCGAAAAGCAGTTTGTGAAGTTTGAAGATCTGGCCACCGCAATTCCCGCCGCAATGGAAGCTCTGGCCAAGGATCTGTATGACCGCGCTTTGCAGAACCGCGAAAACCGCACCTGGAGCGCCACCACCATGGACGAAGTGAAAAAGATCGTGTCCGAAAAGACCGGCTTTGTCAAAACCATGTGGTGCGGTGACCTGGCCTGTGAGGAAGCCATGAAGACCGAAGCAGGGCTTTCCAGCCGCTGCATGCCGTTCGAGCAGGAACACCTGTCCGACGTATGCCCGGTCTGCGGCAAGCCCGCCAAGAGCATGGTCGTCTGGGGCATCGCATACTAAGCCAATCCCGGC
>ENA-OQDF01000726-OQDF01000726.1-human-gut-metagenome-genome-assembly--contig:-NODE-726-length-13783-cov-6.518673_pt1 | contig 13783 bp, 21 predicted proteins | sample MGYA00242769_ERZ504597 | MGnify/ENA primary metagenome ERZ504597 (study PRJEB26092, sample SAMD00036305) | human gut metagenome | host: Homo sapiens | study: EMG produced TPA metagenomics assembly of...
TTTGATCTTGCAGCCACATTAAACCCAAGAAATTTGCCCTTACACCATCTTCAAAATAAAAATGGCCATTCCTTGTCGTTACAAATCCATGTTTTCCAGCTGGTGCATCCAAAAGATAAGAATAATCGAGAACACCTTTATTTGGATTCGTTTTATTAATTTTAATCGGTTGTCTCATGCGTATGATCCGCCTTTCCTTTTTTCTAATCGCACTTTATCAAAAATGAAAGGAAAGATATTACATAAAAACATACAAAATTATATGTTTTCGTATTGTTATTTTTCTTTTTCCATTTTATACTTTAAATTTGGAAGTGAAGGAATCGTGAATTGCTTTGCAGAAACTTTCAAACGAAAATTTGATCCACTGCATCCCACAGATACCAGGAGAATATCATATGAATTATGTTACTTTTTGTAAAAATTACTATGCCGTTACAGGAATTCCTACGAATCTAATTACTGAAGCAGGAGCTATTTACTCTGCTTTATCAGAACAGCTCCACATCTCAACAGAGAGCCCTTATCCGCTTTATCCATCCGATTATAATCCCGAATTTCGTTTTGCATCTCCCGACATTGTATATGGCTCTGTCCAAATTGAGCTACTGGTGAATATATCATCTTAGGCCCGGTTTTTTCCGTTCCTGTGACAGATGAGCTCGTCCGCAGTTATATGCATGACTCTGCCACGCCCCTGAAGTACAAGGAAGTAATCGCTGAGGCTCTCGCCTCCATTCCCCGGTTATCACATATCCAATTTTGTCAGCATCTTGTTTTCCTGCATCAATGTGTGAACCACAAGGAAATCAGTGTGTTGAAATTATTGGGACAGCGTGCACCCCAGCAATTGCGGCAGAGCCAGCAGCATTTGAAATCCATTACAGAAAATATGGAAAATAAAAAGATGCATAACACTTACCAGTTTGAATGCGAACTTTTCAGTTTGTTCAAAACGGAAATGTAAATGCTTTGCAGAATTTTTTGAAGAATAATACATTACAATTAGAAGAAGGCAGACTTGCAAAAACCCCGATTCGCCATGCCAAAAATCTTTTTATCGTGACAGCAATCAAAACCGCTGTTCTTGGTGCCATTCCGGGAGGAGTAGATATTGAAAAAACATATCAGCTTCTGGATCTTTATATTCAGGAATGCGAGGCACTGCAGTCACTGGAAAAATCCAGGCACTGCAATACTCCATGATTCTGGATTTTGTCAGCAGGCAGGTGAAACCAAAATCCCTGCTGGAATCTCAAGAGAAGTTTATACCTGTATGAATTTTATCCGTACACATACAAACGAATCCATCTCCGTGAATGATGTCGCGGATTCCATTCAGAAAAGTACTTCCTACACGATGAAAAAATTCAAAACTGAGCTCGGCTTTACCATAGGTGCTTTCATTACAAGATGTAAATTAGAAGAAGCTAAAATGCTTTTAACCTACAGTACAAAAAGTCTGGCTGAAATCAGCAGTTATCTCTGCTTTTCCAGCCAGCCTCATTTTCAGAGTTTATTCAAAAAACAGTATCATATGACTCCTTTAGAATACCGGAAAAAATCCGGTGTAATGGATACTATACGGCTTTAGTTTATCCTTTCCAGAGGCCCATTACAAAAACCTCACCTGCCGTTTTATCTTTTGTATGAAAACAGCCGATGAGGTTTTTGCTAAGAATGAACATCAGTGCAGATGATAAACCAGTTTCACAAACGCCGGATCATCATGGTTTACAATTTCACTGTGTCCGAGATGTTTGTAAAACAGAACATAAAAAAGCTTTCAATCCTTGTTTCAATCCCTCTGAGTTCATCATACAATCTGTCGTTTCACCCCTTATTTTCTGACATTTCTGTGGAAATATACTTTTTTCTTCCTCCTTCATTGCGAATCTTTCCGGGAAATGCTATAATAGCCAAAGTTGAAAGCGCGAAATCCGAAGCATTTGCAAGCTGCTTCGGAAAAAAAGACCATCCCCCGGACAAAAAGAGAGGGGATATGTCCATCCTACGGGACATAAGAAAGGAGTTATTCTATGCCTTATGATGACGTACAAAAATTTTCAGAGGCAGCCGTAAACAAAGCAAGGCTGCTGAAAGAACACCCGGGGAAATACTTTCTCCGTGCAGTCATGGCCGGTTTCTTTATCGTGGTTGCCATGATTTTCTCCAACGTGGTAGGCAATACGTTCCAGAGTACAGATCCTGCCTGGGGAAAACTGCTTGGCGGTATTGTGTTTGCCATTGCGGTTCTGCTGATCGTTTTTATCGGTGCAGAGCTTTTCACCGGAAACAATCTTGTTATGGCATTTGGGGCCTATGACAAAAAGTCTCCTGGGCACAGGTTGGAAAAGTATGGCTGGTAAGCTACATCGGAAACTTTGTCGGATGCCTGATTCTCTCCGTAATTTTCGTACTGGCAGGTGCTTCCGGTACTGCCGATTATTACGCAGGATTTATTGGAAATAAACTTTCCATTCCTGCCGGAGAAATGTTTTTCCGTGCCATTCTCTGCAACTTCTTCGTCTGCCTTGCCGTTGCCTGCGGCATGAAATGCAAAAATGAAGTTGCGAAATTTTTCATGATCATACTTTGTATCTCCGGATTCGTTGTTGCCGGTTTCGAACACTGCATTGCCAATATGGCAACCTTCGTTACCGCCGCACTTCTCGTTCCGGGCGGCATCTCTCTTACCGCCGCGCTGAAAGTATGGTAATTGTAACTATCGGAAATATGATCGGAGGCGGACTGCTCCTTGCCTGGCCGCTTCGAATGATGAGTGCAGATAAATGACAAAATCCTTATACATTGCGGAGAAACCGAGCGTCGCTCAGGAATTCGCAAAAGCATTAAAACAGAATATGCAGCGCAGGGACGGGTATCTGGAGTCGGAAACTTCCATCGTAACCTGGTGCGTCGGCCACCTGGTTACGATGAGCTACCCGGAAAAATACGATCCTGCGTTAAAAAGGTGGAGTCTTGAGACCCTGCCTTTTTTGCCTGAAAACTTTAAATATGAAGTAATCCCGGAAGTAAAAAAGCAGTTCAACATCGTGAGCGGCCTGCTCCACCGGGAAGATATCGAAACCATTTATGTCTGTACCGACTCCGGGCGCGAGGGAGAATATATCTACCGCCTCGTCGCACAGATGGCCGGTATCAAAGACAAGAAGCAGAAACGTGTCTGGATTGATTCACAGACAGAAGAAGAAATCCTGCGCGGCATCCGCGAAGCAAGGATGAAAGCGAATACGACAATCTCTCAGCTTCCGCTTATCTCCGTGCCAAAGAAGATTACCTGATGGGCATTAACTTTTCCCGTCTTCTCTCGTTAAAATACGGAAACGCCGTCGCATCGTATCTCGGCACCAAATACCAGTCCATCTCTGTCGGCCGTGTCATGACATGCGTGCTCGGCATGGTCGTGCGCCGCGAACGCGAAATCCGCAGTTTCGTAAAAACACCGTTCTACCGTGTCATCGCCGGTCTTTCTTTTAACGGGCGGAATTTCGAAGGCGAATGGCGTGCCGTTAAAGGAAGCCGCTATTTTAACTCGCCGCTTCTCTATAAGGAGAATGGATTCCAGAAAAAAGAAGACGCACAGAAGCTGATTGACGAATTAAAAGCACAGAACCCTCTGATCCCGCGCGTTCTGAAAATGGAGCGGAAAAAAGAGAATAAAAATGCGCCGCTGCTCTACAACCTTGCGGAGCTGCAGAACGACTGTGCCCGCTTCTTCAAAATCAGCCCGGATGAAACGCTGAAAGTCGTCCAGGAGCTTTACGAGAAAAAGCTGGTTACCTATCCGCGTACCGACGCCCGTGTGCTTTCTTCTGCCGTTGCAAAGGAAATCAGCAAGAACCTGCGCGGCCTGCAGCAGTACAACATCTGCCGCGGTCTTGCGGATGAAATTTTACAGGGCGAGAGCTGGAAAAAGATCGGTTCCACCCGTTATACGAATGATAAACAGATCACTGACCACTACGCAATCATTCCGACCGGACAGGGCCTTGGCAATCTGCGGAATCTTTCGGAGCTTTCCGCCAAAGTATACGAAACGATTGTCCGCCGTTTTCTTAGCATCTTCTATCCATCGGCCGTCTATCAGAAGGTCGTGCTTGTGACGGAAATCGGCGGCGAACAGTTCTTTTCCAACTTCCGTGTCCTCGTGGAGGAGGGCTACTTAAAAGCAATGCACTACTCCTTCTTCCGTAAAAAGGATGAGGACGAGGACGGAAAAAAGGACGAGGAAACAACGTGCGATCCCGCATTTCTTGTCGCGCTGTCCCAGTTAAAGAAAGGCAGTGAACTGAACCTGCTCGGCCTTTCAATGAAAGAGGGCGAAACCTCCCCGCCGAAGCGCTATACTTCCGGTTCCATGATCCTTGCGATGGAGAATGCCGGACAGCTCATCGAAGATGAGGAGCTGCGTGAGCAGATCAAGGGAAGCGGCATCGGAACGAGTGCAACGCGTGCGGAGATCTTAAAAAAGCTTGTCTTTATCAAGTATCTCGCGCTGAACAAAAAGACACAGGTCATCACACCAACGCAGCTCGGTGAAATGATCTATGACGTCGTCCACCAGTCCATCCGCCCGCTTCTGAACCCGGAGCTGACAGCAAGCTGGGAAAAGGGACTCACCTATGTGGCGGAGGGATCCATTACCTCTGAGGAATATATGGGAAAACTGGAAAACTTTGTAACACGCCACACCGTGAATGTAAAGCAGATGCGGAACCAGTTCCAGTTAAAGAGCAGTTTTGATGCGTCCGCGCCGTACTATAAAAAAGCCTCTTCCACACGTTCCGGTGCCGGAAAAAGCACGTCTCAAGAAGCTCTTCTGCAAAGTCTTCTTTGAACAGAAAAAAGACCGCACAGAACACTTGAAATGTGGTAAGATAAACAGGAACAGAAAAAAGAAAGGATGAATCACTCATGAAAGATGCAACCATTTCTGAACTTTATGATTTAACCCAGACCATTGCCGCAAAAATCTTTGAAGGCAAAACGTATCCATGGGAAGTGCTTCCGCTCATCAAGGACTTTATTCTTGAACTCGGCGAGACGCTTGATCCGGCAGAATACGAAAAACGCGGTGAAAATATCTGGATCGCAAAAGATGCCAGTATCGCACCGACCGCTTCCATCAACGGCCCATGCATCATCGGAAAAGGCGCGGAGATCCGCCAGTGTGCTTTTATCCGCGGAAATGCCATCGTCGGCGAGGGCGCTGTCGTTGGTAACTCCACCGAGCTGAAAAATGTCATTCTCTTTAATAAAGTACAGGTTCCGCACTACAATTACGTCGGTGACTCTGTTCTTGGCTACAAAGCGCACATGGGTGCCGGTTCCATTACTTCCAATGTAAAGTCCGACAAGAAGCTTGTCGTTGTCAAAAGCGCCGATGAGCAGATCGAAACCGGACTGAAAAAATTCGGTGCGATGCTCGGCGATGAAGTTGAGGTCGGCTGTAACAGCGTATTGAACCCGGGAACGGTTGTCGGAAGAAATTCCAACATTTATCCACTCTCCTGTGTTCGCGGCGTGATCCCGTCAGGTCATATTTTTAAGAATGCGAAAGAAATTGTCAAAAAAATCTGATAATTAAAAAAATTCTCTTTTATCGAGAGAAAACCAAACCGATTGATTTAAAAGACCGCCGGAAATTTTATCGTTTTCCGGTGGTCTTTGCAATTTTTATCAAAATATGCTGGACGAATGGCCAATTTTGTGAGACAATAACCATAGGTCTGTGAACAGGCTGGAAACAGTCCGTTCGAAAGACAAAAGCTCAAATAAGTACATATTTGAAAGGAGTTTAACAATGACTTATTCACACGAAGTAGAAATGATGTGTCCGGTTGCCCAGGGCGTGCATCACGGTGCAGCTCCGATTCCGGAGGAAGCAAAATGGGTAAAAGCAAAAGAAATCAAAGACATTTCCGGATTCACTCACGGTATTGGCTGGTGCGCACCGCAGCAGGGTACCTGCAAGCTGACTCTGAACGTAAAAGAGGGCGTTATCCAGGAAGCTCTCGTTGAGACCATCGGATGTTCAGGAATGACTCATTCTGCAGCTATGGCATCTGAGATTCTGCCAGGACTTACCATCCTTGAGGCACTGAATACTGACCTTGTGTGTGATGCTATCAATACTGCTATGAGAGAGCTCTTCCTGCAGATCGTTTACGGAAGAAGCCAGAGTGCATTCTCCGAGGACGGACTGGTTGTAGGCGCAGGCCTGGAAGACCTTGGTAAAGGACTTCGTTCCCAGGTTGGTACCATGTACGGAACTCTTGCAAAAGGACCTCGTTACCTGGAGATGACCGACGGTTATGTAACAGGTATCGCTCTGGATGCAGATGATGAGATTATCGGTTACAAATTCATCAACTTCGGAAAGATGATGGACTTCATCAAAGCCGGCGATGATGCAAACACAGCTTTCGAAAAAGCAAGCGGACAGTACGGACGTGTTGCTGATGCTGTTAAGATCGTTGACCCGAGAAAAGAGTAATCAGATAATTTAGGAGGATAGGAAAATGGCTTTATTTGAATCATATGAAAGAAGAGAGAAACAGATTCTGGCTAAGCTTGCTGAGTACGGAATCAACTCCATCGAAGAAGCTGCAGAAGTTACAAAAGCTGCTGGCCTTGATGTATACAAAATGATCGAAGGCATTCAGCCAATCTGCTTCGAGAATGCAAAATGGGCTTACACTGTAGGCGCAGCAATCGCAATCAAAAAAGGATGCCGCAAAGCTTCTGAAGCTGCTGCAGCAATCGGTGAGGGACTTCAGTCCTTCTGTATCCCGGGTTCTGTAGCAGATCAGCGTAAAGTTGGTCTTGGCCATGGTAACCTTGGTAAAATGCTTCTGGAAGAGGACACCGAGTGCTTCGCATTCCTGGCTGGACATGAGTCCTTCGCAGCTGCTGAGGGTGCTATCGGTATCGCTGAAAAAGCAAACAAAGTACGTCAGAAACCTCTGCGTGTTATCCTGAACGGTCTTGGAAAAGACGCTGCTCAGATCATCGCTCGTATCAACGGCTTTACTTATGTAGAGACTGAGTATGACTACTACACCGGAGAACTGAAAGAAGTATTCAGAAAAGCATACTCCGATGGACCGCGTGCGAAAGTTAACTGCTACGGCGCTAACGACGTTCGCGAAGGCGTTGCTATCATGTGGAAAGAGAACGTTGACGTTTCCATCACCGGAAACTCCACCAACCCGACTCGTTTCCAGCATCCAGTTGCAGGTACCTACAAAAAGAGCGTATCGAAGCTGGTAAAAAATACTTCTCCGTTGCTTCCGGCGGTGGTACAGGACGTACTCTTCACCCGGACAACATGGCAGCAGGTCCTGCTTCCTACGGTATGACCGATACTATGGGACGTATGCATTCTGACGCTCAGTTTGCAGGTTCTTCTTCTGTACCGGCTCACGTAGAAATGATGGGTCTGATCGGCGCAGGAAACAACCCAATGGTTGGTATGACTGTTGCTGTAGCTGTTGCTGTTGAAGAGGCAGCAAAAGCTGGCAAATTCTAAGATTAGCCAAACCTTGCGTAAATAAAATTATTTGAGCAAAAAAGAAGCGCCGCGGGAATTTTCCCGTATGGCGCTTCTTTTTTGCTGCTTTCGATATCCTGCAAACTATATTCTTTTGATCCATGCACAAAAAATGCCTCTGAACCCAAAACGTTTCAGAGGCGTTTTTTTATATCATTCTAAGCATTATTTTGCAGCGATAAACTTCTTTGCAACCAGTGTCTCTGCACAAAGTACTGCTCCGCCTGCTGCGCCGCGGACCGTGTTGTGGGACAGACCTACGAATTTCCAGTCGTAGATGGAATCCTCTCTTAAACGGCCTACGTTGATTCCCATACCGTTCTCGTAGTTGACATCCAGTGTTACCTGCGGACGGTTATCTTCTGTCATGTAACGGATGAACTGTTTCGGTGCGCTTGGCAGATTCAGCTCCTGCGGAAGGCCTTTGAAGTTCTCCAGTTTTTCGATCAGCTGCTCTTTCGTCGGTTTCTTGCGGAATTTTACGAAAACAGCTGCGGTGTGTCCGTTTAATACCGGAACACGGATACACTGACAGGTGATCTTCGGCTCAGTTGCTTTTACGATCACGCCGTTTTCAATTTTACCCCAGATACGAAGCGGCTCCTGCTCGCTCTTCTCTTCTTCTCCGCCGATGAACGGGATGATGTTTCCTTCCATCTCCGGCCAGTCTTTGAAGGTTTTTCCTGCTCCGGAAATTGCCTGGTATGTGGTTGCAACCACTTCATATGGCTCGAACTCTTTCCATGCCGTTAATACCGGTGCATAGCTCTGGATTGAACAGTTCGGTTTTACAGCGATAAAGCCTCTCTTGGTTCCCAGACGTTTTTTCTGAAACTCGATAACATCGAAGTGCTCCGGGTTGATTTCCGGAACTACCATCGGAACATCCGGTGTCCAGCGGTGTGCGCTGTTGTTGGAAACAACCGGTGTCTCGGTCTTTGCATATGCTTCTTCAATCGCTTTGATCTCATCTTTCGACATATCAACAGCGGAAAATACAAAATCTACGGTAGATGCCACATGCTCTACATCATTTACATTCATCACAACGAGCTTTTTCACTGCTTCCGGCATTGGAGTATCCATTTTCCAGCGTCCGCCGACTGCTTCCTCATATGTTTTTCCGGCACTTCTCGGACTTGCTGCCAGGGTCACAACTTCAAACCACGGATGGTTCTCCAGCAGAGAAATAAATCTCTGCCCCACCATACCGGTTGCTCCTAAAATTCCTACTCTCAATTTCTGCTCCATTGGTTTCATCTCCTTGTTCTTCTGTGGCGTACATTTGTGCGTCTCATGTCATACTATACCAATTTTTTCAAAATTGCAACTGTTTTTTCAATTTTCCTGTAAATATTTTTTATTCTGCTCGATGACAGCCTGCATCGCATCTGCTCCCGGCGCACCGATCGTGTTGCGTCGTTCTACGCAGTTCTTCATGCTGATGGCATCATAAATATCATCCTCGAAGACCGGCTGATCGCTTTGTACTCTTCGAGTTTCATATCATCAAGGGAGATTCCTTTGTCAATGCAGTACAGAACGAGACGGCCGACAATGCCATGTGCATCGCGGAACGGAACGCCTTTTCCAACAAGGTAATCAGCTGCGTCCGTTGCATTCGTGAAACCGTTCTTTGCACTGTTCTCCATGCGGTCTTTTTTGAAGCGCATGGTAGAAAGCATGCCATTGAACAGAGCCAAGCATCCTTTTACGGTGTCGATGGCATCGAAGGTCAGCTCTTTATCCTCCTGCATATCTTTGTTGTACGCCAGCGGGATTCCCTTCATAGTGGTGAGCATTGACATCAGAGCTGCGTAAACGCGGCCTGTTTTTCCTCGAACAAGCTCTGCGATATCCGGATTCTTTTTCTGCGGCATGATACTGCTTCCGGTGCTGTATGCGTCGTCGATGTCCACAAACTGATACTCATTGGTATTCCAGATGATGATCTCCTCGGAGAAGCGGGAAAGATGCATCATAATCGTAGAAAGAGCACTGAGGAGCTCAATGACATAGTCACGGTCGGATACGGAATCCATGCTGTTTAAGGTCGGGCCGTCAAAGCCGAGCAGCTCTGCTGTGTAAGCGCGGTCCAACGGATACGTCGTTCCAGCCAGCGCACCGGAACCGAGCGGACAGTAATTCATTCTCTTGTAGATGTCTGCAAGGCGGCCTCTGTCGCGGCGGAACATTTCAAAATATGCGCCCATGTGATGTGCCAGTGTGATCGGCTGTGCTTTCTGCAGATGGGTGAATCCCGGCATATAGGTGTGAATGTTCTCTTCCATGATTTTTTCAAGTGTTACCAGCACCTCTTTGACGAGTGCATCAATCTCGGTGATCTCATCGCGGACATAAGTTTCATATCGAGGGCTACCTGGTCATTGCGGCTTCTTCCGGTGTGCAGCTTCTTTCCGGCGTCTCCGATGCGGTCGATCAGGTTTGCCTCCACGAAGCTGTGGATATCCTCATATTCGCTGGTGATTTCCAGTTTTCCGCTCTCCACATCGGCAAGAATCCCCTCCAGTCCTGCAAGAATCTGGTCTCTCTCCTCTTCTGTCAGGATGCCCTGTTTTGCCAGCATCTTTACATGTGCATGCTGCCTTTGATGTCCTGTTTATAGAATTTCTGATCAAAGCTGATGGATGCATTAAAATTATACACTAACTTGTCGGTCTCTTTTGTGAACCGTCCGCCCCATAACTGTGCCATTTTCATTCCTCTTTTCCTGTAAGTTTTTTAAATTATCATGCATTATTATACAAGCATCCAACCTTCCTTTGCAAGTCAAATCACCTACTTTCCCGAATTTCGGCGTTTTGTGTAGTTTTTTTCCAGCCAGCCCAAGATGCCGTACAATCCTGCCGCAACGAGGCAGAGAATCAGGATGGACAGGATTACCCAGTCAAGTCTGAACAGATTTGCCCACCTTTTGCGGCAGAGACGCTCGTCAGCCGCCCGATTTGCCGCTATCCAGAGCTCTTCAGAGACGATAGCAGGAATTTTCCCCGCATAGACGTACTGCCCGCCCGGCGGTGTAGGGAGCGTTTTTCCGGTGTTAAAATCGTAATGCTTCTTGTTCATGACTACGGTGCCTTTATTCATGGGATTCCGCACCATGCGGATAATGTCTGTTCCAGAGAATGGTTTTCCGGCGCGGCTGCGGACGCCCTCCGCTGCCAGAACCGCCGCAATTTTCCGTCCGCCGAGACCGTCTGCACAGAGTTCGTACATACGGCGCTTCACTGCGGCCTCCTCCGGGATGATCTCAATCGCTCCGTCTGCCGTCCGCCGGTAACCATAACTTTTTGAGGTCAGCACCGGCTTTCCATTATTCTGCTGCCGTTTCTGGTGCGCCAGATTCATCTTCTTGCTCAGCTCCCGGCTGTACTCCTCCGCCAGAATCGCCTTAATGCCGGTCAGAAGCGCGTCTTCCGGCGAATAGAATGTGTTCTCCAGATAAAAATACAGCCGCTTTCCGGCGCAGTTTAAGCGGTCTGCGAACAGATACCAGTCCCGCGTGTTCCGCATCAGGCGGTCCTGCGACTTGATTACGACGACATCAAACCGGTTCTGCTCGAGATCCTCGTACAGGCGGTTATATTCCCATCTGCCCTTCCGGCTCGTACCGGAGCGGCTCTCCACGTAGGCATCCACAAGCTCCATCCTCTTGCCCGGATTGCCTCTTCCGCCTCCGCCACCTGTCTTACCAGCGCATCCTTCTGGTTTTCCTCCTCGGTGCTGCACCTTGCATAATAAACCGCACGCAGCTTCTCCTCTTCCATCTCCTGTCTCACTTTCCAGATGCTTCTCTTTACTATATAGAAAAAAGGACCGGAAAGTTCCGACCCTCTTTTTGTAATTTCTTTTACGGATTGCACCGTCCGCACGGCTCATAGCCTTCGGCGATCAGGTCCTCGCGCGGTCCCTGATATGTCGCCTTGTTTTCATCCTTAATCGAGCTGACGCTGGAGCATGACGGCAGGTGGAATTTCATGCTGGATGTGTTCATGACATATTCCTGCTGATCCGTCATCGTTCCGCTGCTTTCGCTTAACGTGCTGTCTCCCGTTGCATAATTAATTGAGATGCCCGGCTGATTGTTGTATGCGAAGATATGGAAGGAAATGCCCTCGCCGTCATCTTCCATGGAAAGTGCCTCCATCTCCACACCGTCCGCTACAAGGTTGTCCCCGGTAAAAATTGGTGTAACGCGGTACAGCACATGGTTTCCGGTCTCTTTGACGTAGTCGGCAACCATGTTTTCAAACGGCAGCATGCCCTCGACATTCAGATAACGTGTTCCAGTGATCAGATTCTTCTCGTTTGCATTCTCACCGGTCAGCTGGTATCCGATCAGATGGCAGCGGTTGTACAGATATTTACCTTCCACCTGATCGTATTTTACCGTATGCCAGCCCGTCGGCTTTACCTGGCCGATCGCGCCGCGCTTCTCCGTCGGCATCAGATCCTGGCCAATATTCGCCTCTGCCACGCCGCACCGTCCCAGGCTGTCCAGATCGCTGTAATGCTCGTACGACTCGGTCGTCTTTTCCTCATCGGTAAAATCCGGCTCATTTCCGTTTAAAACGACATACGGTTCACCGGAAAACTCCGGAACATCAAGAACTGAAACGGCCGTCGGTGCCTGATCGGTAATCTGGGATTCCGTCATCGTATAAGCGGCCGTAACCTCCGAACCGGAATCTGCTCTCTCCGTCGAGAGAAGATCCTGCGCCTCACAGCCGGTCAGTGTCAGAGCAAGAAGCGCCGCCAGCAGCAGAAGCTGTTTTCTTAGTTTTTTCATTTCTCATATACCTCTTTCGTTATTTTCTCATGGGAATAGCCTGCAAACTCCTCCTCGGACACTTTATTCCATTTGGAAAGATCCAGGTCGAATTTCCGGTCAGACGGATAATGCCGGTTCCACCAGAAAACGATGATTTTCTCTATCTTCGCTTCCACAGCCTGCAGTCCCGTATTCTCCACAAAGCAGTATTCTCCTTCGCCTGCCTGCTCCAGAAAATCTGCCGCCGCCTGAAGTGTTACCTTCCCACTCTCCTTCTGCTCCGCGAACAGCTTTTCCGAAGCCGGATTCATCCAGAGCGTTTTCCCCTCACACAGTTCGCAGATTTTTTCCGTTACCACGCGGTCCCGCGAAACGCGTCGTCCGCCAAACTGCATTCCTCTTCGTTCTTCCAGACATACGATTCCAATCATCTGTCATCCTCCCTTCTCTTGCGTGTGCATATCTGAACACCTGACTGCCGTAGATAATCAGATAGCCAAGCCCCTCTCTTGCCCCGATAAACTCTCCGATTACAACACCGACGAGGCACAGGCCGATGTTGACCTTCCACACGGCGAGCAGCCCCGGAAACGACCACGGCAGCACGACGCGGAACAGCATATCCTTCTTCGTTCCGCCGAGTGTTGCAATCAGGCGGAGCATATCCGGCTCCACACTCTGAAAGCTGCTGTAAATGCTGATCACCGAGCCGAATATCGCAACGGAAATGCCGGCCGTGATGATCGTTTTCACGTTTGCCCCCATCCACACAATGAGAAGCGGGGCGAGCGCCGATTTCGGCAGGCTGTTCAGGACTACCAGGTACGGCTCCATCACGCAGAAAAGCGCGGAAAGAGCCACAAAAGCACAGCGAACGCCATGCCAAGTGCCGAGACGAGCAGAAAGCTGATTCCCGTCTCATACACCGTGATCCCGATATGGCGCAGAAGGTTCTGCTCCGTCAGCAGGGTCACGAACGTTTTCCCACCCGCACAGCTGGAAAAGATAAACGGATCGATCCATCTCAGATCCGCCGCCACCTCCCATAATACCAGAAAACTGACGAGAAGCAAAGCCCGAAACACCCGCACCTGCTCCCGTTCTCTTTTTTTCTGCCGGAGATACGCCCTCTGAAAGCTGCTCTCCGGCGTTTTTGCCTGCTCACGCATTTTCATTCAGCTCCTTCCAGATGGCATTGAAATACGTTTTAAATTCCGGCGCACTGCGCGCTTTCATCGGCGTGCGCTCCTCCATCGCAAACCGGATCGGAATCTTTTTTTTTCACATATGCCGGCCGTGCCGCCAGAACAATCACACGGTCCGCCATGCTGATGCCTCCGAAATATCGTGTGTCACGAGAATTGCTGTCTTTCCCTCTTTTTGATGATCTTTCCGATATCATCACAGACGTTCAG
>ENA-OQDF01000727-OQDF01000727.1-human-gut-metagenome-genome-assembly--contig:-NODE-727-length-13736-cov-1.337791_pt1 | contig 13736 bp, 10 predicted proteins | sample MGYA00242769_ERZ504597 | MGnify/ENA primary metagenome ERZ504597 (study PRJEB26092, sample SAMD00036305) | human gut metagenome | host: Homo sapiens | study: EMG produced TPA metagenomics assembly of...
TGTAATTGTTTAATCGAGTCTCCTTGAAATATTTTTTCTTCTTCCTCAAAAATATCTTTTGGCAAAAAATTTTCTTTAAATTCACGAATATAACTCCACATTACAAGATCTGCTTGTTGTTCTTCTGCTTTATTATATGTAATCTCACAAGTATCTACGTCAATCCAATCATCCGCATCTACAAACATCAGATATTTTCCTTTTGCTTTACTTATTCCATAATTTCTACTAAGTGATACCCCTTCATTTGTTTTTGAAAAGATTTTGATCCTAGAATCTTCTCTTTCAAATTGTTTTAATATTTCATAAGACCCATCGTTTGAAGATCCATCAATACAAATAATTTCGATATCTTTTAATGTTTGTTGCATGAGGCTTCTCATACATTGTTCTATATATAATTTTGTATTGTAGCATGGTACGATAATTGATATTTTAACCATATATTTCTTCTAACCTTCTCACTGTATTTTTAATATCAAACTGATCTAGTAATTTAGCATCATAGCCTTTTTATCTCTATTGTCTAACTGCTCTGATATATACACAGCCCATTTCTTTTGCAGTTTTTTCTAATGATAAATATTGGCATAATCCCACATTTTACTTCTTTTTGTGATCGTATCTGAAATAAAACATTCTAATCCACTTGCCTGAGCTTCTATCAATGTTATTGGCAATCCTTCAAATAATGATGGAAAAAGAAAGAAGTCATTTTGTTGCAATAATTCTGGGATATCTTCTCTTCTGCCAAGAAAATGAATATGTTTTTCTAAATGTTCTTCCTTCACCCTCTCTTCTATAGGTTTTCTCAGTTCTCCATCCCCAACCCATGAAAAATTAATATCCTTTCTTATATTTAACAACTCTATTAAAATTTCTAAAAGAAAAAATGGGTTCTTCTGTTCACCAAAACGTCCAATTGTCATTATGTTTTTTCGTTCTGTTTCTTTTATTTTATCATGAAATCTAAATTTTTTTAAATCTATTCCATTATATAACACTTTGCATCGAGCATCATTTTTCCAATTTTCCCCATATAAATAATCATTCGCTAATTCTGAACATCCAAGCATGTTTGTTGAATATTTATAAATCATTTTTCTCATAAATATTCTATATGTCCTAGACATGATTTTCTTCAAAAATGACGTACTATATTGACTCTCTGAATTATGTGAATGACAGATTCTAACAGGAATTCCTGCTTTCTTTGCTGCCATTAAATTTATCCCATTAAACAAATCCATATTACAATGAATCACATCAAATGGTCCTTTCTCTATTAAAAGTTTTTTTAATTTTTCATAATGTAATTTCCATTTTTTGATTCCATCCAGATCACAGGTTCTATAAATTTTGATTCCCTGCTCTAACACTTTATCTTCATGGAACTGGTGAGTCTTCCCATTATTGTCTAATGCTAAGATAATGTTATATCATATTTTTTTCGATCTAAATGTGATACAACATTGAGTACAAAGCTTCTGTTCCTCCTGCTGCCAATCCATGTAATACATACACAATCTTCTTTTTCATCTATCTTACCCTCTTTTCATTGATCCATCGAAACATATTATAAGTTGCTGGAATATGATAAAATATTGTAAATAAAATTTTAATTTTTTTGTTCTATTTTCTCATTTTTATAAAAACTTTCTTCTAGTTTTTATTATTTTCCTTGATGAGATAAGTAACTTGATTTTTAAATTCTGTATTTCTTGCTCTATACCTTGAATTAAAGATGAATTTATATATTTTTATCAACGGATATTGAACATATTGTCCCTCATATTGTTGAATATATTGTTCCATCCAGTAATAATCTTTTAACACATTATAATCACGAGTTCCATATTCTGAATGACTTACAGAATCACTTCTTTGAATCCAATGGTATAAATCCTGTTTTACTAATTTAGCATATTTCGCATCTTTAAAATATTGACAATTAAAAACCGTATCTTCTGTTCCTGATGATTCAAACTTTATCCTTTTCACAATATCTGTTTTATAAATTTTATTCCATACAACCATATACTTCCAGTCTGTTTCAGAGTTTGAAACATTCCTTCATATAAATCTTTTTTGTCAAACAACATACTTCACAATCTTTTTCTAATTCTTCAAGATGATAATTTTCTGTTCTAACAGCCCCACACATAATTAAATCTAATCCATCTGATACCATATGATTTAACATGATTTCGTACATTTTAGACTGAATAACATCATCGCTGTCCATAAAGGTTATATATTCTCCAGTTGCTATATCAATTCCTGCATTCCTAGCACCACTGATTCCTTTATTTTCTTGACTGATCACACGAATCCTCTTATCTTTTGATTGATATTTTTCGCAGATTTCTAAACTATGATCTGTACTTCCATCATCCACTAAAATAAGTTCATAATCCTTATACGTCTGATTTAATACACTTTGAATACTATAATTTAAATATTGTTCTCCATTATACACTGGCATAATAACTGACAATGTAATTTGCTTCCTTTTTTCTTCTACCATACTCTTTATTTCCCTTATTACGCTAATTTCAGACTTATTTATAACTAATCTTGGACTTATTTTAAACTCATCTTAAACTAATTCAGTACTTTATCTAGTTAAGTTTTTTGCTTGATCTAATGTCAAAATCGTCCTATCAACAACATCTCTTTTATCAAACCTCTCCTCCATCACCTTCCGTGACTTCTCTCCCATCTGTTTCTTCTCTTCATAGGAAGTTCAATAAATTCCATCATCTTCTCTTCCAATCCCTTAACATCCTTCACATCCACCAGATACCCATTCTCGCCATCTCTTACAGCTTCCATACACCCATGAATCCTGCTAGTGATCAGTGGTCTTCCCATCGCTCCACATTCTAGCAGTGTATTTGCCATGCCTTCATGATACGACGGTAATACAAAGCAGTCACATTTCTTAATGAATGGTTTGACGTCTTCCTGATAGCCATAATAATAAATGATCCCATTTCTGACCAATGACTGGATTCGTTCCTTGTAATCATCTTCCATTGGTCCTACGATATCAAACGATACTTCTGGGTAGATCTTCTTAATGTTCTTTGCTGCTTTGAACAGTTCTTCGACTCCTTTTTCTTTCATCACACGTCCGATAAACAAGAATCGGATATTTCTTGATTCTTCTGGGTATGGTGTCATCTTGTATTCATCAAGGTCGATCCCTGCTCCTGGGAGGGTGCATGATCTGGATTCTTTGATAATATTATTTTCTATAAACACCTGCTTATTTCCTTCATTTTCAAAGAAGATTGTTTTTGCCTTTTTGCAGGATAGTTTATATAAAAATACGACGAGTTTCTTGATCATATTTTCATTCTGAAATGCAGTTCCTAATCCTGTGATATTGACTGCATATGGAATTCTTTTGAATCTTGCTGCGATCCCTCCGTAGATGTTTGGTTTGATCGTGTAAGTGATCACAAGGTCTGGCTTTATCTTGCCTAAGATGTTAAAGTATCTCATCATCAGTTAAAATCTGTTGCTGGATTGATCCCTCTTCGATCTACCGGTGTTTCGATAAAATGACATCCCATTTCTTTTAAATTCTGTACTAACATTCCTTTTGGCAGGGATATATAGACTTCATTTCCTTGATCTATGAGCTTTTTGATCAGTGCTTTTCTGAATTTGTATAATCCTACGTCTAGGTTTGCTAAAATTAATATCTTCTTATTCTTCATCGTTTACTCTTCTCACTGGTACTCCAACATAAGTTCCTGCTTCGTTGATGTCTTCGATCACTGTACTTCCTGCTCCCATGATCACTTCGTCTGTGATATGCAGTCCTTGTATGATCTGGCTTCCTGTGCCGATCTCTGTCTCAGTCTTTAAATGGACATCTCCTGACAGTAAAACTCCCGGATACAGGTATTATAATCTCCAATCTCATCATCATGCCCGACAATACTTCGGTTGCAGATCAGGTTAAAATTACCAATCTCTATATTCGTTGTCATAATAACGGATGTACAAATGATATTTCCTTGTCCTAGATGCACTCTTTGTGATGTGATCACGGATGGATCGATCAGATTAGGATACCATAAGTTTGGATTTGGCAGACATTTTAAAACGAGTTTTTCACGGACTTTTGCATTGCCTATAGCGAAGGCGACGGCAAGTTTTTGTTCTTTGTCGTATTCTTCGAGGTATTTCATTCCTCCAAGAATCGGATAGCCATCTATGATGCTGCCTTGCTGGATTCCATCGTCTATGTATCCAAGAATCTCATATGTTGGTTCTTCTTCGTTGATCCGTTCGATCAGCCACTGAGTATCTCTTCCCATACCACCGGCTCCAACGATCACGATTGGTTTTATCTTTGGTTCTTTACTCATATAACCCATCCTCATTCTTCTTCCAATAGCATTCCATTCCTAATGCTTTCGGTGCAATAAAATCTTTCTCGATATCATCTCCGACAAATGCCATGTTCCTGCATGGTATTTCTAATCGTTTTCTCATGATCAGAAATGGAAGATCATTGGTTTCCTGAATTCCATGACATTTCCATGTCCTGCAAGTTCGTCTGTGATCAGTATCTCGTCTGCCATTTTATCTAACCCCAGGGCTTCTATCTTGGCTCGCTGTACTTTTGGTGTTCCATCGATCAAGATCCCGATACTTCGCTTTTGCGTGTGTAGTTCAAAGAATAATTCTTTGACTCCTTCATACAATGAAATCTCTGGTTTATGGTCCCTGATGGCTTCTCTGCATTTTAATAATAATTCATCCGAATACATTCCTGCATCTTTTAATACCGTTTCCAGTGGCGGCTGCCCTTTTTCCAGTACTGCACATAACTTATTAAAGATATTGTTCACTTCTGGAAGCATTCGTTCTACCACTCGGAAACTACTTCGTACATAATCTTTCTCTGAGTATAATGTGTCATCCAGATCAAAAATCACCGAACCAATTCCTTCGTCTAAATGATACAGATCTTTAAAATCATGAATCTCTACGATCGGTTCTTCTCTTGTATTTAAACATACGCTTTTTTCAAATCTTGTGAAAATGACATTGTCATCGGCTGCATCCTCTTTGTATTCCATTGGCTCACCTAACATCATGGAGAGTGCTGCATATGGTGCATCGGCTCCTGCTTGATCGATACGGTGCTTGCCTGATGATACCATGGTTCCATTCGGATAAAATAATCTTTGTCTGTATGTTCTTCACGAAGCATAAAGATCGTCATCCATCCGGATGGCCTTAATTTCTTTATCACTTTCTTTGCTTCTTCTACGATCTTGTGATCTCTTACAACTCTGTATCTTGCACTTTCTTTTCCCTCGACTTCTTCCTTTGCTCTTGGCGTGATGTAAACCGGGCTTCCGTCTAGATTGCAGAATACATCGATCTCATACATCTTCCCATTTAAAAATGGACGTATCATATAATTCTCGTATTTTGATGCGTGAAAACTTAATTCTTGTTCATCATGGATCATGATGCTTTTCTCCAGATTATCCATCTCATCCAATACTGCAAACATTGCTGGGAATCCTTGTGTATAGTCATTGGCACTGCTTACGACCTGTGGTGCGTTAAGACCACATTCTTCAAAGAAACGAGCTGTCCAACGTTTGTTGCTGCACAGCAGAGCTAATTCTTCATTTGCAATGAGAACTTCTGTTCCAACAGCTTCAAATTCACTGGTTCTTTGTGACAGGATAAAGACATCTTCTTCTGTTCTTGGAATGAGCAGACCGATCTTCTCCTGTTTACAAATATGTAAGAGTTCTGTGACATAACCTTCTTCCCCTGGCTGTGGAACCTGATAGTGCTTATGGCAGCGATATAATGCTGGTGCTTCCAGTGAATGATCACAGCCGACAAATGTTACTTCACCCCTAATCTGCCGGCAGCATAGCGGAAGGTATCGATAAATTCGACCTGATCTGCCACGCTTGAAAATAAAATCTTTAAGTGTCCTGCTTTCTTGTATTTGGAAAACTGGTCTTTCTTTGTTCCCTGAAAGGCATACATTGTCACAGATTCCTGTGCACTGATTCCTGCTCTTTTTAAGACTTTTGTCACGGTCTTTAGTATGATCTTGATATCGGTAAGAAATGAAATGTTATCCACATATTCAAGGTCGAATTCAAACTTTTCTTCCCAGCTGATGGCATTTCTACCATTCACCTGTGCAAGTCCAGTCAGTCCTGGTCTTACATCTGCACGTCGTTTCTGTCTTGCACTGTAGAAATCTATGTATTGTTTCAATAACGGTCTTGGCCCGACAAAACTCATATGTCCAAATAAGATGTTGAAGAATTCAGGTAATTCATCAAGGCTTGTGGATCTTAACATCTGTCCAAATCTTGGAAGACGTTCTTTGTCTGGCAGCAGATCACCATTCTCATCGACGGCGTCTGTCATACTTCTGAACTTGTAGAGTGTAAATATTTCGTTATGATATCCCGGTCTTTCTTGTTTGAAGATCACGGGGTTCCCTAATTTGCTCCTTACTAACAGTGCTGTGACAAGCAGGATTGGGCTTGATACAATGATACAGCACAGTGACAATATGATGTCAAAAAATCGTTTGATATATTTGTGATACATCTTTATATATACTCCGTTTACATTTTGTTCTTATCGGTCCAGTACGGATCTTATGATTCCTATGATCCGATCCATATCTTCTTTTGTATTCTTAATATCACTTGGAAGACATAATCCGCAGTCAAAGATATCTTCTGATACTGGCTTCTTATCATCTTCGTAATGAGAATAGAATTCGCACCCTTTAAATACTGGTTGTTGATGTAATGGTTTCCAGATCGGACGGCTTTCGATATTCTCTCTTTCCAAAGCTTCTATGATATCTAATGGTTTTGTCTTACTGTCTTCATCGATCGTCATGCATGATAACCAGAAGTTTGGTTCACTGCATGTTTCATATGGATTCATATGCACTTGTTTATAATCCTTGAAAGCATCTTTGTATGTCTCATAGATTGCTTTTTTCTTCGCAATGTGTTCATCCAGATGCAGAAGCTGGCCTCTTCCAACTCCCGCTGTGATATTAGACATTCGGTAGTTATATCCGATTTCCTTGTGTTCATAATGTCGGACTGGTTCTTTGCCTGTGTTGCCAGGAATGTTGCATGCTTGATGTATTCTTCATTCTCTGATGCGATCATTCCACCGCCTGATGTCGTGATGATCTTATTTCCATTAAATGAAAATCCTGCCATGACTCCGAATCTTCCTGTCTGGACTCCTTTATATGTTGCTCCCAGACTTTCTGCAGCATCTTCGATCAGTGGAACTTTATATTCTTCACAGATTGCTTTGATTTCGTCTACCTTGGCTGGTGTTCCATAAAGGTGTGCAACGATCACTGCTTTTGCTTCTTTATGTTCTTCCAATGCTCTTTTCAATGCCTGTGGTGACATATTCCATGTCTCTGGTTCAGAATCCACGAATACAATCTTGCCTTTTTCGTAGGCGACTGGATTCGCTGTTGCAGCAAAAGTCAGCGAAGGACATATCACGGTATCTCCTTCCCCGACTTCTAATAATTTCACCGCCAGATGCAGTGCTGCGGTTCCTGCGCTTAGTGCACTGCAGTGTGCGATTCCTGTATACGCTTCCATCTCACGTTCAAAGCCATTGACATTTGGCCCAAGTGGTGCGATCCAGTTGGTGTCAATGCTTCCTGCACAAACTTCTGTTCTTCCCCATGCATCGTTGGTGATGCCATATATATACGTTCTTTCATGCTGTCTCATCCCCCGTCATTTTGTCTGTTGATTTGTCTGTTTATATGTATACTCTGGAACTAATCTTTTTACAACTTCACGAATATTCGGATCTTCAGAAAATGCCGCATGATCTAATTCAGCGATCAGTTCACTAAATTGTTCTGTCTCCATCATCCTTGGACTTCCAATGAAAATTCGTTTGTTCTTTGTCTCTTTTTTATTCTCCTCATCGATCAGAAGTTCTTCATACAGCTTCTCCCCTGGTCTTAAGCCAGTAAACTGGATTTCTATATCTTCTCCTGGTGTAAGTCCTGATAAACGGATCATATTCTTCGCAAGATCTAAGATCTTGACTGGTTCTCCCATATCAAGGATAAATATTTCCCCGCCTTCTGCATAAGCTCCTGCTTCTAACACCAGACTGACGGCTTCTGGGATCGTCATAAGTATCGGATGATCTCTGGATGTGTACTGTTACCGGACCACCATTGGCAATCTGCTTCTTGAACAACGGAACGACACTTCCGTTACTTCCAAGAACATTTCCAAATCTTACAGCAACGTATTCTGTATCGTATAAGCTATTCATGTATTGAATGACCATCTCACAGATCCTCTTGGAAGCACCCATGATATTTGTCGGTCTTACTGCCTTATCCGTGGAGATCAGTACCATTCTCTTTACGCCGCTCATTCCTGCTTCTTGGGCTATGTTAAATGTGCCAAATACATTGTTCTTAATCGCATCATGCGGGCTGTCTTCCATCAATGGCACATGCTTATGTGCTGCTGCATGAAATACGATATCAGGCTTATAATCTTCGAAAATATTGTGTATTCGCAGATGATTCTGGACAGATACGATCAATACTTTCAGATCTAGTTCTGGATGTGTTCTCTTTAATTCCATCTGGATCTCGTAGGCGTTGTTCTCATAATTATCAATGATCACTAACTTCTTCGGCTGATATCTTGCGATCTGTCTGCAGATCTCACTTCCGATCGATCCGCCTCCCCCTGTGACAAATACGACTCTGTCTTTGACATAGCTCATGATTGATGGAAGATTGGCTTTCACTGGCTCTCTTCCAAGCAGATCTTCAATCTCTACTTCTCTTAGAGCAGATACTGTAACTTCACTGTTGATCAGCTGATATAAGCCCGGAAGAATACTCAGACGGCATCCTGTCTGCTTGCAGATTTCAAGGATGTCCTTGCGATCCTTGGGTTCTATTGTCGGAATTGCCAGAATGATCTCTTCAACATCAAATTTAACTGCATTGCGCAGGATCGTATTACGATTGCCAACCACTGGTATCCCAGATAAATATGTTCCTTTCTTCGCTGGATCATCATCTATGATGCAACGGATCGTTTTAGTCACATATGTACTCTTTTGATCTCATTTAAAATGATGCTTCCTGCTTCTCCTGCTCCGATCAACATTACCGGAACTTTCTTCTTGCCAATGTCATTCACTTTGAGTGGTTCACTTCCCTGAATCAATCGGACAAGTAATCGGATAAAAAACATTCCCAACAGCAGATATACCAAATACAAGAAATAATAACTTCTTGGTATCTCCCATTGTAACATATAAATTCCGATCAGCTGGAAAGCTGCTGCGATCACAACTGCTTTAACGACATTAATAAAATCGGAGATTCCTGCATACTTCCATTGCGTTGAATACAATCGATATGCCATAAAGATCACAATACTGCAAAAGAGATTCAACGGCATGTATTTTGCAGCATTTTTCAAAAAAATCGGTGCGATCTGTGATGGATAGAATTCAAATCGCGTTAATAATGCAAGATATGATGCTATGATCATCATTATGATATCTGAGATACCAAGTATCATATTCCATTTTTTTCTTTGAGCGATTGTTTTTAATTTCTTCATTATACTTTCCCCTTACATATGCTCTCACATATTTGTTTTAAACCTATTATACCATTCCTTTTCTTAATTTCCTATATCTACTCCTGCTCATTTCCTGCTTTTTGGTAATTTTTTCTTAAAATACAGCAAAAAGAGATGGAAAATCTATATTGTTTTGATCTTTCCATCTCTTTTTATGTTAAAATTTTATCTTTTTATCAAGATTCTATCTTTTTATACGTTGATCTCAGCTGTTAATCCGAGTACTTCTTTATTCTCTTCCAGAATTGGATTGATCACTTCATTCACAAACTCTTCTGTCTGCTGTGGTGCACGTCCTACGAAGTTCTCTGGTTTCATGATTGACTGTAACTGTTCCATATTCATTCCAAATGCTGGATCTGCTGCGATTCTTTCTAACAGATCATTTGGTTTTCCTTCTTCTTTGACAACTTTTCCTGCTGCCATAGAATGTACACGGATCTTCTCGTGAAGTTCCTGACGGTCTCCACCAGCTTTTACAGCATCCATCATGATATTCTCTGTTGCCATGAATGGAAGTTCGCTTCTTAAACGGCTTTCGATAACTTTTGGATATACAACTAATCCATCTACAACGTTTAAGTAAAGATCTAAGATTCCATCGATTGCTAAAAATCCTTCAGGTACGGATAAACGTTTGTTGGCAGAGTCATCTAAAGTTCTTTCAAACCACTGTGTAGATGCAACTAATGCTGGATTCATTGCATCAGAAATCACATAGTTTGCTAAAGAAGCGATTCTTTCACTTCTCATTGGATTTCTCTTATATGCCATTGCAGATGATCCGATCTGGTTCTTCTCAAATGGTTCTTCTACTTCTTTTAAATGCTGAAGCAGACGGATATCATTTGAGAATTTATGAGCAGACTGAGCGATCTGACTTAATACATTAAGCACACGGGAATCAACTTTTCTTGAATATGTTTGTCCTGATACTGGCTGGCATTTGTCAAATCCCATCTTCTTAGCGATCATTCCATCGATCTTCTTGATCGTTTCATGATCTCCTTCAAATAATTCTAAGAAACTTGCCTGTGTTCCTGTTGTTCCTTTAGAACCTAACAGTCTCATATTCGCAATTACATGGTCAAGATCTTCTAAATCATATACAAGATCCATCAGCCACAGTGTTGCTCTCTTACCTACTGTTGTAGGCTGTGCTGGCTGGAAATGTGTAAATCCAAGTGTTGGAAGATCTTTATATTTCATTGCGAATTTGGATAATTCGTTGATTACATTTAATAATTTTACTCTGACAAGTTTTAATGCTTCTGTCATGATGATGATATCTGTGTTATCTCCAACATAGCAGGAAGTTGCTCCTAAATGGATGATTCCTTTTGCTTTTGGACATTGTACTCCGTATGCATATACGTGGGACATTACGTCATGGCGGACTAATTTTTCACGTTCTTTAGCTACATCGTAGTTGATATCTTCTGCATGTGCTTTTAACTCATCAATCTGTTCCTGTGTAATATCTAGTCCTAATTCTTTCTCAGTCTCAGCAAGTGCGATCCATAATTTTCTCCATGTCTTAAACTTCTTATCTGGAGAAAGATGTACTGCATCTCTTTGCTTGCATAACGTTCTGATAATGGGCTCTGGTAACGGTCGTTCATAAAAATCTCCTTATCTTTATCTTTCAAAATTTCCACGAATATCTCTTGTTGGTGGTTCCATTGGATACTTTCCTGTAAAACATCCTTTGCAGATCGGTAATCCCTGAACCATCTCTGAAAGTCTTTCTTCTCTTAAGTATCCTAAACTATCTGCTCCTATTACTTCGCAGATTTGGTTAATGGAACGGTTGTATGCGATCAGCTGTTCTCTCTCTGGAATATCTGTTCCAAAGTAACATGGCCATAAGAATGGTGGTGAACTGATTCTTACATGCACTTCTGTTGCTCCCGCTTCACGAAGCATAGATACGATACGATCACTTGTTGTTCCACGAACAATGGAATCATCGATCATGATGACTCTCTTTCCCTTGACTGCTTCTTTTAATACATTTAACTTAATCTGTACGCTTGATTCACGGCTGCTTTGTCCTGGCTTAATGAAGGTTCTTCCAACATAACCATTCTTTACAAATGCTGTTCCATATGGAATTCCTGATTCTAAAGAATAACCGAGTGCTGCTGCGTTTCCTGATTCTGGTACTCCTACAACTAAGTCTGCTTCGACTGGTGAATCCTGTGCAAGGTATTTTCCTGCCTGAATTCTTGAGTGGTAAACTCCTATACCATCAATTTCACTGTCAGGTCTTGCAAAATATATGTATTCAAAGATACATCTTGCTGTCTTCTCCTGTGGAAGGCACATACTACAATCAGACTGAATTCCGTCTTTTGTGATCGTTACGATCTCTCCTGGATTGACATCGCGGATAAATTCTGCTCCGATCGTATCTAATGCACAGCTTTCAGATGCTAAAACAAATGCATTATCTCTCTTACCGATACAAAGTGGTTTAAATCCATAAGGATCTCTGGCACCAATCAGTTTTCGTGGTGACATAACGATCAGGGAATACGCTCCTTTGATCTTCTGCATTGCTTTCGCAACTGCTTTCTCAATAGATGATGTATTCACACGTTCTCTTGCGATATGGTATGCGATAACTTCTGAATCGATCGTTGTCTGGAAAATAGCTCCTGTCTGTTCTAATTCTTCACGAAGTTCTAACGCATTGATCAGATTACCATTATGTGCAAGTCCTAATGTCCCTTTTACATAATTTAATACCAGTGGCTGGGCATTCTCTGGAACGCTCTCTCCTGCTGTTGAATACCTTACATGTCCTACACCGATATCTCCCTTTAATGCCTGAAGGGAATCTGGTGTAAACACTTCATTACATAATCCCATACCTTTTTGAGATGTGACATTACGTTTTGGACCATTCGTATCAGAAACTGCGATTCCACAGCTTTCCTGACCTCGATGCTGCAGGGCAAACAATCCATAATAGATTGTTGACGCTACATCGTTGCCATCGAAATCATAGATACCGAAAACTCCACATTCTTCTCCCAACTTATCAAGTTCTCTCTGCTCATCGTGATCTTTTGACCTTTCTGTTATACAATCTTTAGTTTCCTTTGTAAAATACACATTTTTGATAGTAACATATTCATTTTAAATCTGCAAGAGTCTTACTCTACTCATTATCCTTTAATAAGGTAGTATCTGGTGGTATTTCTCCTCTCTTGATCTTGGCATAAAGGATCCTTCTTACAGATTTATCAATCCTTGATTCCTTGATCTGTCCATTTTTTATTGCTTTCTCAATTGCCTGATATGCTTCCTTATAATTATCAGGCATCACAATTAAGTCGACTCCTGCCTGAATAGCTTTGACTGCTGCTTCTCCTGAGCTGTAGTTGTCTGTGATCGCTTTCATGTTCATCGCATCGGTCATAATGATTCCTTTGTATTCAAGTTCGTCCCTTAAAATATCACTGACAACCCTACTGCTTAAACTGGAAGGTTCTTTCTCGTCTGTCACATTGCTTAGCATTAATGTGATACCATCACCGCATCCACATCTGCCTTGATTCCTGCCTTAAATGGTTTAAATCTGCATTTCTTAATGTCTCGATCGTCTGGTATGTCTCTGTACTTCCACGGTGAGTATCTCCTCCGCATCCACCGCTTCCTGGAAAATGTTTTATCGTTGCGGAAATTCTGCTGCTTTTGCATGTTTTTAACTAAGCTTGCTACAATTGATGATACTTCTTTGAGTCTGTTCCAAAACTTCTGTCGCCAATCTCTGTATTATTCTTATTCGTAAGTACGTCTGCAACTGGTGCCAGATTCATATTGAATCCTAATTCTTTTAATTCTTTACCTTGTGTCTGCCCCATCTTGCAATCTGCTTATCATCATATGTTTTGCCTACTTCCTGTGCCGATGGATATGCTGTCATTCCAATCTTTGGATTAGATGCAACTCTTGAAACTGTTCCACACTCTTCATCCACTGCCATAAATAGTGGTTACATAAGAAGCATTCTGTAACTTCTTTATCATTTCTTTG
>ENA-OQDF01000729-OQDF01000729.1-human-gut-metagenome-genome-assembly--contig:-NODE-729-length-13724-cov-2.139810_pt1 | contig 13724 bp, 21 predicted proteins | sample MGYA00242769_ERZ504597 | MGnify/ENA primary metagenome ERZ504597 (study PRJEB26092, sample SAMD00036305) | human gut metagenome | host: Homo sapiens | study: EMG produced TPA metagenomics assembly of...
AAAAGATGGTGTATATTAAACGAGATCGACAGCGAAGAGCGAAACGACAGAGTAAACAAATGGCCAGTTGGGTCAAGGGGTTAAGACGTCGCCTCTCACGGCGAAAACACGGGTTCGATTCCCGTACTGGCTGCTCTAAATATACAATAAGATGACTCGAACGGTGGTTCGGGTTATTTTTTGCCCGAAAATCATAAAAGAATAGTATTTGACTTTTTACGGACAAATCATGTATGATATAGAACAAATGTTTGAAGATGGAAATATGAAAGAAAGGAAAAGAGCCATGGCAAAAAGGAAACTTATGATGCGGGGAGCATATCTGTTCTGGAAGGACTGGAAGCAGTCCGCAAACGTCCTGGTATGTATATCGGAAGTGTCTCTCGAAAAGGACTGAATCATCTGATTTATGAGATTGTTGATAACGCAGTGGATGAGCATCTGGCAGGATACTGCAGTCAGATCCATGTGGTGCTGGAAAAAGATGGTTCCTGTACCGTAACAGATAATGGCCGGGGAATTCCGGTGGATATGCATGAGAAAGGGATGTCTGCGGAACGTCTGGTATTTACGACACTTCATGCAGGTGGTAAATTTGACAATTCTGCTTATAAAACAAGCGGTGGGCTCCATGGAGTCGGATCTTCCGTTGTGAATGCACTTTCTACTTATCTGGATATCAAGGTAAGCCGTGATGGATATGTACATCATGACCACTATGAACGTGGAATTCCTACGATCGAACTGGAGAACGGACTTCTTCCGAAACTTGGCAGGACAAAAGAGACCGGAACCTGCATCAATTTCCTGCCGGATCCGGAAATCTTTGAGAAAACACGTTTTTCTGCTACAGATGTTAAGAGCCGTCTTCATGAGACTGCTTATCTGAATCCGGAGCTGACGATCATTTTTGAAGATCTGCGTGGAACAGAGCCGGTCAAAGAAGAGTACCATGAGCCGGAGGGTATTGTGGGCTATATCCGTGACATGAATCACAGTACAGAGGCGCTTCATGAACCTGTTTATCTCAAAGGAGAAGCAGATGGGATTCAGGTGGAAGTTGCTTTTCAGTATACAAATGAATTCCGTGAGAATGTTCTTGGATTCTGTAATAATATCTACAATGCAGAAGGTGGTACACACCTGACCGGATTTAAGACAACATTTACAACAGTTATGAACACGTATGCCAGAGAAATCGGTATTCTCAAAGATAAAGATCCGAATTTTACCGGTGCGGATATCCGTAATGGAATGACGCAGTCGTATCAATCAACATCCGGCACCTCGCTTTGAGGGTCAGACAAAGACAAAGCTGGATAACCAGGATGCAGCCAAGGCAACAGGAAAAGTACTGGGAGAGCAGCTGGTCCTGTATTTTGACCGTAATCTTGAAACATTGAAAATGATTCTTTCCTGTGCGGAAAAGGCAGCGAAGATCCGTAAGACAGAGGAACGTGCCAAAACGAATCTTCTTACAAAACAGAAATATTCATTTGATTCCAATGGAAAACTTGCCAACTGCGAGAAAAAGGATCCGTCACAGTGTGAGATCTTTATCGTAGAGGGAGATTCCGCAGGCGGTTCTGCAAAAACAGCCCGTAACCGTAATTATCAGGCAATCCTTCCAATCAGGGGCAAGATTCTGAATGTTGAAAAAGCAACCATTGACAAAGTGCTTGCCAATGCGGAGATCAAGACTATGATCAATGCATTTGGATGCGGATTTTCTGAAGGATATGGAAATGATTTCGATATAAGCAAACTTCGCTATGACAAGATCGTGATCATGGCGGATGCCGATGTTGACGGTGCGCATATTTCCACACTGCTTCTGACATTGTTCTATCGTTTTATGCCGGAACTGATCTATGAAGGCCATGTATATATTGCGATGCCGCCACTCTATAAGGCAATGCCGAAAAAGGGACCGGAAGAATATCTGTATGATGATAAAGCACTTGAAAAATATCGTAAGACACATAAACCGGGAAGCTTTACTTTGCAGAGATACAAAGGTCTTGGAGAGATGGATGCAGAACAGCTGTGGGAGACCACGCTGAATCCTGAGACTCGAAGAATGAAACGCGTGGAGATAGAAGATGCACGTCTTGCATCCAGTGTGACAGAAGTTCTGATGGGCAGTGAAGTTCCGCCGCGTAAGGCATTTATTTACGAGCATGCAGCCGATGCAGAACTTGATGTATAAGGTGGGATAAGATATGGAAACAAAACAGGAAAATGTAATTCGTACCGATTATTCGGAAATTATGCAGAAATCATACATCGATTATGCAATGAGTGTTATCATTTCCCGTGCTCTTCCGGATGTGCGTGACGGTCTGAAACCAGTACAGAGAAGAACGTTGTATGATATGTATGAACTGGGAATCCGCTATGACCGTCCGTATCGTAAATGTGCACGTATTGTCGGTGATACCATGGGTAAATATCATCCACATGGTGACAGTTCCATTTATGACGCACTTGTTGTTATGGCACAGGATTTCAAAAAAGGCAGAACACTTGTAGACGGACATGGTAACTTCGGTTCAATCGAGGGTGATGGCGCAGCTGCCATGCGTTATACAGAGGCACGACTGGAAAAACTGACACAGGATGTATTTTTGAGTGATCTTGATAAGAATGTAGTGGACTTTGTTCCGAACTTCGATGAGACGGAAAAAGAACCATCGGTACTTCCGGTGCGCATCCCGAACATTCTGGTAAATGGTGCAGATGGTATTGCGGTCGGCATGGCAACCAGTATTCCACCACACAATCTAGGGGAAGTCATCGATGCTGTCAAAGCATATATGAAAGATAACACGATCAGTGTCAAAGGACTGATGCGATATATCAAAGGGCCGGATTTTCCGACCGGAGGTATTGTGGTCAATAAAGATGATCTCCATAAGATCTATGAGACAGGGAGCGGCAAAATCCGCCTGCGTGGAAAAGTAGAAGTAGAGAAACTCAAAGGCGGAAGAAAACAGCTTGTCATTACGGAGATTCCATATACCATGCTGGGAGCAAACATTGGCAAGTTCCTGAATGACGTGGCATCTCTTATAGAAACAAAGAAGACAACAGATATCGTAGATATCTCCAATCAGTCTTCCAAGGAAGGCATCCGTATCGTACTGGAACTTAAGAAAGATACCGATGTGGAAAATCTGACCAATATGCTGTATAAGAAAACGCGTCTGGAAGATACGTTTGGCGTAAATATGCTGGCAGTTGCTGACGGCAGACCGGAAACATTAAGCCTGAAGCAGATTATTGAATATCACGTTGATTTTGTGTTTGAGATCACAACACGTAAATATCACACACTGCTGGACAAAGAACTGGAAAAACAGGAAGTTCAGGAAGGTCTGATCAAAGCGTGTGATGTGATCGACCTGATCATTGAGATCCTCCGTGGCAGTAAGAATCGTGAACAGGTCAAGAAATGTCTGGTAGAAGGAATTACAGAGGGAATTAAATTCAAGTCAAAAGCCAGTGAGAAGGCATGCTGCAAAACTCTTTTACAGAACGTCAGGCAAATGCCATTCTGGATATGCGTCTGTATAAACTGATCGGTCTGGAAATTGAAGCACTGCAGGCTGAGCATGAAGAGACAATGAAAAACATTGCTCTTTATAAAGATATCCTGGACAATTATGATTCCATGGCGGCCGTGATCATCAAAGACATGGACGCCATCAAGAAAGAATACGGAAGAAAACGCCGTACAGCGATTGAAAATGCAGAAGAAGCTGTCTATGAAGAGAAGAAGATGGAAGAGATGGAAGTCTGCTTCCTGATGGATCGCTTTGGTTATATGAAGCTTATAGATAAAAATGCTTATGAGCGAAACAAAGAAGCTGTTCATAATGAAAATAAATATGTATTCAACTGTATGAATACAGACAAGATCTGTATATTTACAGATACAGGCAAGATGCATACGATCAAAGCCGTTGATATACCGCTTGGCCGTTTCCGCGACAAGGGAACACCGGTGGACAATCTCAGTAATTATGACAGTTCCCAGGAACGCATGCTTTATGTGGCACCGGTAGGACAACTGCGTTCAGACAGGTTGCTGTTTGTGACAAAGACTTCTATGTGCAAACTGGTAGAAGGTGCGGAATTTGATGTGGCTAAACGAACGATCGCGTCAACAAAGCTGGCGGATGAAGATGAACTGATCTTTATTGGCAGTGCTTCCGAGATGGAGCAGATTGTGCTCCAGAGCCATGGAGGCTGCTTCCTGCGATTCCTGGCACAAGAAGTTTCGACAATGAAGAAAACTGCACTTGGTGTGCGGGGCATGAAACTGGCAGACGATGATTATCTGGAGCATGCATACCTTCTGGCAGGTCATCAGGAATATACGATTTCCTATCATGATAAAGAATATGCACTGAATAAGTGCGGCTTGCAAAGCGGGATACGAAGGGCATAAAGCGAGGATATAAAAAAAACCTTGCTTTTCCGGAAGTAAGGTGCTAGAATGAACTTAACATGATAACGGACAACAAGAGAGTGGACTTCGGTCCACTCTTTTGCGAGATGCTCCGGATGTGCGAAAGGCAGGTGGAAATATGAGCAGACGGGATGAATATGAACAGAAAGCAGAAGCATTGCTGGCACCGATCGTTGAGGGCCAGGGATTCGAACTGGTAGATGTAGAATATGTGAAGGAAGCAGGAAACTGGTATCTTCGTGGATATATCGACAAGCCGGGTGGAATTACTGTTAACGATTGTGAAGCAGTCAGCAGAGCGTTCAGTGATAAACTGGATGAGAACGATTTTATTGAAGACAGCTATATCATGGAAATCAGTTCGCCGGGTCTTGACAGACCACTGAAAAGGAGAAGGATTTTGCCAGAAGCATGGGTAACTGGTAGAGATCCGGACCTATCGTCCAATCGAAAAGCAGAAAGAATTCTGTGGGATTTTAAATGCATATGATGAAAGCAGTGTGACGATCGATGAGGACGGGCAGTTACGCACATTTGACAAAAAGGATATTGCCCTGATCCGTCTGGCAATTGAGTTTTAAATACGATTCAGATATGCTTTGATAAAATAGGAGGAAATAACAAAAATGAACAAAGAGTTAATGGAAGCCCTGGATATCCTGGAAAAAGAAAAAAAACATCAGCAAGGATACATTACTGGGTGCGATTGAGCAGTCCCTGATCCAGGCTTGCAAAAACCATTTTGGTAAAGCAGATAATGTGCATGTGACGATCAATCCGGAAACATGTGATTTCAGCGTTTACGCAGAACGTGAAGTAAAGGAATTCGTAGATGATCCGGCACTGGAAATTTCCCTGGTGGATGCACAGAAAATCAATACAAATGCAGAACTGGGAGATATGATCAAAGTTGAGATCCATTCTAAAGAATTCGGCCGTATTGCAACGCAGAATGCAAAGAACGTAATTCTTCAGAAAATCCGTGAGGAAGAACGTAAAGTCCTTTATGATCAGTATTATGGAATGGAAAAGAAGTTGTCACAGGTATCGTACAGCGTGTAATGGGCAAAAATGTCAGTGTAAATCTTGGCAAGGCAGACGGTATCTTGAGTGAGAACGAGCAGGTGAAAGGTGAGGAATTTGAGCCTACAGAAAGAATCAAGTTTATATCCTTGAAGTCAAAGATACACCGAAAGGACCTCGTATCCTTCTGTCCAGAACACATCCGGGACTTGTAAAACGTCTGTTTGAATCTGAAGTTGCCGAAGTGAAAGACGGAACTGTTGAGATCAAGAGTATTGCCAGAGAAGCAGGTTCCCGTACCAAGATTGCTGTATGGAGCAATGATCCTGATGTAGATCCGGTAGGTGCATGCGTTGGTATGAACGGTGCAAGAGTCAATTCCATCGTAGAGGAACTGCGTGGTGAGAAGATCGACATCATCAACTGGGATGAAAACCCGGCAATCTTGATTGAAAATGCACTGAGTCCGGCAAAGGTTATCGCTGTTATGGCGGATCCGGATGAAAAGACTGCACTGGTAGTCGTTCCAGATTATCAGTTGTCTCTTGCAATTGGTAAAGAAGGACAGAATGCACGTCTTGCGGCTCGTCTGACCGGATTTAAGATCGATATCAAGAGTGAGACTCAGGCAAGAGAGTCTGGAGAACTGTATGACTATGATGACGAGGATGAGTACTACGACGAAGAGGAGTACAGTGAAGAAGGTGCTGTAGAGTCAGAAGAAACAGAGACTGAAGAAACAGAGGAAGTTTCAGAAGAAACTACTGTTGAAGAATAATCTATGAAGACAAAGAATAAAACACCTCTGCGCCAGTGTACCGGCTGCAGAGAAATGAAAAGTAAGAAAGAATGATCCGTGTACTGAGAACTCCGGAGAATGAGATCGTGCTTGATGCAACAGGCAGAAAAAACGGAAGAGGTGCGTACGTATGTCTTTCCCAGGAATGTCTGGAAAAAGCCGTAAAAACCCGGGGACTGGAACGGTCACTGAAGACCGCAATACCGGATGAGGTCTATGAAGACCTGAAAAAGGAGTTAAACGATATTGAAAAACAACAATAAAGTTTTATCACTGCTGGGGCTTGCCACAAAAGCAGGTAAGATAGCCAGCGGAGAATTCTCCACAGAGAATCTGTGAAGAGCGGAAAAGGTTTTCTGGTACTGGTTGCGGCAGACGCATCCGAAAATACAAAGAAAAAAATTCCGTAATATGTGTGAGTTTTACGAAGTACCGGTATATTTCCTCGCGGATAAAGAGGAACTGGGAAAATTCTGCGGCAAGGAATTTCGTGCCAGTCTGGCGGTACAGGATGAGAACTTTGCGAAAGCAATGCTGAAAGAACTTGAGAAGATGGAACAGTAAATGTAAACAGTGTGATCCAGAATCAGCAAGATCCGAAGTCATTGACGTGAAGGAGGAATCAATGTGCCGAAGAGCAGAGAGCATGAACCTGCCAGAATAAAAGAACATTTATCACAAAGGGGAAAGGAGCAGATTACCAACGTGGATAATTCCAGAACAGATGAAAAAATGGTAACAACTAAACCGGAAGCAGAGAAGACAGAGGCTCCCAAAAAGAAAAAAATATTATTCGTGTATATCACGCACAGAATGCAAGTGACGGTGGCAAAAACAGACCGAAACGTCCGGCATCAGATAAAAACCGGCTGCAAGACCGCAGCAGAAACCACAGGCTGTAAAACCGGCTGAACCGGTACAGCAGAAACCGGCTGCAGAAGCAGCACCAAAGAAACCGCAGGCAGCGGCACCGTCTGAGACTCCGGAGACAAAGAAACCGACAGAGATCAGACAGGCAGCACCGGTACAGAACAATTCTGCAAGACCGCAAAGACAGGAACAGTCCGGGTTACAATAATAACAGAGGACAGAACCGCCAGAATAATCGTGACGGAAGAGATTCAGGCCGTGACAATCGTGGTGGAGATAACAGAGGAAACCGTGATTTCCGTGGCGGAGAAAAAAGATTTTCTGATCGCAATGGAAATAATGGACAGGGTCGTCCGAATCGTGACGGAAATCGTCCGGCCAGACCACAGGGTGAAGGTCGTCCGGCACGTCAGGGTGATGGAAATGGCCGTCCGATGAGAGGTCAGGGTGGACGCCCGCAGCAGGGTGGCCAGGGAAGACCAGGACAGGGCGGAAACGGAAGACCGGATAACAGAGGTGAAGGAGCTTTGGCGGAAACAACCGTGGCGGACAGAGAAATGGCGGCGGAAGAAGAGAGAATGACGCTGTATTTACACCAGAACTGACAAAAACATCCAAAGACAGCAAGAGAGAGCGTGACAGAGAGAATAAGAACAAAAAGAAAGACTTTGAGAAATCCGGTGCAGGTCATAACAGACCGAACAGGGTGGAAGAAGAAATCTTTCTAGAATTCCGAAAGCTCTTCAGAAACCGACTCCTCAGCCAAAACAGGAAGAGAAGAAACCAGAAGTAAAAGAAATCACACTTCCGGAGAAAATGACAATCCGTGAGCTCGCAGAAGCTATGAAGATGCAGCCGTCTGTAATCGTTAAAAAACTGTTCCTGGAAGGACTATGGTAACGGTAAACCATGAGATCGACTTTGAAAAAGCACAGGAGATCGCACTGGATTATGATATTATCGTAGAGCCGGAAGAGAAAGTAGACGTTATCGAAGAACTTCTGAAAGAAGACGAAGAAGATGAAGCGGATATGGTTTCGAGACCGCCGGTAGTCTGTGTCATGGGTCACGTTGACCATGGTAAAACATCTCTTCTGGATGCAATCCGTGATACACATGTAACCAGAGGGGAAGCAGGTGGAATCACACAGCACATTGGTGCATCTGTAGTTGAGATCAATGGACAGAAGATCACATTCCTGGATACACCGGGACATGAAGCATTTACTGCAATGCGTATGCGTGGTGCAAACTCCACAGATATCGCAGTACTTGTTGTTGCAGCAGATGATGGTGTTATGCCACAGACTGTTGAGGCAATCAGCCATGCGAAAGCAGCGGGTGTTGAGATCATTGTTGCAATCAACAAGATCGATAAACCAAGTGCAAATGTGGAAAGAGTAAAACAGGAACTTTCCGAATATGAACTGATTCCGGAAGACTGGGGTGGAAGTACTATTTTTGTACCGGTATCTGCCCATACAGGAGAGGGAATCGATACACTGCTTGAAATGATCCTTCTTTCTGCAGAGGTACTGGAACTCAAGGCAAATCCGAATCGTGCGGCAAGAGGTCTTGTTATTGAGGCTCAGCTTGATAAAGGTAAGGGACCGGTTGCCACAATTCTTGTACAGAAAGGTACACTTCATGTAGGCGACTTTATTGCAGCAGGCGCATGCAGTGGTAAAGTGCGTGCAATGATGGATGACAGAGGCAGACGTGTCAAAGAAGCAGGTCCTTCTACACCGGTTGAGATCCTTGGCCTCAGTGATGTTCCGAATGCAGGTGAGATCCTGATGGCATTCCCGAGCGATAAGGAAGCCAAGAGCTTTGCAGCTACATTCGTTACTGAAAACAAGAAACATCTGCTTGAAGAAACAAAAGGCAAACTTTCTCTGGATAACCTGTTTGATCAGATCCAGGCAAGTGACCTCAAAGAGCTTCCGATCATCGTTAAAGCAGACGTACAGGTTCTGTCGAGGCTGTTAAACAGAGTCTGACCAAGCTGTCCAATGAAGAAGTTGTTGTTCGTGTGATCCACGGCGGTGTTGGAGCTGTCAATGAGTCTGATGTATCTCTGGCAGCTACATCCAATGCGATCATTATCGGATTCAATGTTCGTCCGGATGCTATGGCAAAACAGCTGGCTGATCAGGAGGGCGTAGATCTTCGTCTTTACAAAGTTATTTATCAGGCAATCGAAGATGTGGAAGCTGCTATGAAAGGTATGCTTGATCCGGTATACGAGGAAAAAGTTATCGGCCATGCAGAGGTTCGTCAGCTGTTCAAAGCTTCAGGTGTCGGTACAATTGCAGGAAGTTATGTTCTGGATGGTATTTTCCAGAGAAACTGCAAGGTACGTATTACACGTGAAGGCGAGCAGGTATTCGAAGGTGAACTTGCTTCTCTGAAGCGCTTCAAGGATGATGTTAAAGAAGTAAAAGCAGGATACGAATGTGGTCTTGTATTTGACGGATTCAACGATGTGAAAGAAGAAGATAAAGTAGAAGCTTATATCATGGTAGAAGTGCCAAGGTAATTGGAAATACCGAGATAGGAGTGAATCATAAATGAGAAAAAACAGTATTAAGAATACAAGGATCAATGGTGAGGTTCAGAAAGAACTCAGTACGATCATCAGAAATGAAGTCAAAGATCCTCGCATTCATCCAATGACTTCAGTCATGGCTGTGGAAGTTGCGCCTGATCTTAAGACCTGCAAGGCATTTATCAGTGTCCTGGGCAACAAAGAAGCAAAGGACGCAACGATCCAGGGCCTGAATAAGGCAGAGGGATATATCAGAAGACAACTTGCAAAAAATCTCAATCTGAGAAATACACCGGAGATACGTTTCATTCTTGATGAATCGATTGAGTATGGTGTGAATATGTCAAAACTGATTGATGATGTTGCCAGAAGAGATGCTTCTTTAGGGAAGACTGAGGAAGAGTAAGAGGTGTGTTCATGAAAAATATAGCAGAAGTACTGGAAGGTGTGAAAACTGTCGGAATCGGTGGACATATCCGTCCGGATGGCGACTGTGTCGGCTCCTGTATGGCTCTGTATCTGTATATCAGAAAATATTTTCCGGATATTGATGTGAATGTTTATCTGGACCATCCGAAGCCGATCTTCGGACATATTGAATCTATCGATGAAATAAAAACAGAAGTGGAAGAAGAAAGAATCTTCGATCTTTTTATTACCTGTGATGTAAGTGCCAGAGACCGTCTGGCACTTGCTGACAATCTGTTTGAGCATGCAAAGAAAACAGTATGCATCGATCATCATGTGAGCAATTCGGGATTTGCAGATGTGAATCATATCCGTGGAGAGGTTAGCTCCTGCTGTGAAGTACTGTATGGAATTCTGGATCCGGATAAAGTGGATCTTGCGGTTGCAACGGCTGTTTATACAGGAATGATCCATGATACAGGCGTTTTTCAGTATTCTTCTACATCACCGGAAACCATGAGGATTGCAGGAGAACTGATGAAGACGGGAATTCCGTTCAGCAGGATCATAGATGAATCTTTTTATCAGAAAACATATATCCAGAATCAGGTTATGGGAAGAGTTCTTGCAGAAAGTATTCTTCTTCAGAACGGTACATGCATCATCGGATATCTTCGAAAGAAAGATATGGATTTTTATGGCGTGACAGGAAGCGATCTGGATGGCATTGTCAGTCAGCTCCGACTTACCCGAGGCGTGGAAGTAGCAATCTTTATTTATGAGCTGGAGACACAGTCATTCAAAGTATCCCTTCGCTCCAATGGCAGGGTAGATGTGAGCAAGGTGGCAGTCTTCTTTGGAGGCGGTGGACACACCAGAGCAGCGGGCTGTGACCTGCAGGGCTCTATGTATGATGTGATCAATAATATTACAGCAGAAATTGAAAAACAGCTGACAGAAGAGGAGAACGCATAATGGATGGCGTATTGAATATCCGTAAGGAAAAAGGATATACTTCTTTTGATGTTGTTGCAAAACTCCGTGGAATCCTTCATATGAAGAAAATCGGACATACCGGGACACTGGATCCGGAAGCAGAAGGTGTGCTTCCGGTCGTTCTCGGAAAGGCAACGAAGCTGGTTGATCTTCTGACGGAAAAACAGAAAACATACGAGGCACTTCTTCATCTGGGGCTGGAAACAGATACCCAGGATATGACAGGAACGGTTCTTGAAGAAAAGCCTGTCGAAGTAACAGAAGAAGAGGTACGTACGGTGATCAGGAGTTTCCTGGGGGAACAGCAGCAGATTCCACCGATGTATTCTGCTCTGAAAGTAGACGGGAAGAAACTCTATGAACTGGCCCGTGAAGGTAAGACAGTAGAGCGAAAGCCGCGTGCTGTACAGTTTTATGAGATTGAGATTAAAAAGATAGAGCTTCCATATGTGCGATTTTCTGTGACCTGTAGTAAGGGAACATATATCCGTACATTATGTCATGACATCGGACAGAAACTCGGATGTGGCGGCTGTATGGAAGAATTGCTCCGCACCAGATCCGGGAATTTTGTCTGGGAAGATAGTATGACACTTGCGCAGGTTGAGGAAGCGGTAAGAAATGGTACAATTGGAGACCGGGTGATCAGTATCGGGCAGGCCCTGAAGGATTATCCGGAAATTTTTTGTACACGGGAAGGCGACCGCCTTCTGGAAAATGGAAATGCGCTTGCTGAGAGATTTGTCAGAGGAGAGCACAAAGAAGGCTGGGTGCGTATGTGTGACAGCCAGGGTGGATTCAAGGGAATTTACCAGTGGGATGAGGTGAAAAAACGCTATCAGCCACAGAAAATGTTTTTATAGGCTCCGGGTGAGCTATAAAAGTCAGGAGTAACAGCACAATATGGAATACGTAAAGATTGAAGGACAGTTTCCAAAGTTCAGCCACTGTGCGGTAACACTTGGAAAATTCGATGGAATCCATCGTGGTCACAGGAAACTGATTCAGACGATCCTGAACAGAAAAAAGAATATGGAGAACTGGCAGTGGTCATGGCGTTTGTTTCCGACAGACAGACGATCCTTACTTCAGAAGAACGTCGTATACTTCTGGAAAAATGGGCGTGGACATACTGTTGGAATGTCCTCTGAATGATCAGATAAAGCATATGAAAGCAGATGTTTTTATCCGACAGATACTCAAAGGGGATCTTCAGGCTTCCTGTGTGGTTGTGGGAGAAGATTTCCGTTTTGGTCATGAGCGCAAGGGATCTCCGGAGCTTCTGGAAAAATATGGAGAAAAATACGATTACGAAACAATTGTGATTGCAAAAGAAATGGAAGGCAACCGTAAGATCAGCAGTACTTATATCCGTGAAGAACTGAAAAAAGGAAATATGGAAAAGATTGCAGATCTTCTGGGAAGTCCGTTTTTCACGGCAGGGGTCATTGAACATGGAAGAGGAATGGGGCATCGGGATTTTTTCCAACAGCGAATATCATTCCACCGAAGTCGAAGCTGATGCCTCCGAATGGGGTCTATGTGACAGTATCGCATCTTGAGGATGGAGATTATCCGGGAATCACGAATGTGGGATATAAACCAACAGTCGGAGAGAATTTCCTTGGAGTAGAAACAAATCTGTTTGACTGTGATCTGGATCTTTATGGGCAGAAATGTAGAGTTGATTTTTATAAATATATTCGTCCGGAACAGAAGTTCACTTCTTTTGAGGCTCTGAAGGCACAGATCCGCAGAGATATTGAGTCCGGAAAGAACTGGTTTCAGGAAGAAAAAGAGCTGGTAAAAACTTTATCATTTGGCAAAAAATAGTTGTTTACAATGCTGCATGTTTTATGCTATACTAGTCGAGGTGTAATTCAGCCCATATTCAGAGATTGGAATCTCCAACCGTTTCTTAATATGTGGCGGTTCATTAATTATTATATTTAAGGAGGAAATCACAATGATTTCAAAAGAAAAAAAACAGGCGATCATGAAAGAATATGCAAGATGCGAGGGTGACACAGGATCACCGGAAGTACAGGTTGCAGTTCTTACAGCAAGAATTCAGGAACTGACAGAGCATTTACAGACACATCACAAAGATCATCATTCCAGACGTGGTCTGCTGAAAATGGTTGGTCAGAGACGTGGACTTCTGGCATACCTGAAGAAAACAGACATCGAAAGATACCGTGCACTGATTGAAAAATTAGGTTTAAGAAAATAATTAGTATGCGGACGGGGCGGATAACCATCCGCCCCATTTTTACATGTTGCAGTTTTATAGGTTTATAGCGACAGGAAAAAGAAGTTATTTCCGAGACTACTGAAAAGTCCATTGATTGCAATGGCTTTTTCAGTTGTTTCGGGCTTCAGAATGACCTGGTTGCTGTGAACAGTAATAATCAACACAGAATTTAAAGGAGAAAAAATATGTACAAAAGTTATTCTATGGAATTAGCCGGCAGAACACTGACTGTAGATATTGGTCGTGTTGCAAAGCAGGCAATGGTGCAGCCCTGATGCATTATGGTGACACAACTGTACTTTCCACAGCAACAGCATCCAAAGAGCCAAGAGAAGGAATCGATTCTTCCCCC
>ENA-OQDF01000730-OQDF01000730.1-human-gut-metagenome-genome-assembly--contig:-NODE-730-length-13723-cov-2.600912_pt1 | contig 13723 bp, 20 predicted proteins | sample MGYA00242769_ERZ504597 | MGnify/ENA primary metagenome ERZ504597 (study PRJEB26092, sample SAMD00036305) | human gut metagenome | host: Homo sapiens | study: EMG produced TPA metagenomics assembly of...
TGCATTGGTTCTATACTGGATTCTGCATGAAACAGGTGCATATATGTATAATGATGTGTTAGGAAGCTTGCCGGCTATTGTGAGACCTTGGTATTTGTGTCAGTCATAATGATGGCAGCATTTACGACAGGATCTTTAAGCAAGGTGCGGAGCAAGAGTAGGAAAGTTTTTGTGTTCGAAAATTTCCCAAAACCTATGCAATTAGTTGTAACTGCAGTTGTTGCTTTTGGTGGAGCTGCTGTGATCAAGCTGGTACTGGTGTATTTTTTCGGCTTATAAGTATTTTCAAATTCGTATTACATACTATGGAAAAAGAACTTTTTGATATTTTCGCAGATGCGTGATAATATGATTATAGAAAAGAGTGCTACCGATAGACGGTTAGTCCGTTTTACTATTTAGAATATCTATCAAAGATAACCGCTTAGTTTTGTAGACAGGGTGGGAATTTGGCAGAGAGAAAAAAAGCCGGGATCTCTGTTTTGGCACGCAGTGTACGGAACAGGGAAAGCCTACTGCTGTCTGGGATTGACAGAATCAGAGAAATAACCTATTATAATTACAGAGATAAAGATTTTTACATGGGAAGCTTAGCCTTCCCATATTTTACTTTATAGGAAATGTTCAATAACAGAAAGTTACTCTGCAATATTTTCCTATATTATGAAAAGGATGAGGTTTGTATAATGAAAAAAGAAAAAGGAAATGTCATTGCTCTTCTGCCAATTGGTGTATTTCTCATACTGTACCTTGGTCTGGGAATTTTATTTGAATATATAATGAAGATTCCGATGGGATTTTATAATGTACCGATCGTGGTTGCATTTCTTACTGCGGTTCTGGTTGCCTGTTTGCAGAACAGAGCAGTAAATTTTGACAGGAAACTGGAAATCATGGCACATGGAGTAGGAGACAAAAATATTATTACCATGCTTCTGATTTTTCTTGCAGCAGGGTCTTTTGTTGGTGTGGTTGGAAGAAATAGTGCAGAAAGTGTAGCATATTTTATGCTGACACTGATACCGGCAAGATTTTCTGTAGCAGTTTTATTTGTGGTTGCCTGTTTTGTCTCTGTAGCGATGGGGACTTCTGTTGGAACGATAACACTTCTGGTACCTATCGCGGCAGCTGTTTCCAGTGCATCAGGTTTTGATCTTGCATTTTGTGTTGCATCGGTTATGGGTGGAGCAATGTTTGGAGATAATCTTTCTTTCATTTCGGATACGACGATTGCGGCATGCAATGGACAGGGCTGTGAGATGAAAGATAAGTTCAGAGAAAACTTCTGGATTGCATTTCCGGCGGCTGTTGCAACTCTGGTCATAATCCTGGTTCTGTCGTTTCAGACGGAGATTCAGGGACATATCAGTCAGGATTATCATTTACTTCAGGTGTTACCGTATGTATTGGTGCTGATTGGCGGCATTATCGGAATCAATGTTTTTGTAGTGCTTCTTACTGGAATTGTTTCCGGAGCAATCATCATGCTTGCAGGAGGGCATATCACTCCGATGGAACTTCTGACCAATATGGGGGCAGGTGTATCCGGAATGTTTGAAACCTGTATGGTTGCGATTCTGGTGGCAGCGATGTGTGCCTGATTCGTGAATACGGTGGTTTTGATGCACTTCTTAACTGGATTCATAAAATTTTCCGCGGAAGAAGGGTGGCCAGCTTGGCATGGGACTCCTTGTCGGTACCATGGATATTGCGACTGCAAATAATACGGTAGCTATCGTCATGGCAAATCCGATCGCCAAAGAGATGGCACAGGAGTATGGAATCACACCCCAAAAGACTGCCTCCTTACTGGATACTTTTTCCTGTATCTTTCAGGGAATCATTCCATATGGTGCACAGATGCTTGTGGCAATTTCTGCAGTCAATGAGTTGGGTGGAGAACTTTCTGCTTTTCAGATCATACCGAAGCTTTTTATCCAATGTTTCTTCTGCTTGCATCCATTATTACTATAATAAGAAGTGATTCATGATGCGCAGCAGGTGACAGAATACGTGAATGAACTAAAAACAGAAATTTTCAAAAAACACTTGACCTTCCACCTTATGGAAGCTGTATAAAACAGATACAGACAGGGAGTTGAACGATTTCCGGAACTGTCGGGAAAGTAAGAGGTAGCACGATGAAAATCAAACAGGTGGAAGAACTTGTGGGAATCACAAGAAAGAATATTCGGTTTTATGAAGATCAGGGACTCCTGAATGTGGAGCGTGCAGAAAACGGATACAGGGAATATCATCAGGCGGATGTTATCCGGCTTCAGGAGATTAAATTATTCCGCAAGATGGACATTTCCATAGAAGAAATGAAACTTCTCTTCGAAAAAAAGAAAAGCCTGCAAATCTGTTTGGAACAACATCTGAAAGAACTGGATCATCGTAAAGAAGGTCTTTCGAAGATGCAGGACATGTGCGAGCGACTGATCCTGGAACACCGGTCACTGGAATCTCTGAATGCAGAGGACTGTCTGGAAGAAATCGAGCAGATGGAGAAAGAAGGTGCAAAGTTTATGAACGTAAACAAAACGGATGTCCACAATAAGAAAAGAAAAGGAGCAATCATAGGTGCAGCAGTTATGACACTGCTTATGCTTCTTACGATCATAATTATATTCTGGGCAAACATACAGGATCCGATTCCGACAGGATTGTTTTTGCTGCTGGAGGGAATTCCGATAGTGATCATTGTGGGAACGCTCATAGCACTTGCAGGAAGAATGAAAGAAATCGAAGGAGGAGAAGAAGATGAAGCTTCTAAGTATTGAATATATTCCAGGTGTGGATTTTGAGCCACTGGGAATCGTAAAAGGAACTGTTGTACAGACAAAAAATGTCGGCAGAGATTTTATGGCAGGTATGAAAACATTGGTTGGCGGTGAAATCGTAGGTTACACAGAAATGTTGAATGAGGCGAGACAGATTGCCACGAAGCGTATGGTAGATGAAGCCAAAGAAATGGATGCAGATGCGGTGATTGGTGTGAAGTATGGATCTTCACAGGTTATGTCAGGGGCAGCAGAAGTGATCGCTTATGGAACTGCAGTGAAATATAAATAAAAAGATCGTCAGACAGATATAAAAAAGAATACAGAACAGATTGGAGATCTCACATCATAGTCAAAGGTGGTGTGAGATTTTTTTTAATTGAATAGTAATGTATATAATGTTTCGTAAGATATGGGTGATATCTTAGAAATAGGATGAAAACATATGACAAACAATGTATAATAGGAATAATGGATGAATCAAAAGAAATAAAAACGGATGAGGAATTTAAATGGAAGGAAATTTAACAAAAGGTCCTATTTTGAGGACACTGACGAAGCTTGCGATTCCAATCATGGCATCGTCATTTCTTGGGACTTTATATAACATTACAGATATGGCATGGATTGGGCTGTTGGGTTCGAAGCCGTTGCCGGAGTTGGTGTAGGAGGCATGTTTACCTGGTTTTCACAGGGACTGGCTGCCATGGCTCGAATGGAGGACAGGTACAGGTTGCACAATGTATCGGTCGTGGTGAAAAAGAAAAAGCACATGGTTTTGCACAGGCGGCGGTGCAGTTGGCTGCTTTTATGGGGATGGCATATGCGCTTCTGTCGCTTGTGTTTACGAAACAGATGGTAGGATTTTTCCAGCTCGCAGATGCGGAGGCACATGCAGCGGCCATGTCCTATACAAAGATTGCATGTGGGTTGATTGTATTTTCCTTTATGACGCTGACGCTTACAGGCATTTATACAGCTCAGGGTGATTCAAAAACACCGTTTCTGGCGAATCTGATTGGACTTGTGACCAATATGATCCTGGATCCGGTCCTGATTCTCGGACCAGGACCATTTCCGAAGCTTGGGGTGACAGGTGCAGCGATAGCAACGGTGACAGCGCAGGCAATTGTTATGAGTATTATGGCCCTTGCAGTTATCATACGGAAAAAAGAAAATGTACTGAAAGGGATTCATCTTTTGGCTAAAATCCCACGCGAATATCTGGGAGGAATCTGCAGAATCGGAATTCCAACAGCTGTTCAGGGAATGGCGTACTGTGCGATTTCCATGGTTCTGACACGAATGGTATCGGGATATGGCGCAGAAGCAGTTGCAACACAGAGAGTCGGCGGTCAGATTGAGTCAATTTCCTGGAATACCGCGGATGGTTTTGCTGCAGCTTTGAATGCGTTTATCGCACAGAATTATGGAGCAGGGAAAATGGATCGTGTAAAGAAAGGATACAGAGCCTCTTTATGGACAGTTGGTATCTGGGGAATATTGATCACGTTCGCATTTGTCTGTTTCCCGCGGCCAATCGCAGAGATCTTTTTCCATGAACCGAAAGCAATTACAACAGCAGTTGGTTACCTGATCATCATTGGCTTCAGTGAGGCATTCATGTGTGTGGAACTTACAACGGTCGGGGCATTGTCCGGACTTGGAAGAACAAAACTTTGCAGTATTATCAGTATTACATTTACCAGTGCGAGAATCCCGCTTGCAATCATCCTTGGGGGCCTTATGGGACTCAGTGGAATCTGGTGGGCTCTTTCTGCAACATCGATTGTCAAAGGAATCATATTCACCTGTACATTTTTCTGGATCACCAGGAAGAGAGGACAAAGCATATGAAAACAGCAAAAAAAATTTTTAAAATTGTTGGAATCATTCTTGGAATTATCATACTTGCACTGATCGGATATATCATTTATTTATTTGCAAGTTATCATCGGATTGAGGATAATCTGCCACTTGAGGTGGAATCCCATGCAGCAGACGCGGAACTTACAACAGAAAAAGAATATTCCGCGCTTACATATAATATCGGATTTGGTGCATATACACCGGATTTCAGCTTCTTTATGGACGGTGGCAAGTTTTCCTGGGCGAAGAGCAAAGACAGTGTGCTAAAAACGGTTCAGGGGGCAGGAGAGCTCGTTGCTTCTTATGATCCGGACTTGCGCTTATTGAGGAAGTGGACTTGAATTCCACGAGAAGCTATCATGTAAACGAATACACAATCTTGAAAGAATGTCTGGCAGATTATGACACGGTATTTGCACAGAACTATGATTCGGCATTTTTGTTCTATCCATTTACCCAGCCACATGGTAAGAGCAGATCAGGTCTGGCCCTGTTTTCCAGATATCCGGTGACGGATTCTTTGAGAAGACGTTTTCCGGTATCCACATCATTCAGTAAATTCTTTGATCTGGACCGCTGCTACAGTATTTCCAGAGTTCCGGTCGATAACGGCAAAGAATTTGTGATCTTTGAGCTGCATATGTCTGCATATGGAAACAGCGATGCGATTCGCGAAGGACAGATTCGTATGCTGGCTGAGGATATGCAGAAAGAATATGAAGCAGGAAATTATGTGCTTTGTGGTGGTGATTTCAACCATGATCTGAAAGCAGCAGAGGATGACTCTGCAGATAAAGAGTCCTGGGCATACCCTTTCCCGAGAGAAGAACTTCAGGAACATTTTGCGTTCTGCATAGATCAACTGACCGCGCAGGAAAAAAATGACCTTTGGGACAGTGCTCGTAATGCAGATATGGAGTACGTGCCGGGAGTGACTTACACCGTTACATTGGATGGATTTATTATATCTGATAATATAGAATGCGTTTCTTATGAGGACATCAATACAGGATATTCTTACTCCGACCACGATCCGGTATACTTGAAATTCAGACTGAAATAAAATAGCATTCTTATAAAAATAAGAAGGAGAGACATCAGATGAAATTTTTGTTTGCTTCTGATTCATTTAAGGGAACTTTGTCTTCTCCCAAAACAGCAGAATTACTTACACAGGCAGCCCGGGAGATATTCCCGGACTGTGTCTGCGACAGCATAGAAGTAGCAGATGGCGGAGAAGGAACAACAGAAGCAGTACTTTCAGCAGTCAAAGGAACAACAATTCCCTTGAAAGTGCACGGACCTTTATGGGAAGAATTGACATGCAGCTATGGTATGCTGGATGAAAAACGGGCAGTTATGGAAATGGCTGCGGCATCTGGCCTTCCGCTGGTTTCGGATGAGAAACGGGATCCGAGATATACAACTTCTTATGGAACGGGTGAGATGATACGGGATGCTCTGGAGAGAGGATTTCGTGATATTTCCATAGCGATTGGAGGTTCTGCTACCAATGATGGTGGAATTGGATGCATCCGTGCTCTGGGAGGTCGTTTCTGGATGAAAATGGCGAAGAACTGAAAGGCTGTGGAGGAGATCTCATTAAAATAAAAAAGATTGATATATCCGGACTGAATCCGCTGATCAAAGAATGCAGATTTACAGTTATGTGTGATGTGACCAATCCACTTTGTGGTAAAGACGGTGCAACTTATACATTTGGCCGGCAAAAGGGCGCAACACCTGAGATTCAGGATGAACTGGAAAAAGGTATGTGTAACTATCGTGATATCATCCAAAAGCAATTTGGCATGGATATGGATAACGTAAAAGGTGCCGGAGCTGCCGGTGGCCTTGGATCCGCTTTGATGGTATTTCTGAATGGCACATTGAAATCAGGAATTGAAACAGTCCTTGATCTGGTTGACTTTGACAGACGCCTGGAAGGGGTAGATGTAGTAGTTACCGGAGAGGGAGCTACAGACTGGCAGTCCGTATTTGGAAAAGTCATGCAGGGCGTTGGTATACACTGCAAGGCGCATGGTATACCGGCAGTGGCAATTGTTGGAAGTATGGGCAAAGGGGCAGAAGATATTTTTGAATATGGAATAGAGTCGATGATTACGACTATTAACGGTGTCATGACACTTCCGGAAGCATTGGATCATGCGGAAGAATTGTATCTTGGAGCGGCCAGACGGCTGTTTCGTATGCTGCGTGCAGGAAGGAAACTCTCAGTTGCTGTGAACGGAGTGAACAGTAACGACTCTCATAAGAGGGCAGAGTAATTAATATAGGTTTCCTTGAGGTTGTCAGGCGGTTATGGTATACTGAGTCTAGCAAAATTTTAATGGGGTTTTTATCAAAAAGAGGAGGTTTTTACAATGAGAGAAGTAAAAGCGATCAAGATCAACGTAGCAGATTTTGCTCCATATGGAACATTCTGCAACATGACAGAGCCGGAAGGTATCCATTACAGGGAGAAATCCATAAGTTCTATCCGGATCGTATTTCCGGAACTAGTATGGGAAGTATTGCATTTTCTCCAATTGCAGTTCGCAAAGATGAGAGGATTATCAAAGCAGCGGAATATCATACAACGACATGGGAAGGAATTGTAGCACTGGATGATGATATGATCATTCATGTAGCACCGGCATCCGGCGGGGTACCGGTTCCGGAACTTGCCAAAGCATTTATCGTACCGAAGGGATGCATGGTCAAGATTAATGCAGCAATCTGGCATCTCTGTCCACTTCCGCTGAATAATGAGGAGCTTCATGCAATGATTATTCTTCCGGAATGCACCTATGCGAATGACTGTACCGTCGTTGATTTCGAAGAAAAAGACTGGTTCAAGATTACCGTATAAGTATAAAAATATATACTAAAAACTCCTCCAGACGAGCTGTTTCCCTAAAGAAAGCAACCGGTATGGAGGAGTTTTATTTAGCGTCAGAGCATTTTGGGGACATTCAATATTAGAAGATCAGATCTACAAATCCGGTAGATACCAGGAACAGGATCAGCATAACGAGCGGTACCACATATCGAATCATAAAGCGATAAAGACCGGCACGTTTGAAGTGTTCGCCATTGCGTTCTACTTCGCCTATGATCCAGTCCGGACCAATTACCCATCCGATCAGAATGCTGGTCAGAAGAGAGATAAACGGCATCAGGAAACTGTTACTGATATAGTCCATGACATCCAGAAGCTGCCCTACAGACCCATTTGGAAGTTTCAGTTCAAAGTACAGCTTGTTATATCCAAGGCAGATTACTACAGCTGTGATCAGAGAATAGATACCGACAGCCCCACACATTTTTTTACGTGGTTTGTGATAAAGTTCCATGCAGTTGGCAACCAGAGTTTCCATAACGGAGACGCAGGAGGTAAGTGCAGCAAATCCCATCATCAGAAAGAAAGCAATTGCTACAGGTTGTCCCAGAACACCCATTGAATCAAATACTTTGGGTAATGAAATGAAGATAAGGCTTGGTCCGGAAGCCATGCCATCTGTGCCAAGAAATACAAATACAGCCGGGATGATCATCATTCCTGCAAGGAAAGCAACGCCGGTATCAAAAATTTCAATCTGGTTTGTTGCTTTGTTCAGATTGACTTCATTTTTACATAAGAACCGTAGGTGATCATGATTCCCATGGAAACGCTTAAGGAGAAAAAGAGCTGGCTCATTGCATCCAGAAGAATTTCCAGGAAACGCTTCACAGTGAGCCCACTGAAATCTGGCTTTACATAAAAAGCAAGTCCCTCCATACCGGTACGGACAGTTCCGTCTGCATCGGTATGTGTCAGTGTCAGTGAGAAAATCGCGATGATCAGGATCAGAAGAATCAGTCCTGGCATGATGATCTTGGAAAATTTTTCGATTCCTTTTTCTACACCGCGATATACGATCCATGCGGTCAGTGCAAGAAAGACCAGCATAAATACGATCGGTGCAATATCTGATGTGATGAAAGCTGTAAAATATCCATCAGCCGCAGCATCTTTTCCATCAGATATAATATAGGTAACAAAGTATTTCGTGATCCAGCCACCAATGACAGAGTAATAGGTCATGATCAGTGTTGGAACTATAAATGTCAGTTTACCAAGAAATTTCCATTTCGGATTGAGCGCTTCAAAAGCCCTGAGCGCATTTTTCTTGGTTTTTCGACCGATTGCAACATCTGTTGTCAGTAATACAAATCCGAAGGTCAGTACCAGTACCAGATAGACCAGCAGGAATAATCCACCGCCGTCTTTGGCACAGAGATATGGGAACCTCCAGATATTTCCAACACCTACGGCACTTCCGGCAGCAGCCAGAACGAAGCCGATCGATCCGGAAAAACTACTTCCTTTTTCCTTCATTTTCAATTTCCCCCCTACATAAAGTTTAATTAAGGGCCAGAAAATATCTGACCCGATGTCTTTATTTTAACGCAAATAAGTATGTGTGTAAATGGTAGAAGTAGAGAGTTTTTTATATCAAAAATATGGAAAGAAATTCTCCGGCACATTCAGTGGAATCGTAAACAATAATTGTGAATACAGACAATATATGGCATAATAAATATAATGTTAATTGTAGATCTTTGGAAGAAAAGCAGGTGATCAAGTGGTTAACAAAGAGTTTTTTGGTGAAGCAAGAATGTAGAATTCAAAAGGGAGATTCCGACTAAACGTGAAAAGTTTTTGAAAGATATCATAAAAAAGTTAAAGGATACCACAATATGAATGACAAGATAAAAGTCCTTTTTCTGGACATTGACAATACGCTTCTGGATTTTGATGCGGCCGCATCCTGGGCAATGGAGCAGTGCTTTCAGAAAGCGGGACTGGAATATAAATCAGAAATGTTTGCTGCTTTTACAGAGGAAAATAATAAGATCTGGCAGCGTATCGAACGCAAAGAACTGACGATGGACGACCTGTTTTATGTGCGCTGGCAGGCAATTCTTGGGCATCTTGGACTGGAGGCTGACGGAGTTGAAATGGAAAAGAATTCCGTATACTTCTCAACTTAAGCGCTGTACCGGTTGATGGGGCAGAAGAAATTCTTACATATTTAAAAGAGAAAGATTACTGTCTGTGTGCGGCAAGCAACGGACCATATGGTCAGCAGATTAATCGTCTGAAGAAGGTAGATATGTTGAAATATTTTGCGCACTGTTTTGTTTCCGAAAAGTAGGAGCAGACAAGCCGGGCAAAGCGTTTTTTGATGGCTGCATGAAAGAACTTCCGGGAGTATGTCCGGAGGAATGTATGATGATAGGTGATTCCCTGACTGCGGATATTACCGGTGGCAGGCTTATGGAATGTCCACATGCTGGTATCTGCCTTCGGTGGAAAAGTATAAAGAAGAAAAATTGAAAAGTGGAAAACCAGCGGACTACATCATTCATGATTTACTGGAATTAAAGAAGATTCTGTAGTAGTTCAAATTGACATGAGAGCACTGGGAGACTTATAATTTATCAGTCAGAAAAGTTATCTGAGAATGAAAGAATTACATATAGAAGGTGAAAAATGTCAACATCTATGACAAAGGGCAGCCCGCTGAAACTAATGCTTCAGTTTGCACTGCCGCTGTTGATGGGGAATCTCCTTCAGCAGACTTATAATATTATTGACGCGGCAATCGTAGGTCAGATTCTTGGTGCTGATGCGCTTGCAAGTGTTGGATCGAGCAGCAGTGTACAGTTTCTGGTTTTAGGCTTCTGTATTGGATGCTGTGCCGGTTTTGGCGTTCCTGTTGCCAGATATTTTGGCGCCGGGGATCATCGTACTATGCGAAATTACATATTTAATGGCGCGGTACTTACAGCAATTATTGCGGCAATCCTTATGATTGCCTGTTCGTTATCCTGTGGACAGATCCTGCATCTGCTTTCTGTTCCGGATAATATTTTTGGAAATGCGTATGCATATCTGATCGTCATTTTTATCGGAATACCATTTACACTGCTGTACAATTATCTGTCCAGCATTCTGCGTTCTGTAGGCGATAGCCGGACACCTTTCCTGTTCCTGGGGTTTTCAGCAGTCCTGAATATTTTCCTGGATCTGTTCTGTATTATTGTTTTGAAATGGGGCTGTATGGGAGCTGCGATCGCAACGATCACAGCACAGGCGATCAGTGGAATTCTCTGTTTCTTTTATATAAGAGGGAAGATGCAGCTTCTTCGCCTGGAGAAAGAAAACATGATCGTGCAAAAGGATGCGGTAAAGGAACTTCTGGGCATGGGACTTCCGATGGGATTTCAGTTCTCGATCACAGCAATCGGGAGTATGGTCATGCAGGCGGCGAACAATGGACTTGGAAGTATTTATGTTTCTGCTTTTACAGCGGCTATGCGTATTAAGCAGTTCCTTCTGTGTCCATTTGATGCGATTGGAACAGCAGCATCTGTATTCTGCAGTCAGAACCTTGGCGCGCGTCAGGCAGACAGGATTAAAAAGGGTGCACTTGAGGCAACGATCGCAGGATGCATTTATGGTTTTAGTGCCGGTCTGATCCTGATTTTCTTCGGAAGACCGCTTTCCATGATCTTTCTGAGTAAAAATGCGACTGCAGTTCTGGATGCTTCAGCCAAATATCTGAGATGTCTTGGATTTTTCTTTGGAATCCTGGGAATTCTGAATGTGTGCAGAATGGTGACGCAGGGGCTGGGATATTCCGGAAGAGCTATTTTCTCAGGTGTTATGGAAATGATCGGACGAGTAATTGTAAGTGTTGGATTTGTAGGAACTATGGGTTATACAGCAATCTGTTTTGCAGATCAGGCTGCATGGATAGCGGCCAGTTGTTATATTGGACCGACCTGCATCTGGTGTATCCGCCGTTCCATTAAATTACTGGAAGGAAAACAGGCATAAAATCCTGAAAAATAAATGAGGAGTAGATATGATCATGAAAGATTACAAAGCAGATGAGGGACTTCAGGGCAATGATAAAATAGAAAAAGCAATTGCCGGGCTTCAAAAAGAAACTACACAGGAGATGCTGGCGCATACACTTACCGTTATCCGCAGACGCATGAAAGATGCTGGTCAGCTTATCATTGCTGTAGAACCGCCCAGTGGTGACGGTCAGCTTCGCCTGGAAGCAGTCAGAACAGAAGATGGTAAGACTGGTGGGTTGCATTTACCAGTTTTGAAGAGGAACTGAAAGGCGGCGGAAGCGTCAAATCAACGTTTTTGACGGATATCGACAAATTATTTGAACTGACTCTTCAGACAGATGAGATTGAAGGTGTGATTCTCAATCCATGGAACCGTACCATTATGTTGGACAAATATCTGATTGAGATTATTTTGGGAAAAACTGCATAAATTTTTCTATATGACAGATACTATCATCGTATTGCAAAATGAAAGAGAGGAAGCAGGTACGATGATATTAAAAGAAAAAGAACGCACAACGATTGAAGACTTACAGACACAGGAAAAAAGCTGCATTGAGAAATATGGCAGATATGCACAGCAGGCAAAAGATCCTGAGCTGAAAAATCTTTTTCAGACTTACAGCAAAAAGAACGTGAACATTATGATTCTCTTGACTGTGTGCTGAGAGGAGAAGTTCCGCAGTGCAACTGTAATGACAGTGATGGACGAGATTATCAGCCAAAGGCAACTTACACAGCAATGAGTTCACCGGAGGATAAACAGCAGGATTCATTTCTTGCAACAGATTGTATTGCGACAGAAAAGCTGGTGTCAGGAGAATATAACTCAGAAGTATTTGCTTTTGGCGACAGCGGTGTGCGCAAGCTGCTTGCAGATATTCAGGTAGAAGAGCAGAATCACGCAGAAATGTTATATAAATACAAAATGGCCAATAATATGGCATAAAAAAGAGAGACTATGACTCAGAACAATGAGTCACAGTCTCTTTTTGCATATAGATCCGAGCTGCTAATATAAGAAAAATCAGTCTGCATAATATTCTTTAAGGAATGGAATAGAAAAAGTTCCCATTGCATCTTTGAGATCTTCGATATTTCTTGGACCATAAAGTGGAAGGCAGGTGAAATCACGACAGGTCAGATAACCAAGGACTGCCTGTGTAAGTGAAATCTGATATTCTTCCATCAGTCCGTGAAGTCCTTCGGCAATCTTGAGATTTTCTGGTGTGTAGTATTCAGAATTTCTGACAGCATCAGCACCGCCGGCATATAATTTGTGGAAAAATCCACTGGCTACAGACATATATGGCATGGCCAGATTCTGTGGATTTTCTATATGATATTGCTGCATTTCTTGATCCATGATCTTCAATGTATCGTCTTCAAGAGGTTTCATGGAAGCAGAAGCAATATTAAACAGAGCTTCATTTGCGACAAAACCACGGTATCCTTTGGATGCTGCATAAGCATCGGCTTCTTTCATACGTGCAGTACTCCAGTTGGAGCATGCATAATAGCGAATCTTACCTTCTTTTCGAAATTCTTCCATAACTTCAATTAGTTCACTGGCAGGAATCGCCTCATTATCTCTGTGATAAAAATAAACATCAATATAATCAGTACCAAGCGCGCGGAGAGAAGTTCCAGATCGTGACGCATATTTTCTGCTGAAATCCGAGAAGCATGCATGTCCGGAACGGCAGGTGTCATATCCGGATGTCCGCCTTTGGAGACAAGAATAATGTCATGACGTTTCCCGCTTTCGCGAAGCCACTGTCCAAGTACACGTTCACTGCGGCCGATTTCAGAAGGAATCCAGTCGGCATATACGCGGGCAGTGTCATAAACGGTTCCGCCCATATCCAGAAAAGCATCAAAAATTCTGAAAGCATCCCCTCCATCCCATTTGATACCGGCATTTACGCAGCCCATTCCCATTGGAGAAAGCTCAAGGTCTGTGTTTTTAATCGTTATTTTTTTCATACTATATCCCTTTCCTGTTATGTGATACGAAAAAGAATCTGTTACGGTGCACATAGCAATCTTAATATAAGTTTATTATAACTATCTTTTAGATACAGGTCAAGTTTTTTGAAAAATCATTTTTACAAAGATTTTACACGCATGTGATTATGCATTTTACTTTTCTCCCA
>ENA-OQDF01000731-OQDF01000731.1-human-gut-metagenome-genome-assembly--contig:-NODE-731-length-13717-cov-2.194113_pt1 | contig 13717 bp, 20 predicted proteins | sample MGYA00242769_ERZ504597 | MGnify/ENA primary metagenome ERZ504597 (study PRJEB26092, sample SAMD00036305) | human gut metagenome | host: Homo sapiens | study: EMG produced TPA metagenomics assembly of...
TGCATTTCCAACTGACGTATATACCAGATACTCTGATAATTCAAACTGCGGTTTCTGGGCCTCCTTTGACGGATCATAAATCTCAACAGTAACCGGTAATTTCTGTACATCTCCGGCACTGTTTGCAACCTGATATACCATTGGATATTCCCCTGCCACATCAGCCTGGACATAATATTCACTGGACATTTTAATCTTTCCGGTGATATCTCCATCCAGCACATCCGAACAGGTAAGCGTTCCCATGATATCCTGTGTATTCATCGCAAAACGCAGAGGTTCTGTCAAAGAAAATGTTGGTGAAACATAATCTGTATATGTAATTTTTCTTGCCGCCTTTGTCGCATGATTATCTGAATCAAATGCAACCACCGTCATATTACGCGTATGGTTTTCCATAAAATTACTGACAGATTCCACGATCAGACTTCCCGTCACATCACCGTCTTTGGAATCCGTTGCCTTAATTCCTTTCAAAAGTTCTCCATCTTCTGCCTGGCAGGATACCTGAATAGAGTCTGTATCCATTGTGATCGCCGGTGCCTGATTGTCTTTAGAATTGATCTGTTCATATTTGAAATACCCAAAAGACGTAGCTGCGATCACAAACACCACCATGCTAAATATCCTTAACTTTTTCATCAAACACTCCTCTTGATCTTTGCCTGTCAGACAGGTCTGAAATATTTTCTCCTCCTATCCGGTCTCCGGCCGTGCAGAGGAATCTGTATGTTTTTTATGATCCGTTCCGGATTTTCTTCTGTCAGGTGCCATGCATATTCATAGCCACCTATATGAACAAGGGCTGTTTTTGTCTCGCTCATATGTGGCGTACGGATATAAGAATGATGTGCATCACTGGCAATGCATGATATCAGGTCATTTTTCAGAAGGATTATGTGCAGTCTCCATAACACTTCTCCCAAATCTTCCCAGAATGCTGCCCTTATTCATCTGCGTAACGCATCCATTCTGCACCCATTCATATATAAGCTCCGGATAATCCTGTATACAAAAATAGCGTTCCGGGTGTGCGATCAATGGTATCTTCCCCGTATCAAAGATATCCTCCAGACATTCCCGGATCCACCAGGGATCTGCGTCAAACGGAAACTCGACCAGATAATAATCCGTCCCATTGATTCCACTCAGCTGCTTATTTTTTATCTTCTGTGCAATATCCTCTGAGGCAAAAATCTCCATTCCATTTAATATTTTCAATGGAATCTTTTCTTTCTTCAATACCATGCGCAGTCGTTCAAAAGCTGTTTGAAGCTGCTCTGACTGAAAATTTTCAAATCGCCCCATCTGATTGCTGTGCGGTGTTGCTGTCATGATCTCCACACCGCTCTCCACTGCCAGCTCTGCCATTTCCAGTGATTCTTCCATATCTTCTGAACCATCATCCAGATCCGGCAAAATATGTGCATGTATATCGATCATTTTGTCCCCTTTTTACAACACAACTTTATGCAGAATATAATTCTACCCTTTTCTCCTTCCCACTCCTACATACTAAGTATGTGTTTTTCCTTCTTTTTTCTAAAAATACAAATCTCTCTTCACAAAAAAAAGACCCACAGATAAATCTTTTCAGATTTACCCGCAGGTCTTCTGTTCGTTAATGTAGAAATAAAAGACTTCCATAAATGAGCAGCCCCGCTGCTGTCAGTACTCCTACCGCAATGCCAAGCGACAGTAACAGAAAGTATCGGTCTCTGGAACTCCTATGTTTCTTTTTTCTTGTCTTTAAAGTGTTCTCTGCCGGAGCAGTATCTTTCCACGGACTGGCATGTTTTGTATTTGTTTTATGATATGTTGTATCCCTGTGTACCTCTCTTTTTTCATATGCTGCACTGATCTGTTCAGATGAAGCCTTTTCTCCCAGTGTGCCAAGAAGTTCCTGATTTAACTGATCTGTATAACCTTCCTTTTTTGTTTTCTCATTCATAACTTTCTGTCCCGCCTTCCTATTTCAGTTTCTTTAAATGACTCTCTCTGATTTCATAAATATGATCACTGACAGAAAGAACACTTGGGCGATGTGTCGTAACAACACAGGTCCTGCCTTTCTCCTTCTTCATAATGTTTTTTAATACCCGTTCTTCCGTATCTATATCCAGTGCCGAAGTCGCTTCATCCAAAATCAGAACCGGCGCATTTTTCAGGAGTGCCCTCGCTATGGCCAGTCTCTGTGCCTGCCCTTCCGAAAGTCCACTTCCCTTCTCACCTACCACTGTTTCCATGCCCTTCGGAAGTTTTTTACAAAATCATAGGCGCAGGCCATTTCCAGAACTTCTCTGATTTCTTCATCTGTGGCATCTTCTTTTACCATCCTCATATTCTCAGCAATGCTTCCTGCAAAGATGGTATTACCCTGCGGCACATAGCTGAAAAATTCTCGTGTTCCGGCAGAAAGTCTGCATTTTATTCCCTCTGCATTCTTAAGTTCAGCCCTTCCTTCCATTGGATGCAGAAGTCCAAGTAATACGCGAATCAATGTTGTCTTTCCTTCGCCTGACGGACCAACGACTGCAGTGATCTCACCTGCATTCGCAATAAATCCCCTCTGTGAATCACATTCTCTCCGTCTTTATAATGAATATTGACTTCTTTTAACTCAATCGTGATCCCTTTATACTCTTTTTCCAGAATTCGATCTACCTTCTCCATATCCAGAGCATTTTCTTTTTCCAGTTCCGAAACCGACATCAGGCGTCCCGCACAAGTAGCAGCGTTGATGGCAGCCGGTATGATCTGAATCAGTGAGGAAAACGAGGAAGACAGTGAATTTGCCATCTGGAAAAACATCAGCAGGGTTCCGGTGATGATGTACCCACTCCAGAGTCTGTACACGCTCCAATCCAAGCAGATATACGAAACACCGGTTCCTATTGCTGACATAAAGGAAGACGTATACACGGTAAATTTATTATAATCCAACATTTTTTCTTTGTATCTGTTCTGAAGGCTCTGTAGCTTCTTTTCAAATACTCCTGTCAGATCAAGGGCTTTTACTGTCTGGATATTCTGAAAAGTATCATCCTGAAAGGACATCAGACTGCTAGTCATCTCGCGCATTTCATTATTATAGGTCCGCATCTTCCCCATGAATTTTCTGGAAAAGATCACCGTAACCGGAGCACTGAGAAGTGCAATTCCTGCCATGACCGGATCATAATAAAAATAATCGCAAATGCACCAATAAATTGCACCAGCTTTGTAATACTGTTTGGAATCCAGCTGATCACGCCGGATGCTACCTGTACTGCATCATTTGACAGACGATTTAACAAATCTCCGCTTCTAAACTGCTGCAGTTCTTTCCATTCAGTATACAGAAGCTTTTGAAAAATATCTGCCTGAATTTCATTCTGTATCACAACGTTGATTCTTGCTGATATTCTGCTGATGACTGCATTCGAGATAATTCCAGCTGCTGTCATGCATATGATCAGCACAGCGAACAGAAGGATTTTATCTTTCCTGACTCCGGTGACTGCATCGATCAGATACTTGGACACAACACTACTTCCAAGTCCCATAACGGTACCGAAGACTCCTGCCAAGATATAAAACATATAGAAAACCAATAACGTTTTACATACTGATACATCCACACCGTTTCTTTGTATATTTCTTTCAGATATCCTTCTCTGATTCTGACAATGATTTTCTTTATCCACCGCTTCAAAATAGTACTCCACTTATCTTTACTGATTTCTCATCGCTCTACAATTCACTACCCGCAACTTGGTCAAATTATAGCACTGCACTTTATGATTCTCAAGCAATTCAAGCTTAAAAAGTGAATATATTTTTATTATCAGGGGACGAAATGGTATCACATAACGCCAGATATTCTCAAAAAATCTCCATGTAAATGTGTGTTCATCCAAATATTTCCCTTTCCGCAAAACCCCGGTAATTACGCCAAAATCCGAGTTTCTTTAATAGGTCCTTCTATGTTTTTCTGTCCATCTCCAATAAAATAGAACTGGTTTTCACCAGTTCTGTCATCTTTTCGCATAAAGTGAATTCTGTGCATAATATACTGTCCGTTTTCTCTCTGAAAAAAGCAATATCTCCTTTTTTCAGAGGACGTTCAATCCTTTTTATCAGCACCTGATCCCTCCTGTCAATAAGAAACGGCATCATACTGTTTCCTGTGACAACAAGGGGAACTTCTTTTCCCTCCTCAAGAATTGAGCGGACAACCTTCATGTATTCCTGGTTGTCTACAATACGGACAGAAATTTCGTGATCCATAGAACTCTCCTTTATCTTTTCCTATATTCTGTTTTCATCATTTATATTGCAAATAACTTACAAAATACCCTGTGCTTTCATCTCACCGGAAACCTTAACGTATTCTCTACTGTTTTCAAGATTACCAAGTTTCTCTTCCCAGGTAAGATTTCTCTTTATTTTCGCCGGACTTCCCAACACAAGTGAATCATCCGGAATCACAGTATTCTTTGTTACCAGACTTCCGGCTCCAATGATACAGTCGTTTCCGATCTGTGCACCATCCAGAATTACCGCACCCATTCCAATCAGCGTCCGGTCTCCGATCGTACAGCTATGAATCACGGCATTATGCCCTATTGTAACATTGTTTCCAATAGAAACCGGCTTATTATGACTTACATGAACCGTGCAGTTCTCCTGAATATTGGTCTCCTCACCGATTACAATTGGTGCTTCATCGCCACGAATGACTGTATAATATAATACGCAGCTGTCTCGTCCGATCGTCACATCACCAATAATTACGGACTGTTTCGCTATTCGTGCGTCTTCTGATATTTTTACATTTTTGTAGTTCACCATATTTTTATACTCATTTCTAATTGTACTGCATATATTATGAATGAAAAACCTCAAAATTACAAGATATTTTCCTTTTCCATACAAAAATCCCCCAAAACCCTCGCACCTCGATGAGGTGCCCTGGATTTCAGGGGATTGAAATGTTCTGTCTTAAATCAGATCAGAAATTATTTACCAGCTACCTGAGCTGCAACTTCTGCTGCGAAGTCATCCTGACGTTTTTCGATACCTTCGCCAGTTTCGAAACGAACGAAACCTTTGATTGCAATCTTAGCGCCGTTTGCTTTAGCAACTTCTTCTACATATTTAGCAACAGTCTGTTTCCATCTTCTGCTTTAACGTAAACCTGATCAAGAAGGCAGATCTCTTTGAGTTCTTTCTTGATACGTCCAGTGATCATACCCTGGATAACCTTCTCCGGTTTCTGGGATTCTTTCGGATCGTTCTGGATCTGAGCAAGAAGGATTTCTTTTTCATGCTCGATATATTCAGCACTTACTTCGCTGTCGCTTGTGTACTGCGGTTTCAGAGCTGCAATCTGCATTGCTACGTTTCTAGCCATTTCTTTCACTGCATCATTAACAACATCTGTTTCAACGTCTACAAGAACGCCGATTTTTCCACCCATATGTGTGTAAGAAGCAACGAATCCGTTTTCTTCTTTCACCTGAGCAAATCTTCTGATGTGCATGTTCTCACCGATAACTGCGATCTGAGCTGCAAGAGCTTCGTTTACAGTCTTGGTTGTATCAAGTGCCCATGGCTCTGCAAGGAAAGCGTCGATGTCAGCTGCGGAAGTTGTAAGTGCCTGTGCTGCAACATCTGCAACATAGCTCTGGAATTTTTCATTCTTAGCAACGAAGTCTGTCTCAGAGTTAACTTCTACAACAACTGCGTTCTTCTCATCATCAGCAACAAGAGTCTTGCAAAGACCTTCTGCTGCAACACGGCTTGCTTTTTTCTGAGCTGTAGCAAGACCTTTTTCACGCAGGAATTCTACTGCTTTGTCCATATCGCCATCTGTAGCTGTAAGAGCTTTCTTACAATCCATCATTCCGGCACCGGTCATTTCTCTTAATTCTTTTACCTGAGCTGCTGTAATAGCCATTGTATTTTCCTCCTGGAATTATTAAATTAATTATTCCTCTGTAGCTTCTTCAACTTCTGCTTCTTCAGCTTCTGTTGTTCCCTGATTTGCTTCGATAACAGCGTCTGCCATTTTGGAAACGATCAGTTTTACGGCACGAATAGCATCATCGTTACCCGGGATTACATAATCCAGTTCTTCCGGATCACAGTTAGTATCGCAGATACCGATAAGCGGAATACCTAATGTATGAGCTTCCTGAACACAGATTCTTTCTTTCTTAGGGTCAACGATGAAGATTGCGTCTGGGAGACGTTTCATTTCTTTGATACCGCCAAGGTTTTTCTGCAGTTTAGCAAGTTCTTTTCTTAATTCAATAACTTCTTTCTTTGGAAGTACTTCGAAAGTTCCGTCAGCTTCCATAGCTTCGATCTGTTTCAGTCTTGCAATACGGCTCTGGATTGTCTTGAAGTTTGTAAGCATACCACCAAGCCATCTTTCGTTTACATAGAACTGTCCGCAACGCTCTGCTTCTGCTTTGATAGCATCCTGAGCCTGTTTCTTAGTACCAACGAAAAGGATGTTTCCACCGTTAGCTACGATATCAGCTACTGCATTGTATGCATCGTCTACCATACCTACAGACTGCTGAAGGTCGATGATGTAGATACCATTTCTTTCTGTGTAGATGTACGGAGCCATTTTAGGGTTCCATCTTCTTGTCTGATGTCCGAAATGAACACCTGCTTCCAAAAGCTGTTTCATTGAAATAACGCTCATGATTTGTTCTCCTTTTTGGTTAAATTCTTCCGTACAGATCATTTTCTATCCGGACCCAACCTCACACCGTAAGGGCACCATCCATCGGAATCTCTGTACGTGACTTTTTATTTGTGCGGTTTTGCGCACATTGCAACTTCTAGAGTATAGCATAAGAAAACCCTCTATGTAAAGAGGTTTCGCAGTTTTTCTGTATTTTTTATGTTTACGCCTGATACAAGTCACAGATTGCCTTGCCGACCAGAGCAACGGTCTGACAAACTAATCGCTAACTTCGACCATACATTCTTTCAGGATAACCTTCAAGAATGGGTCTCCGTAACCGCTGGATTTCGTCAGTACCTAAAATCGCTCTGTAAGTGTCGTCTATGGCAACACTGTGACTGCATCAGGCTGATATTATCATAATACAGCCAGAAAAAGCTTCCTGTACAGAGATCATAAAATACTCGCGAGGCTTTCGTTATGAAGTGCAGGCAAGCTGCCGTCACCAAGCGCTCTGTCTGAGGCGAAGCCGAGTTTGCGCGACTGACGGCAAATGGGCGCATGCACTGAATAGAAAACGCAGTGGTATTTATGAGCTGTACAGGAATACTTGTCTGGCGTATCGCAAACAGCTATCTGTCCGATGCGTCCATATATCACATATCTAGCGTTTCAAACTTCTTGCCTCTTCGTCTGTAAGAAGGCGGCACTCTCCCTTCTTTAAATCGTCGGGCAGGGTGAGGGGACCCATGGCGATTCTTTTGAGGTAGATGACGGGGGTTCCGACTGCTGCCATCATGCGTTTCACCTGATGGAATTTTCCTTCGTGGATCGTCAGATGCAGTTCTGTATAGACTTCCGGGAGATTTTCTCTGCGGACGCGCCCTGGTTCTGGTTCACCTGCACCTTCCCAGCTTCCGCCAACAATTTCTACCTTAGCCGGCATCGTCAGTTTTTTTCGCCGATATCCACACCATTTTCCAGTTTCTCGATCTTTTCCACTGTAAGCTTTCCTTCCACGCGGACAAAATAGGTTTTGTCCACATGTTTCCCCGGGGCAAGAAGTTCATGTGCCAGCATACCGTCATCTGTAATAAGAAGTAATCCTTCTGTATCTTTGTCAAGTCTTCCTACCGGAAAAATTCCTTTGCGATCGGAAGGTACATATTCCATGACTGTTCTGTCATTGCGGTCTTCTGTTGCACTGACGCAGCCGGCTGGTTTATTCAGAAGATAATAAACAAATTCCGGTGCCACACCGACTGTTTCACCTGAAAGTATAACGGTATCCTTCTCCGGATCAACCTTCAGTTCCGGTTTCTTCGCCGGAGCTCCGTTGACCTGAACCTGCCCTTTCTGTATGAATTTTTTCACTTCACTTCTGGTTCCTTTTCCTGCGTCAGCAAGAAATTTGTCCAGCCTTACTGCCTTTGCCATATCTACTCCTTATTCTGTCTCAGATGAACCTGAATCGCCGCTGCTTTCCAGATAGATTGAAGTTGGTTCATCTGCTCCACCTATGATCTCCTGTGATACCATATCTTCGCTGTCATCCGTATACACCGTTTCTTCTTTTGTTACCGGTGCATCCATCTGCATACTACTCTGTATGATTCCCATCTCTGTAATTTTTTCTTTTACGAAATCAGGCAGCTTTTCTGTCTTCAATCCATATGCATTCACAGCCTCGCCTTTATCCGTATACACAGATACATAAATATTCTGATAGATCTCGGAATCTTTGTCAACGTATCCATTATATCTTACAGTCAATGCTTCTTTCAGAGCTTTTATTTCTTCCGGCATCTCATAAGTCACATCTTCCTGCTGACCATCCTCATCGTTAAAATAGTTCAGCATGATCTTTTCAATATCCAGATCTTCTACCGTCAGAGGATAACCTGTTTCCTTAAGAATTGCAAGCGTATTTTTAAATGAAGGATAAATACCGACTATCCAGTTCGCATACTGTACATTTGCATTGGTATTACCTGGTATCATATTATTCACATCCTGTTTGCCAGGAAACTGATAAGCAAAATCCATTTTTACCTCAGGTGCCTGCATGAAATCTTCTGCTGTTGCAGCGTCGACATCCTTCTTCATTGCTTCAAGGAGCTGTTTCATTTTATCAGAATCATTCTGGAAGATACTGTATCCATTTCCGCTTGCATCATTCAATCCAATATTTTTCAGATATTTCTGATCAAGATTAAGAAAACCAAATTTCTGTTCTTTCAGATTTTCTTCCTCATATAATCCTTTTACAAGAGCACTTAAGTTCTCCGTCCCTATCCAGTATTTTCGGTAGATCTCTTTTCCTGATTTAAGTGTATATTTTATAATTGAATAATATGTATAATCGCCATCAATCACCTCACCTTTGGGATTGCTGGAAACGATATCCTGAAGAGCCTTATAAGTCTGATCACCTATACCATTTTTACCGACAAATGCCATAGCCGGTTCTGCCCAGTTATTTGCATCTGTTATTTCATATTCTCCATCTTTGGTCTTTTGGACATTCTCATAGTAATCCTGGTCAAAAGACATCATGTTGAGATTCATGGATGCAATATCTTCCTGTTTTGGAATATAGCTGTCAAAATGCAGCAGGTCTTTCTGGAAAATAAGTGCACAAACTGCTACAAGTGCCCCTGCAATTACCAGCTGTAACTTTTTCGTAAAAAATCCCTGGAAACTCATCTGATATATCGTTTCTGATAAACCATGTATTATGACTGTTCCAAGTATCATTCCGAAAATCCACCAAAGGATTCTGACTTTTCCGGTAGTAAGAGAATAGAATATCCAGCCGACTGCAAGGCCGCCCGGAACCACGACCATAAATCTCACTACGATTGAAATCCACGAATAAACCATAGATTTTCCAGCTGATTCTGATGGCCGTTTCTTATATGCTGTCCATGCCAGGACTCCAAATATAACACCAAGAATAATGACTGCTGCAAGTAATTTTCCTGTCTTTCCTTCCGCATAATCACTGACCATATTGAGAATCAGCGTTCCCGGAGATGCCATATGTAAAAGCGCATTAAAGCAACCATACTGGTATTCCGCCGAGAAGAAGGTCTGCCAAAATGACTGTCCATAGGCTACAAGAATCAGATTCAACACAATACCATACAAGTACATTCCACCCAGACAAAGAATACCCATCAGCATATTTCCCGTCACACTGATTACCAGCACAATACTGAAATAGATCACCAGGTAGATGATGATATGCAGGAAGAACATTTTCACAGCCATCCCCATAATACTCAAGCTGAAAAAGCCTCGTGCTGCACCAATGCAGATCATCAGAAATTCTGCTACGATATATGGCATCAGATAATATACCAGGCCTGAAAACACTCTTTCCAGAAACATTTCTGTTCTTTTCATCGGAAGCCCATGATAATAGTCTGTTTTTTTGCCAGAATACAGATAAATAAATCCGTTCACACTGTTTATGAAAGCTGCTATTGATGCAATGATCATACCCGACAGCACAAAACCATCTTTCCACAAATTATTATACAAAATCTGATTTTGTAAAGCTGAATATTGTAGATCACTCCATGAACTCAATTTCACCATACCAGTCACCGGAAATGCCAGTAAAAAACCAAGTGCTATAAATGCCGGCATCCATAACTGTCCTTTGGAAATTGTCTTTAAATATTTAGAAGAAAATATTCTGGATCTCATAACCAGCCACCTCCGTTTCACTGATAAATATTTCTTCCAGAGTCAGTGGAAGCACTTCACTGAACAATGGATTCTTCTCCTGTATCTTTGCCATGATTTCTGACCGCGTACCTCTTGCTGTAAACAATACAAGTGATCCCTGATGATCAACCTTTAATATGTCCAGTTCTTTTTTCAATTCCTCTTCCTGTTTCCTGTCTGTCAAAACACACTGTACTTTATGAATATGGAATTTCATATCTTCCAGGTCTTTACTCAAAAGCATGCCTCCTTTATGCAAAAGTCCCACATGATCACAAATGTCTTCCAGTTCTCTCAAATTGTGTGAAGCAAGAACCGGAGTAAAATCTCTGCTCATGATTTCTGCTGCAAGCAAACTCTTAACCCCCTGACGTACTACCGGATCCAATCCGTCAAATGTTTCATCACAGAGAAGATATTTTGTCCCTGCACTAATTCCCAAAAGTACCATCAACTGTTTTTTCATCCCCTTAGAAAAGCTGCCGACTTTTCTTCTTTCATCAAGCTGGAACTGATTCATCAGTTTTGCAAATCTCTGCTTCTCAAATTTCGGATAATGCAGCTGGTAGAACGCTGCCATATCCAGTGCTGTATAATTTGTCGGAAAATAGCAATCATCGGATATATAGAAAATCTGTTCTTTTGCCTTTTCATTATCAAATACTGCCATATCATCAATCTTTATTTCGCCCTCATCAGGTTGCAGAATTCCTGCAATCATACGAAGAAGTGTACTCTTCCCTGCACCGTTGCTTCCAACCAGACCAAAGACCTCTCTTTCCCCGATTCTAGCGAAACCTTACTGACTGCCATAAGCGTCCCAAATGCTTTGCTGCATCCCCTTATCTCTATCATCTCTGTTCCTCCTCATACCCTTTCTGAACCAATGTCATCAGTTCTTCTTCTGTCATACCTGTGTTGATTCCACGTCTGACAAGTTCCAGAAATTCTTTTCGAAATCTTCTTTGCTTTTTTCCTGAATCTGCTGCGTCTCTGCAACAAAATTCCCTTTGCCTTTTACTGGATAGATCATTCCCTCCTGCTCCAGTGTCATATAAGCTCTCTGAATCGTATTCGGTTGATAGATAATTCCATTGCCAGCTGCCGGACAGAAGGAAGTCTGCAACCGGCCGGCAATGCTCCCTGATAGATCAGCGTCCTGAACTTTTCAGTTATCTGTTCATATATCGGACGTCTGTCCTGATAATCTAGTATTATCATTGTCCCTCCTTTCTGCTGTAAATCATTTTTTCGCATGTGTATTTAGTGTATTAATTGTTTTAATACACTTATGATATCATATATTCCCCTTAAGAGCAATCTTTCTAATTATATAATTATAAAATCTTTCTAAACCCCGAAATCTAATTACCATTATTTCTTTATATGCGGAGCGTTTTTTACTTTATTGGAACATTACGGAGTAATTTCCTATAAAGTAAAAAAGCTCCCAGATTTTATTTCATCTGAAAGCTTTTCATTTGTATCATAATTTTTACTTTTCTCTGCTATATAACTCGTTTTGATCTTCCCTGTACTCTTTTTGTAAAATAAAAACAGCCCAAAATCATTACCATCAGTAAGATCAGGAATAATATCATGATTGCAGCCGGATTCCTGGCAATGATCCATGTATACAAATCCGGCGATATCAGTGACCAGATATTAGCCCCCATATGCAATAGCACACTGCTCCACAGACATCCACTGATATCCAGAATATATGCAAACACTATTCCAAGAAGGCTCGCATAAACAGCCTGTACCAGATTTCCATGATAGATTCCAAAAATCAGGCCAGAAATTACAGCAGCTGCTCCCATTCGCATATAATCCCGAAGTCTCAGATAGATCAGCCAGCGAAAAACGATTTCCTCTGCAAGCGGTGCTATGATTCCCATAGATAAGATCAGGAACCACATTTGTTTTCCTTCCATCAGCTGGTCCATAGATTCCTGATATTCCTGATAATTCAAAACCGACTGCAGTATTCCCACAAGCATATTGGCAAACTGAGAAAATGCCGCTCCCATTCCAAGCAACAGTAACATTTTCGGAATTTTCAACTGCCATGGTTTTTGCGAAGTTACAAGTCCACCAATTTTTCTCGCTGCACGGTCTCTACTGTAAAACCACAGACAGGGAATCATAGCAAGTAATCCAGTCAGCCCTGTAAAAAGAATTGCATTTTGATAATAAGCATCCATTCCCCCGCCAGATTTCATAATCAGCCACAGACCTGCGTAGCCAACGATCTGTGAAATCAAAAAATGGATCCCACAGGGATATGCTACCCGCCAGATCTGTCTGACATGGCTTTGTCTGCGTCGGGGCTCAGGCGAAAAAATCCAGTATCTCTTCAGCTGATGCCACGATCTGCAATGGCTGGGAGGCCGCAAGTTCTTCTTCTGTCCCATAACCATAAGAAACAGCCACACAATCAAGTCCTGCCTTTCTGGCGCCAAGAACATCGTGCTCCTTATCCCCTACCATGATCACCCGCTCACGGTGATGATCCAATCCAAGGCGTTTCAAGGTTTCTTCAATCACCTCTGTCTTATTTGTTCTGGCTCCATTCATTTCACTTCCCACAATTTCGTCAAAATATTCCGTCAAATTAAAATAATCTAAAATCTGTTTCACATAATATTCCGGTTTGGAAGATGCAACTGCCAGAAGGTATTTCTTTCTCCTTAATTCCTGAAGCAGCTTTTCCACACCTGGGTATGGACAATTCTCAAATATTCCAGTTGTAGAATAACGCTCTCTGTAATATTCCACTGCTTTGCGCGCAGTTGCTTCATCCAGATCTGCATACTTCATAAACTGCTCCATCAGTGGTGGGCCGATAAACACTTCAGTTTTTCAAGATCCGACTCTGGTCTGCCAAGCTTTTCAAGCGCATACTGCACGCATTTTGTGATTCCCTCACCTGACTCTGTCAACGTTCCATCCAGATCAAATAAGATTGCTTTATACATAATTCCTCCGATTTTTTACAGATAATTTTTCTTTTGTATCAAAATAATTCGTCTAAAAAACATTATAGGTCAGTATAACATTCTTTTTCTCTCCCGTCCACGTAAAATCTGCCGGTATCATAGCTGCAATCTCCAGCAGATTTATGTCATTGACAAGGTCATGTACTCTAACTATTTCTCCCTCTGTATCCCAATCTTTTTCCTGTCCATTAACACGTACACTTACAATTTCTACCACTGCATTCTTCTTGATTCGGATTTCTGCATATTCTCCCTTTCCCAATTCCTGTCTCAAAATAGAGTTCATTTTCGCAGA
>ENA-OQDF01000732-OQDF01000732.1-human-gut-metagenome-genome-assembly--contig:-NODE-732-length-13704-cov-2.068425_pt1 | contig 13704 bp, 20 predicted proteins | sample MGYA00242769_ERZ504597 | MGnify/ENA primary metagenome ERZ504597 (study PRJEB26092, sample SAMD00036305) | human gut metagenome | host: Homo sapiens | study: EMG produced TPA metagenomics assembly of...
GACCGCCCCCACGGCTGTATAGCTGTAGGGGCGGGTCTACTTTTTTATTAAGTCTTATCTTGTTGCGTTATCCTTGATTTTTGATATTCTCGTCCACCACTTTTATCTTTTCTTTTACAAGTTCGATATCTGCTTTCAGCTTTTCCACCTTGCGGTTGATTTCTGTCAGCAGACTGTTTCCCTTTTTGGAAGAAGTGGTTAGGAAACCGAGATTGTTTTCATATGTCTGAAGCTCGTTCTTCATATTGTCGAAGGCACGTACCAGCTTCTCACGTTCCCGGTAAAGAGCTTGTGGACTACCTTCCTGAATGGAGCTGATAGTCGACTTGAAGTTGCTTAGCTTCTTGTTGGAGGCGCTGATGTTGAAGCGTTCAAACAATTTGTCTACCTGGCTGTGGTATTGCTTATAGATTCGGTCTTTCTCTTTGAAAGGTACATGTCCTACGCCGTTCCACTCTTTCATGAGGTCGCGTACCAGTTGGGTAGCTTCCTCCGTATCCATTTGGTCATCGATAACATTCAGTTTCTCGATGATGGCTTTTTTCTTTTCCAGATTTTCCTGCTCTAGCTGCGCTGTGAAGAAGTGGCTTTGTTCTTTTGTTCGAAGAAGTAGTCACAAGCGGAGATGAAACGTTTCCATACGGCATCCGAATATTTTTTTGCTACCGGACCAATGGTTTTCCATTCTTTCTGAAGTTTGGTCAGTTCATCGGCGGTTGCTTTCCAGTCGGTACTGTTCTTCAGAGCTTCTGCTTTTTCGCACAAGGCACGCTTCTTTTCCAGGTTTTCGTTCATACCTTCCTTCAGGCTCTTGAAGAACTCTCCCTTTCTACGGAAGAACTCGTCGCACGCTTTGCGGAAACGTTCGAAAATCTTCACGTTCATTTTTTGCGGAGCGAAACCAATGGTTTTCCATTTGTTTTGAAGTGCGATGACTTCTTGCGTCTTGCTCTCCCAAGAAGCAAAGCTTGTCAGTTCTTTGTAGTCAATGGCTTCTATGATTTCGCAAATTACAGTCTTTTGGTCAAGATTGTGCTGTTCCACTTCCTTCAATGCTTCGAAATGTTGCTGGTGACGTCGGTTTACGGTTGTAGAGGCAGCTTTGAAACGTGCCCAGATTTCGTCGCGTAGTTCTTTGGCTACCGGCCCTGTATCACGAAATTCTTGATGTAGCTTCTGTAACTGATGGAAAGCTGAAACTACATCCTCTTCATCCGCCAGCTTTTCGGCAGCTTCACAGAGATGTGTCTTGATTTCCAAATTCTTCTTGAAATCGTATTCGCGGAATTCATTGTTCAGTTTCAGAAGGTCATAGAATTTCTCAACATACAATTGGTAGTTTTTCCAAAGCTCGTTGACCTTAGCTTGCGGAACGAGTTTAACTTCGTTCCATTGCTGCTGTAGTTTCTTGAACTCCGTATAGCTCTTGTTGGCGTCATCTGGAGATTCAACCAGCTCCTTCAGCTCTTCGATGATGGAAAGCTTTACCTGCAGGTTCATTTCCTTTTGCTTCTCCAGTTCGGCTGTGAGTGCACTTCTTTTTTCTTTGATGACGGACATGATATTCTTGAACTCTTCCTCCACACAGTCTGTTTGTGGAACAAAGTTCTCCGCGGCGCCTCCGTTTTCAATGAACAGTTTTCTCGCCGCATCCTGCTCAGCATTGTGCAGCTTGTAGAAAGATTGCTTCAAACCGTCTATTTCAGGTTTTGCCACGTTCTCCACGTCTGCAACCACCTCTTTGAGTTTGGCAAGTATTTCCTCTTTCGTGAGCTTCAGAACTGACTCTACCGGCTTTTTTGAAACGATTTCTTCAGCGGGAGTTTCTGTTGTTGCCGGTTCAGAAACCTCTGCTGTCTTCTTTTCTTCTTCTAATTCCACCGGCTTTTCGGGGAGATTAGTGTCATGAGTGTCCGTCATTGTATTTACTTTTTTAGAAACGGGTTCCTCCCGTTCGGGTTACATTAGGCTACAAATTAATGAAATAAAATGATTACTTCATACAATTTGCCTTGATTTTTTCTATTTTCTTGTTTTTATGACAGTAAGACTGTGATACCCATGTACAGCATCATGCCTATAATGTCATTGGTGATGGAGATAAATGGGCCGGTGGCAATGGCCGGGTCAACCTTCAGCTTCTCTAAGTCATGGGGACTAGCGTTCCGAAGATGGAGGCGAACATGACGACTGCAAAGAGGCTGATGGAGACGGAATAAGTGACCGTAGCCGTAGCTCCGAACCGGATAAAATTATAAATGTATACTAGCAGGGAAATGATGGTTGCATTGATAACCGCCACTACAGCTTCCTTAGCTACCTGTTTGAAGGTGTCTTTGGCATCCAGTGAGCTGTTGGCAAGGCCTTGTACGATGATGGCAGACGACTGGTTCCCACGTTTCCCCCCGTACCGCCAATCAACGGAATATAAAGGGCCATTTCCGGGTGGGCGGCGAAGTCGTGTCGAAGTTGCCCAATATCATGGAGTTGCCTATACCGCCCAGCATACCGATGAGTAGCCATGGAAGGCGGGCTGAAGTTTGGCGCATAACATTATCGTCCGTTTCTACATCTTGGGACAAACCGGATGCCAGCTGGTAATCACGTTCCGACTGTTCGCGGACTTCGTCCATGACGTCGTCTACGGTAATCTGCCTACCAGGCGCCGATGCTGTCTACAACAGGAACTGCCACTAAGTCATACTTTCGATGATTTGCACCACTTCGTCAATGGGGGTATCTACATGGACGGAGATAGGATCTTTTCGCATCACATGCTTTACCTTGGAGACAGAAGGGGAAGTTATCATTTTCTTTAATGGGAATACTCCTTGCAGACGGTCTTCGTCGTCGATGACGTATACGTAGTAAATTTCATCCAGCTTTTCAGCTTGCAGGCGCATTTCCTTCAGACACTCCGGCATACTCCAGTTTTCATTGACAGTCACCATTTCCGTACCATCAAACCACCGGCAGTGTCTTCATCATATTTCAGCAGGTCAACGATGTCACCGGCTTGTTCTATATCTTCGATGTGCGAAAGTATTTCCTCCTGCTTGTCTTCATCGAGTTCGCGCATCAGGTCTACGGCATCGTCCGTGTCCATATAATCCACGAAACGTTTGGCAATGGTCTCCGAAGGAAGAAGTTCCAGGAATTCTTCCGGATGTCTTCGTCCATTTCAACCAGTACATCCGCTGCCGTTTCGTTGTCAAGGAGGCGGTAAACGAAGCGGGCTTCCTCCAAGCCGAGGTCATTGCATAGTTCTGCAATATCCGCCGGATGAAGGTCGGTCAAAAGTGTCTTGACGTTTTCCGCGTCTTTCTGTTCTATCAGGCTTTTGACTTTGTCTATATATTCTTCGTCTATTTCCATGATTATTCGTGTTTAATCACTAACCATTAATCATTAATTGTTCTCAATGCCTGCTCCACTTGGTTGGTCAGTTGAATAAATTCCTTTACGGACAGTTGTTCCGGGCGTTTATTAAATAATACGTCCTCCGTCAGTGGACAGTCTTTGCCGAGTATCGGTTTTATGGAGTTCCGCAGTGTCTTGCGTCGTTGGTTGAACGTGGTTTTCACTACTTGCTTGAACAATTTCTCGTCGCAGCCTAAATCGTGCGTTTCATTGCGCATCATGCGGATGACGGCACTTTTAACTTTTGGGGGCGGGTTGAAGACATGTTCGTGTACCGTAAACAAGTACTCCACTTTGTACCATGCTTGTATCAGTACACTTAGGATTCCGTATGTCTTGCTGCCCGGCCCAGCGGTTATGCGCTCGGCTACTTCCTTTTGTATCATACCCGTACAGCAGGGAATCAGATCCTTATATTCCAGCACTTTGAAGAATATCTGGCTGGAGATATTATAAGGATAGTTTCCCGTCAGCACAAAAGGTTGCCCGCCAAACAATCGTTGCAGATTCATTTGAGGAAGTCGTCCTCAATGATGTTGTCTTCCAGTTGCGGATAGGCTTCCCGTAGGTAGGCCACTGACTCGTAGTCCAGTTCTACTACTTTGACGTTGCGTTCTTTGGGCAGAAGAAACTGGGTCAGCACTCCCATTCCCGGACCAACTTCGAGGATGGGAATTTCGGGACAGACATCTACCGTGTCGGCAATGTCTTGTGCCACTTTCAGGTCTTTCAGGAAGTGTTGCCCGAGAAACTTTTTAGGTTTAACTACTCTCATGTATCAACTAAATCATTACTTTTGCTCCGTAAACGTAGGCTGTAACGTGAACAACAACCTATCTTTACACGGAGCAAAGGTAGTTCTTTTCAATGAAGAATGAAGAATGAAGAATGAAGAATTTGGGAATATCGTATGAATAAGCTGCTAAAAAAGACGTTGAAAATCATCTTACCCATTTTATTGGGTGGTTTTATCTTCTATTGGGTATATCGTGATTTTGACTTTTCAAAGGCAGAAGAAGTTCTACTTCATCAGACGAACTGGTGGTGGATGTTGTTGTCCTTGTTCTTCGGTGTGATGAGCCATGTGTTGCGAGGCTGGCGTTGGAAGCAGACTTTGGAGCCTCTGGATGCTCATCCCAAAACAAGCGATTGCGTCGATGCCATTTTCGTATCTTATGCCACCAATCTGGTACTGCCCCGTGTGGGAGAGGTTTCACGTTGTGGAGTACTTGCCAAATATGATAATGTTTCCTTTGCGAAGTCCTTGGGGACGGTGGTGACAGAGCGGTTGGTAGATACGCTTTGCATTCTGTTGATTACGGGGATTACTTTTTTGGTGCAGATGCCCGTTTTTTTTCGTTTTTTTGAGGAGACGGGCACCAAGATTCCATCACTGATGCATCTTGTGACTTCTCCTTGGTTTTATGTGGCTCTTTTTTCTATTATTGGTGTTCTGGTACTTCTCTATTTTCTGTTGCGTATGCTCTCTTTTTTTGAAAAGGTGAAGGGGGTAGTCTTGAATATATGGGAAGGTGTGATGTCGCTTAAGAATGTGAAGAATGTGCCTTTGTTTGTTCTTTACACTTTACTTATTTGGCTATGCTATTTTTATCATTTCTATATAACTTCTATTGCTTCCAGTTTACAGAGCACCTTAGTTTCCTTGCCGGAATGGTGATGTTTGTCGGAGGAACGTTTGCAGTCATTGTTCCTACGCCCAACGGGGCAGGTCCCTGGCACTTTGCTGTCATCACTATGATGATGCTTTATGGGGTAAATGCTACGGATGCGGGTATCTTTGCGCTGATAGTGCATGGCATACAGACGTTGCTGGTGATAGTGCTGGGCATCTACGGGGCGTTGCACCTGGTGTTGGCGAATAGGACAAAGAAATAGACGTTTCTTGTGGTGGGTTCCTATATTGTTATTTCTTATGTTAGAGGACAGAAACAGTTATTTATAGAGAACCACTGTAGTACTCCTTTAAAAGTACTGTAATACTTCTTTGCAATAACTTCGGCATTTCCTTATATGTACTGGAGTCGTAAAGGTTGTTGGAAGATTGGTTTCTTTAAACGATATTGTTGCTTGTATATGGAAGCGGGAGAAATTCCTAAATGATGTAAAAGCCATATTTAAGATAGCCGATGATTTAGTACTTTAGAAAAATCCCGGTTTATTGTACTTTCCGAGAATAAACCGTTATATTTGCGAAAACTAACTTTTTAGAATTATGAGTACAATCTTACAGTTAGCTCCACAGAATGTATGGAAGCACTTTTATTCACTGACCCAGATTCCCCGTCCGTCAGGACATATGGAGAAGATTACCAAATTCCTTATTGATTTTGGAAAAGGCTTGGGGTTGGAATCATTTTGTCGACGAGGTCGGCAATGTTATTATTCGTAAGCCTGCCACTCCGGGTATGGAAAACCGCAAGGGCGTCATCCTTCAGGCGCATATGGACATGGTGCCCCAGAAGAACAACGATACTATCCACGATTTACAACAGATCCCATTGAAACCTATGTTGACGGTGATTGGGTGAAAGCCAAAGGAACCACGCTGGGAGCAGATAATGGTTTGGGAGTGGCTGCCATTATGGCGGTACTTGAAGATAATAACTTGAAGCATGGTCCATTGGAAGCCCTGATTACCAAGGATGAAGAAACGGGAATGTATGGTGCATTCGGCTTGAAACCCGGAACTATGCAAGGGGAAATTCTGCTGAACCTTGACTCTGAGGACGAAGGCGAACTCTATATCGCTGTGCCGGTGGTCTTGATATTACTGCTACTTTGGAATATAAGGAGGAGACGCCTATGGCCGATTTCGTTGCTCGTAAAATTACGTTGAAAGGTTTGCGTGGTGGTCACTCCGGTTTGGAAATCAATGAAGGGCGCGGTAATGCCAATAAATTACTGGCACGCGTCGTACATGATTTGCTGATTGAGTTTGACTCCCAGCTGGCAAGTTTTGAAGGTGGCAATATGCGTAATGCTATCCCCCGCGAAGCACATGCGGTATTGGTGTTCAATCCTGAGGATATGGACGGTTTGGAAGATTATATGAAGGAATACGAGGCACAACTGAATGACGAATATGCTCCGATTGAAAGTGGTATTACTCTGAGTGTAGAAGAGGTGACTCTACTGCTGCCGTTGTTCCCTCAGAAATCCAGGATAATATGATTAACGTGTTGATGGCTTGCCAGAATGGTGTGATGCGTATGATTCCTACTGTTCCCGATACTGTAGAAACCTCCTCTAATTTGGCTATCGTAACCATTGCAGATGGTAAGGCCGAAGTTCGTATTTTGGCGCGTAGTTCTTGCGATACAATGAAGGATTTCCTGGCAGACAGCCTGACAGCTTGTTTCGCTATGGCAGGTATGAAGGTGGAATTGAGTGGTGGTTATTCCGGATGGCAGCCCAATGTGGATTCTCCTATACTGCATGCCATGAAGCTGTCCTATAAGCAGCAGTTTGGTGTGGAACCTGCCGTGAAGGTTATTCATGCAGGTCTGGAATGCGGTATTATTGGTGCCAATTGTCCAGGACTCGATATGATTTCTTTCGGTCCCACTTTGCGTTCTCCGCATTCACCGGACGAGCGTGCATTAATTCCTACTGTTTCCAAGTTCTATGATTTCTTGGTGGCTACATTGGAGCAGACTCCTGAAAAGTAGAGAATACTTTATGTTATGAATAGGGGCGGGGTGCTTTATAAGTATCCTGCCTTTTTTATCTGTGACAGTTTGTCCTCTTTCTGCCAGAATGTCTCGGACTTATTACAATGCATGTCAATATCCTTTCACTTTCTCCTTGAAAATTGACTTAAGTCAAGAAATGTGTTATAAAACATGTTTTCTATCCATTTTTTGCTTGCTATCTTGAACAAAGGCTCTATTTTTGTGTTGTAAAACATGAAAACAATAGAAAACTAGTAGATTTTTTAAGGATAACAAGATTGATTTTAGGAGGATAACAAAATGAAAGTGTTAAAGAGTTTTTTTAAGCATGTCGCGAAGCCGATAAGAACATTTGGGGATATGTAATGCTTTAAGCATTCCTTCCCTTTCGTGAAGTATCGAATTTTAGTTTTCAGGTATTGGTTTAATTTTTTAAGATTATGAAAAAGAAGATTGCAAATTCATTTAAGCACATTCTTACCGCCGCTGGTAAGAATTGGATGGAGGCAATGAGATATTATAGCCTCCAAATGTGAGTACACTAACATTTAAGTATAGAACAAGGGATATGTTTGCAAACATATCCCTTGTTTTTTGTAGGAGTAGAATAAGATTTTTTATATCTAAAAGTACATTTGTTTGAACTTTATTCACTTCCTTTGTTATTAATACAAAGACTAACAAACGAATAATCATGAGAGTAATTCAAAGAATTTGTAGCATATTGTTGCTGCTGGTTACATTTGGGGGGTCGGCATTGTATGCGCAGACGTACGATAAGTTGTGGAAGCAGGTGGAGCAGGCTCAAAAGAAAAGCCTGCCTCAAACAGTGATAAAACTGGCTGATGAAATCTATCGGAAAGGTCGGCAAGAGCAGAATGCTCCGCAAATGTTGAAAGCTACATTTGTAGGGAGACTTATCAAGAGGGGCTGACTCCGGACAGCCTTTACTCCAGTCTGAATATATGGAATCTTGGGCACAATCGGAGAGGAATCCTGTGAACAAGGCTATTCTACACTCTTTGTTGGCATATGAATATGTTGACTTGATGCGGAAGAATCGCCGTGTCTTGCTGTCACGTACTCTACTGGCTGTTGACGAGGTCCCGGAAGATATCCGTGAGTGGAGTATCAGCCAGTTTGTGGATAAAATAGATAGGTGTAACCGTGCATCCTTGCAGGATTCCATCCGCTTGCTTGATACATCTGCAGAAAAATATGTGCCTTTTGTGGTGTTGGAAGACGGTAGCCGGTTCTATGGGCACGATATGTACCATCTCTTGGTAAGCCGTGCTGTTGATGCCTATCGGCAACTGGATGGTTTCAGTGTGGATTCTTTGGTACAGGCCCGTATCGAAAGGATTTATCTGGATATGATGAATGCTTATCGCCATCGTGCCGGTTCGGAAGATGCTATGTTGCTCTGTTCTCTTGATTATTGGAGCTGGAAGCTGACCGGTGGTATCAGCCAGCAGCCTTATCCTACTTTCCGAATGCGTCAGGAAAAGGCTAATCGGGAATATCTTGAGGTTTTGGATAAATTGATAAAGGAATACGGTTCACGAGAGGTTTGTGCCGAGGTTTACATTCATAAAGCCAACCACCTGCGCCGTTTGGAACCGAAACGCGCTGATGAGGCTCTAAAGTCTGTGAAGAAGGCTTGAAGCGCTATCCTGCGTATAAGCGTATCAATGAGTTGAAAAATATCCGTGAACAGATTTTGCAGCCTGAACTCATTCTGACTATGAATGAAAGCGGTTATCCCGGCGATTCGGTAAATATGAGACTGCATTATCGTAATGTCGGGGGCTTCACTCTCAACTTATATGCCACTACTTTAAGTGAAGTGCCTTGGATGGACCATGGTATAAATAAAGATACTTATAGAAAATATACCCGGAAGTTTTCTTCCACGCATTTTGGCTTAAAGCCGTTGCCAGGCAAGGATAAATTGCCTGAAGATGTCCCTTATCTTGCCTCGGACACTGTATTTAAGTTCATGATACCTCGGGAAACGGGAGTCTATATTCTTCAAATAGTACCTGATGCTGAAACGGCCCGTACAGATGATAAATTTTTGGTATCTACTCGCTTCAAGGTGCTGACATTGGATTTGGGTGACGACCGTATGGAAGTGGTTACATTGGATGCCCGTAGCGGACAGCCGATTGCTGATGCCAAAGTGAGTTTCTACTCTTCTTATGATGAGAAGAATAGAAAAGTGATGGCAGAGGTACTGACTGATGCCGGGGGGAAAGCTGTATTACCCTGGCAGAGTGGAATCCGAAGTTATGTGGCGCGTAAAGGCAGAGACACAGGTATGATGCCGCAGAATGTTTATATGAATCATTCTTATTACGGTATAAAGGATACAGATTGGAGGCAGATGGCATTGCTGACAGACCGTTCGCTTTATCGCCCCGGGCAGACCGTCCATGTAAAAGGAATAGCTTACAAACAGAACAGTGATAATGCCAGGTGCTACAAGGAGTTGATTATGAGCTTGTCTTGTTGGATGCCAACCGAAAGGAACTTGCCACTAGGAAGGTGCAGACCAATGATTTCGGCTCTTTTGCTACGGAGTTTGTACTTCCGGCAGCTTGCCTGAATGGCATGTTCAGTATACGGACTAAAGAGCCTCAATCTACCGTCACTTTTAGGGTAGAGGAGTACAAGCGACCTACGTTTGAGATTGCCTTCACTCCGGTTTCGGAAGCTTACCGACTGGGGGGCAAGGTAGTGTTGAAAGGAAATGTCAAGGCTTTCAATGGCATGATGGTACAGGATGTGCCATTGGCATATACGGTGACTCGCCGGAATCCGAGACCTGGCTATTGGAGCAATGCTGATAAACCATTACTGTCTGACACCATACAATTGGATGCCAACGGGGATTTTTCCATACCCTTGACTTTAGAGGTTCCGGTTGTAGATACAGACGGGTATGGAAGTGTGTATACTTATCATGTGGAGGCGGTGGTGACGGATGAGGCTGGTGAAACGCAGTCCGCTTCGTATAACTTGCTGGCAGGCCCTAAGGCTTATTCCTTTGATGTCCGCCTGCCTCAATATGTTTGTAAGGAAGATAGCATGCTGTTCACTTTTAGAGTGAATAATATGATGAATGTTCCTCAAGATATGAAAGGCTCCTATTATCTGTATCCATTAACAGAACGGGATCGGGGGAGGAATATAGGAGACTCTGACCCTTTGACTGATGTAATATTAGAGGGGGACTTCATGGCCAATCGGCTCCAGGATTTTTCGGCTTGGAACAAGCTTCCTTCAGGTAACTATCGTTTGAAACTTTCCGTGCGTGATAGTTTGGGACGTGAAGAGAATAACGGGGCATATGGCAGTGACAGTTTCATGCTCTTTTCAAAGAGTGACAAGTGTCCGGCTGCGTTTACAGATTTCTTTTATTATAAAGAAAATGAGGAATTTGATGTACAGCACCTGCCGCTTTTCTGTTGGGGACTTCTTATCGGGATGCATATGTGCTGATGGATGTATTTTGTGAGAGAAAACGCATTGAAAGCCGTGTGTTGCAGTTGAATGATACTATTATCCGTATGGAATTCCCTTATAAGGAAGCATATGGCAAGGGAATCACCGTTCTTTTCAGTTTTGTGAAAGATGGTGAGATGTATAACCATCAGGTTGAACTGAAGAAGCGGCAGCCTGAACGTGCTCTCGGCATGAAATGGGAAGTGTTCCGTGACCGTTTGCATCCCGGACAAGAGGAAGAGTGGAAGCTCGTCATAAAGACGCCTCAAGGTATGCCTGCTGCGGCTGAAATGCTGGCTACGATGTACGACGCTTCACTGGATAAGATTTATAAGAGTAACCAGATACTACGGGTCTTCTATCCGGATAATCTGTATGGAGCATTCCGTGGTGCGAGCCGTTATAATAGCAATTACTTCTCCATTTATTTCCCGTTGAAGGCTTGGAGGGTTCCGGTGTGGTCGTTTGACCACTTCTGTTCTCCTTATATGGATGGAAGGATGCGGATAGTGATGGTAGAAGACAATGCGCTTTTGGAAGAAGTAAGTGTTGTGGGATATGGGACTACCCGGAATGGCTCTTTGACCGGTAATCTTAGAATACGTGGTGCCAACCAGCCGATGCTTGCTTCTAAAGCAGAATCTGGGAATGCCGTTGAAGTGAAATATGTTCCTGCACAAGTAGTGGAAGATGTTGTTTTTGAATCGGAAACGATACCGGTTGGCGAGGCCTTGCAACCTATTGAGGGACTTCGCACCAATTTTGCCGAAACAGCCTTTTTTTATCCTCAACTTCGTACCAACGAACAAGGGGAGCTTGCATTTTCCTTTACGATGCCGCAGAGTTTGACCCGTTGGAATTTCCGTGGTTACTCACATACTAAGGATATGCTGACTGGGATGTTGGATGCTTCTGTTGTAACTGCCAAGGAGTTTATGCTGACTCCGAATATGCCTCGGTTTGTCCGCGTAGGAGATAAAACACAGATAGCCGGAACAATAGCCAATCTGACGGGTAAAGCGGTGAAAGGAACAGCTGTATTCACACTGTTCGACCTATGACGGAGAAAGTTATTGCTACTCAGCGTCAGAAATTCTCAGTAGAAGCAGGAAGAAATACTGCCGTCAACTTCCATTTCGATGTGTCCGACTGCTATGATTTGCTTGGTGTCCGTATGGTCGCTGATGGAGGCGCGTTCAGCATGGCGAGCAGCATCTGTTGCCCGTATTAAGTAATAAGGAGTACATTACGGAAACGCTTGCTATGCCTATTCGTGGCGAAGAGACCCGTACGTTCTCATTAGACAGCCTTTTCAATCGTAATAGCCGTACAGCGACAGACCGTCGTCTAACTGTAGAATTTACCGGGAATCCGGCTTGGTATGCTGTACAAGCGTTGCCGGCATTGAGCCTGCCTGCCAATGATAATGCCATTTCTTGGGCTACAGCTTGGTATGCCAATAGTCTGGCAGGCTTCATTGCCAACAGCCAGCCCCGCATTAAGACTGTATTTGACAGTTGGAAGCTGCCGGTGGTACGAAAGAAACCTTCCTCAGCCAGTTGGAGAAGAATCAGGATGTGAAGAATATCCTGCTCAGCGAGTCTCCGTGGGTACTGGAAGCTACTACTGAAGCCGAACAGCAGGCACGTATTGCCACGCTGTTTGATATCAACCAACTGAATAACCGCAATCTTTCCGCTTTTACCAAATTGAAAGAATTGCAGGGTGAAGACGGTGGATGGAGCTGGTATAAAGGAATGCCCGGTAGCCGCTATATAACTGGCTATATTACAGAATTACTTGTTCGTCTTCCTTTGCTGACGAAAATGAGCTGCTTGAAGAAGTTGCCGCCATGCGGCAGAAAGCTTTCGGCTATTTGAATCGGCAGGCTTTGGAAGAATATCGCAATATCCGTAAATCTGAGAAAAATGGCGCTAGAATTACTGTCAACTCGGAAGCTGCCATGACGTATCTGTATCTGATTGCTGTCAGCGGTGAAAAAGTACCGGCTGCAAACCAGGATGCTTACCGTTACTTCTTGTCGAAAGTTGGGGCCAATCTTAAAGATGGAACAATGAGCAGCAAGGCGCAGTCTGCCATCATTCTGAAAGCGGTAGGCGTACAGCCGAGGCGCATGAATTCATCGCCTCTCTCAAGGAACACTTGGTACAGACGGATGAACTGGGTGCATACTTTGCTTTCCAGGCAAATCCGTACAACTGGGGTATGCTACCCATCCCTGCCCATGTAGAAGTAATGGAAGCCCTGCGTATGGCAGGTGGCAACGATGCTTTGGTGGAGGAAATGAAACTCTGGCTGCTGAAACAGAAGCAGACTGTCAGCTGGAATTCTCCGGTTGCAACGCTGATGCTGTTTATGCATTGCTTTGTCAGGGCACTAACCTGCTGGAAAGCCGGGGAGACGTACGTATTACGTTAGGCAACGAAGTTCTGGAAACATTGTCGCCTGCAAAGACCATAATCCCAGATTTAGGTTATGTCAAGGAAACTTTCATTCAAGGAAGTCCGGAGCTGAAAGCTAAAACCGTTACAGTAGAGAAACGGGATGCAGGCATTGCCTGGGGAGCTGTTTATGCCCAGTATCTGTCACCCATATCCGATGTAAAGCAGCAGGGTGGTGAATTGAATGTAGAGAAGAAACTTATGTAGAGCGTATATCGGCCAGTGGCGGCAAGTCCTTGCAACCGGTTGCGGAAGGGACCGTATTATCCGTCGGTGATAAAATAGTGGCCCGTTTGACTATCCGCTTGGATCGTGCTATGGATTTGTTCAGTTGAAAGACCTGCGGGGTGCCTGCTTTGAACCTATAGGCTCGCTTTCCGGTTATCGTTGGAGTAATGGCCTCGGTTATTATGCAGAAGTGGAAGATGCCGCAACCAATTTCTTCTTCGACCATTTGGGCAAAGGCGTTTATGTTCTTAGAGCACAGTTATCGCATAGCCCGTGGCGGAACATACGAAACGGGGCTGGCCACTAATACAATGTGCGTATGCTCCGGAGTATGCTTCGCATTCGGCGGGAGGGATAATTGTAATAAAGTAACAATAGAGTATGGAGCGCAATTT
>ENA-OQDF01000733-OQDF01000733.1-human-gut-metagenome-genome-assembly--contig:-NODE-733-length-13697-cov-1.689904_pt1 | contig 13697 bp, 25 predicted proteins | sample MGYA00242769_ERZ504597 | MGnify/ENA primary metagenome ERZ504597 (study PRJEB26092, sample SAMD00036305) | human gut metagenome | host: Homo sapiens | study: EMG produced TPA metagenomics assembly of...
ATATGATTGATCGGGTAAGATACACGTGTATTCTCTGTCACACTCTTATCTGCGAAATCAATCTTTCCATTTTCATCAAGTGATACGTTCTCAAGAAGTGCGTTACGCTTGATTGCATTGTAGATATCCGGCTCAGACTCTTTGTCAAGGTTAATAACCTTAGCATAGCATCCGCCTTCAAAGTTGAATACTCCGTTGTCATCCCATCCGTGCTCGTCATCACCGATCAGAAGACGCTTAGGATCTGTAGAAAGTGTTGTCTTTCCTGTTCCTGAAAGTCCGAAGAAGATTGCTGTATTCTCTCCGTTCAGATCTGTATTGGCTGAGCAGTGCATAGAAGCCATTCCCTTAAGCGGAAGGAAGTAGTTCATCATAGAGAACATACCTTCTTCATCTCTCCGCCGTACCATGTATTCACGATAACCTGCTCTTTGCTTGTGATGTTGAACATTACTGCTGTCTCTGAGTTCAGTCCTAATTCTTTGTAATTTTCAACTTTTGCTTTAGAAGCATTGTATACTACGAAGTCTGGCTCAAAATTCTCAAGTTCTTCTTCTGAAGGTTTGATGAACATATTTGTTACAAAATGAGCCTGCCATGCAACTTCTACGATGAAACGGATTGCCATACGTGTATCTTTGTTTGCTCCGCAGAATGCATCTACAACATAAGTTTTTGTTAGAAGTTCTTTGATTGCAATATCTTTTACTGCGTTCCAAGCTTCCTGTGTTGCAGGATGGTTATCATTCTTATATTCATCAGATGTCCACCATACAGTATCTTTTGAATTCTCATCAACTACGATGAACTTATCTTTAGGAGAACGTCCAGTATAGATACCTGTCATTACATTGACTGCACCAAGTTCACTTTCCTGTCCTTTTTCAAAACCTTCCAGTTCCGGTTTTGTCTCTTCCTCAAATAATAATTCATAAGAAGGATTGTGCACGATTTCCGTCGTTCCTGAAATGCCATACTTACTTAAATCGATTTTAGCCATCTTCATTTAACCTCTTTTCTTTTATTTACTGCTGTATATTTATAAATTCTGGTTTTTCATACTCTTCCACAACAGCATTTGCCTTATTATTGCATTTTTCCGCGCAAAGTCAACACTTTAACAATCTTTTCAAAGCACTATTTTGCAACTTCTATATCTTAATCCGTTATTTTTTCTACTTTTATTCTTTTATATAGTTCAAAAATGCAAGATTTTTATAGAAACCTTGCATTTAGTAATTTTTATCGATTATGAATTTTATTTATTTTTAATATAAAGTTTTATACTTCTAAAATATTCTTTACTGTGTCTTTCATTTTATCTGCATCACATTCCAGATCATGCAGGATATTAGCATTCAGAATATCTTTGATTGCCTGTGGCATCTCACGTCCGGATGTTTCTTCCAAAACACTCAGAAGGCTGAATTCATCCTGATCAGCATACTTCGGATCGATTGCGCTCATCACACTCTTCACGAATTTGTACGGACTTGCAGTCGATGCGATCACACATTTCTTATCGTCGCCACTGTTCTTCTGATAACAGCCGCATACATACGACGCTACACTTGTATGCGTGTCCATAACATATCCTGTCTTATTGTATACTTTTTTAATATTCTCTGCGCACTCTTCTTCTGTTGCGTACCCTGCTGCGAAATCAGCAAGACGCTCCTTCATATCTTCTGTGATCGTATATTTTCCGGCGGATTTTAATGCTTCCATCATATCCTTCGTCTTCTGATCATCATCCCCGCTGATTCTGTAGATCAGACGTTCCAGATTGCTGGAGATCAGAATATCCATGGATGGGGATGTAGTGAGGATAAACTCACGGTTTCTGTCATAATCTCCTGTCTGGAAGAAGTCAAACAATACCTTATTGTCATTTGAAGCACATACCAGCTTATCAATCGGTACTCCCATCTGTTTTGCATAATATGCAGCCAGGATATTTCCAAAGTTACCTGTCGGTACTACCACATTGATCTTTTCACCATCTTCAATCTCTTCATTTTCCAGAAGTTTTGCATATGCATTGACGTAATATACCACCTGTGGAACCAGACGTCCGATATTGATAGAGTTGGCTGATGAAACTGATAGCCTTTCTTTGCGAGTTCTTCCGCCAGTTCTGTATCTTCGAACATCGCTTTCACACCACTCTGTGCATTATCGAAATTGCCATGGATCGCTACTACGTTTACATTCTCTCCTCTCTGTGTCACCATCTGGAGTTCCTGTACCTTGCTGACACCATTCTTTGGATAGAATACGATGATCCTCGTTCCTTCCACATCCGCAAAGCCTGCAAGTGCGGCTTTTCCTGTATCTCCGGATGTTGCAGTCAGAATCACGATCTCATTTTTAACGTCGTTCTTCTTTGCCGAAGTTGTCATCAGATGCGGCAGGATTGATAATGCCATATCTTTGAATGCGATTGTTGCACCATGGAACAATTCCATGTAATAAGTATCATCTACTTTTACGAGCGGCGCAATTTCTTCTGTGTCAAATTTGCTGTCATATGCTTTATCAATACAGTTTTTCAGTTCCTCTTCTGTAAAATCTGTCAGGAACTGCTTCATTACGAGATATGCGATCTCCTGATATGTCTTTCCTTTCAGATCTGACATTGTTACATCCAGCTTTGGAAGTTCCGATGGTACAAAAAGTCCGCCATCCGGAGCAAGTCCTTTCAGAATTGCCTCTGATGCTGTTACTTTCAGATTAGAATTTCTTGTACTTTTGTAATATAAACCCATGCCAACGCTCTCCTTATTATGATTACTTTCTCTTACTGTTTGTATATTTTACCAGTCCGCCTGCTGCGATCAGTTTCTGCATGAACTCTGGAAACGGCTGTCCCTTGAATTCTGTTCCTTTTGTTCTGTCATAGATCTTACCGCTGTCAAAATCAATCTCTACTTCATCACCTGCTTCAATTGCTTTTGCAGCCTCCGGACACTCAATGATCGGAAGTCCGATGTTGATCGCATTGCGATAGAAAATTCTTGCAAATGTCTCTGCAATAACGCAACTGACACCTGCTGTCTTAAGACATAACGGTGCATGTTCCCTGGAAGAACCACATCCAAAGTTCTTGTTGGCAACAATGATATCTCCAGGCTGTACCTTATTGACGAATTCAGGATCGATATCTGCCATTGCATGGCTCGCAAGCTCCTGTGCATCATAAGAATTCAGATATCTTGCCGGGATGATTACGTCTGTATCTACGTTATCGCCGTATTTAAAAACATGTCCTAAAGCTTTCATTATTTGTCACCTACTTTCTCTGGATTTGCGATGTATCCTGCGATCGCACTTGCTGCTGCTACTTCCGGTGATGCCAGATAAATCAGAGAATCTACATGTCCCATTCTTCCTACAAAGTTACGGTTTGTTGTAGATACACATTTTTCTCCTGCTGCCATAACGCCCATATGTCCACCCATACAAGGTCCGCAGCTTGGTGTATTGACTGCACATCCTGCGTCTACGAAAATTTCCAGAAGACCTTCTCTGATACACTGTTTGTATATCTTCTGTGTAGCCGGAATGACCATAACACGTACATCCGGATGAACCGTATGTCCCTGAAGAATGGCAGCTGCTTTTCTCATATCTGCCATTCTTCCGTTTGTACAGGATCCTATCACAACCTGATCGATTTTGATCGGTTCCATTGCCTCGATCTCGTCAATTGTCTTCGCATTTCCCGGAAGATGTGGAAATGCAACGGTTGGACGGACTTCTGAAAGATCAATCTCTACAATACTTTCGTATTCCGCATCTTCGTCCGCTTCATATACATGATAATCTTTCTTTGTATGTTCTTTTAAATATTCTTCTGTCTTCTCATCTACCGGGAAGATTCCGTTCTTGCTCCGCTTCGATCGCCATATTTGCCATTGTGAATCTGTCTGCCATAGAAAGATTCCTGATTCCGTCTCCGGTAAATTCCATAGATTTATAAAGTGCACCATCTACACCGATCTTGCCGATGATATGAATGATGATATCTTTACCGCTAACATATCTGCGGCTTCCCTGTCAGTACGAACTTGATCGCACTTCGGAACTTTGAACCACAGTTCTCCCATTGCCATACCTGTTGCAATATCCGTCGTTCCGACACCTGTCGAAAATGCACCAAGTGCACCATATGTGCAAGTATGCGAATCTGCTCCGATGATACATTCACCTGCTGCAACCACTCCTGCTTCCGGAAGAATTGCATGTTCTACTCCTGATTTTCCCTGTTCAAAATACCAGCTGAGCCCTGATCTTTGGCAAACTCACGGATTGCTTTTGAGTTCTCCGCAGACTTGATGTCTTTGTTCGGTGTAAAATGGTCCGGAACAAGAACTACTTTATCTTTATCAAATACTTTATCTGCCATCTGTCTGAAGATTGGTAATGCCATAGGACCTGTAATATCATTTGCCATGACTACATCTAATTTTGCTTCTATTAACTGACCGGCTGTCACGCTGTCGAGCCCAGCATGTGCTGCCAATATCTTCTGTGTCATCGTCATTCCCATAACGAATCTTTACCTCCTTGATTCTCATAATTTTATACTGTATTTTAGCACAGTAAAAAAGGGCATGCAAGAAATTATAAATTTTAATGCATAAATTTTTCAAAATACATTCTTCTTTTTATTTCTGTTTTTTATATTATGCAGGTATGGAATTTCAATCGGATCAATCGGTGTTGCCGGATTTTCAATCTTTCCTTTCAAGGTTCTTTTCCGTTTTTTCAGAAGTGCCCCGCCCTTATTATAGAACCAGAATGAATACGTCAGGATCTTATGCGCTGGTCCCATCTTGTCTTTGGCTGTCTTTCCGTACAACACGCCTCCGGCCTCGATTGCCGCTTTACTTCGTATCAGGCGATCAGTTCCGTCTCACAGGTCACTCTTTCCGGAAGAATGGTATAGCCTGTCCCTATGCAGTCCGGTCTGTGTGCGTCACTTCCGCCGATTCCCGGCTTTTTGTATTTCTCTGCAAGCTTCCTTGCTCCTTCATTCGATTCTGCTGATTCACATGCATTAACGCCTCAATGAAATCAAACCTTTTGATCAGTTCCGGTGATTTATAAAACCTTCCCGTATTAGTAAAACTCAGATAACTTTTCCCCGCATGGATGTGCCGGTCCGAGGATTCCTCCGTGTCTGTGCACAAAGTCAATCAGAACAGACACCGGGAGTCCCTTTACTTCCAGAAGACGCATCTTTACACCTTCCGGCATAATGCAAATGATATGTCCCGCATCCAGAGTATCATACTCGATTCCTTTCAACACAACAAAATCTTCATGTACCTTGCCTTTCATATGATATTTCCAATGACGATAACCATGATACGTATCGTGATCTGTGATCAGCATTCCGTCAAATCCTTTTTCCTTCAGGGTTGTGATGTATTCGTCCAAGCTTACCCTGCTGTCTACTGAGCCTTCCCGCACATGGCAATGCATATCCAATTTCATAAGTAAGCCTCCTTAACTTTATTCTTAACAACATTATAGCACATCCCTTATAACAAAAATACCCGTTGCAGATCTTAATTTTCTGCAACGGGTATATATTTTTTGCTTTAGTCAATATCATCCGCATGAAGAACTACGACATCCGAATCGTCTGTCTCGAATATCTCGACATCATCTTCATCCAGGAATCCGCCTTCCGGCACATCCGTCATTTGGCATCTACATTTTCCTCATCATCTGTATCTTCCGGCTCCGGCTTATCATCGTCTATGTCAAATATCTCTGTCACCGTCTCTTCCGGTTCTGCCTGATCTCCTTGATCTCCCTGATCTCCGTCTTTCGTTTCTTCCTCCGGAGATTCTTCCACATCTCCATCATCGAGAAGCATTCTGGCCTTTTCTACTTCCGATTCCATCGAAACCTGTTCTTTGATCTTTTTCGAAAATATTTTTTCCCTCTTTCCGATCTTTCTCGACTGCATCATTGTCTGAACCGTGATGCCAATTACTGCGATCGCTGCACTCATTACATATCCGATCCAGCCAATCTTTGTCATCCCAAGAAGAAACGGAAGTGCCATTCCTGCTTCCACTCCTCCTACAATACCGGTTACAAAGATGACCAGGAATTCCGCAAAGATGACTGTCAGTATTGCGATGACCAGTGCAACCGCTGCGCAGATTCCAAGTACTATAACTGACCGCGCTTCCACAAGGGTAACAAATGTCCCCCATGATCCAAAGAAGTCATAACAAATATTCCGAATTTTCGTAGTACTGCACACATGATACACAATACCACTCCGCACACGGCAATTGTCGCAACCATCTTTGTCGTATCAAGACCTGCCACTGTTCCGATCACTGCTCCAATCACTGCTCCGGTTCCAAGTCCCATCATCGCCGAAAGTACTCTTACAAGCTTCAGACCAAACAATGAAATAATCACACCCACTACAACAATCGCAATCAGCACACCCATTATCTCCGGTGTCTTCCCTGCAACAAATATACTCGTGGGCCCATCTGCCGAATTAAAAACTGATGTAAAGTTCTCCATATTCATACCCGTTTCTCCTTTGCCCCTTATTATGCTTTAAGAATAGAAAAGACTGTGCCTCCGAAGATTCACAGCCTTTGGTTCATTATATCCGCCTCTAGAATGCTACTGCTCCTGTCTCTGTTCCATTAATAACATAGTATACTGCAGATTCTTCTGGTTTTATGTATAACTCCATCGTCTTGATATCTCCGATTTTCTTTCCAGAAGATGTCCATGCCTTCTTTACTCTTGCGATCATATCTTTTTCTTCTACCTGTTTTCCAAAGTATTCTACAAACGCACTTACTTTGATTTCTTTTTTTGCTGTTGTTTTTCTCGCAGTTGTCTTCTTTGCAGTCGTCTTCTTTGTGGTCGTCTTCTTTGCTGCTGTCTTTGTCTCAGCTTCAGCTTTCTTGACAGATTCTGTCTTTACAGCTTTGTCTTCAACTTTTTTCTCGGCCTTCTTTGCTTCCGGCTTAGCTGTTTCTTCTTTTGTAGTCGGTTTTACTGGCTCGGTCTTTGGAGCTGCTGTTTTTACCGGCTCCTTCTCTATCTTCTTCGGCTCTGTTGCTGCCACTGCCTTTACTGTCTCTGCTTTCTTCGTTGTCTCTGCTTTTTCTGATGTCTTTGTCACTGGTGCAGTTACTTTGCAGTTACATCCTTTGTGGTTGCTGTTGTTACTTTTTGTAGCCATTTCATTTCCTCCTAAATCTCTCTAAGCCTCATCACCTAGTTGTCAATATTATAACACATTCTTCCAAAAATGCAATTCTATGCCACAGACAGCATTCTACACTCCGGTCAGCTCCAGGATCAGACCTGCGATCACAGCAATCACATACAATACTGCTATAAGTTTTATATTTTCCTTCTTATCCGGATTCACTTTGAACAATACTACAAGCCCGATACCGGCTCCCGTGCAAAGTCCCGCGATCACAGAGGAAAAGAAATTGCCCCGCTCAGATACAGCTGTGTCAGAATCACGGACGCCGCACAATTTGGGATCAGGCCGATCAAAGCCGCAATTGCCGGCTGGAACACAGTATCTCCAAGCATCATAGCTGAAATCTTGTCAATTCCAAGTATGTCAATACACAGATTTAAAATAAACGTAAATACAAACAGATACAAAAAAATCTTTCCCGTATGGCGAAGTGCAGGTTTTACTATTCCAGCCGAATGATTGTGACATCCACAGTCATGACAGAGTTCTCCTTCATGATGCGGCACTGCAATTCTTTTTTAAAGAAAATATCTACCAGATATCCTGCAATAATTGCTATGATCACTTTTGCCAGAAGCAGCACACCGATCTTTCCTGCATGTTCCGGATTTCCCATTATAATAAGTATTGCCTCATCCGATGTGGCCAGAAACACTGCGATCAATGTTCCGACCGTAATGATTCCGCCTGAATACAGATTTGCTGCCATAACCGAAAATCCACACTGAGGGACACATCCTACGATTGCTCCTACAACCGGTCCTGCCTTATCTACTTTCACCATGAGTTTTTTTGTAAAATCACTGGAATAATGCTCCAGTGCCTCTATCAGCAGAAATGCAAGAAACAGGAATGGAAGCATCTTCACACAATCGATTGCCGCATCCAGTAATATATCAATAAACATTTCCATATCTACCGTCTCTCCTTTATTTTTTCATAACATTTTTATTCTAGATGTTATGGTCGTATTTTTCAAGCAAAATATGTAGTCTTACTTTGTATATTTTTCTCATTTATCCTGTAATTTTCAATCTTTTTTCTGTATAACACATTATATATAGACTATTTTTGCAGAAAGGCTGTGGCCATATGAGTACTTTTGAACGATCCCTGTCTGGTCTTCCGGGTCTTGACTCCATGCTTGATTCCATCCCTCTGAAGGATTTGAAGCTTTTACAATGAATGTCAGACGCCGGATCAAAGCAGAAGGCCGCGATGCTTTTATGGATTTAAATCATAATATTTAAGGGCAATAAGAAATGAGCGGCCTACACCGCTCATCTTATTACATCTTTCATTTCATTGTCCGTTATCTTTTATAGATTCCTTCCAGCACATTAACCGTTCCTTCGATTCCAAGAAGGCTTGCATTCAGTAATATGTCATGAGACTGATGCTTCCCCATTCCTGTCCTGTATGAGTTTCATAATAATATTTTCGTTCTCTGTCCATACGTTTGATGCGATCCAGAGCTTTCTTCTCAGACACATCGTATCTTTCCGCTATACGTTTGATGCGGTCAGCCCGGTCAGCACAGATGAATACGTTAATGCAGTTTGGATTGTCCTTCAGGATATAGTCTGCACATCTGCCCACGATCACACATGGCCCACGTTCTGCAAGTTTTTTGATGATCTCCGTCTGCAGTTCATACATCTGCTCAGATAACGGCTGCACATATTCTTCCGAATTAATATAGGAAGAATATCCCATTGGTGTGATCAGATAACTGGATACGAAACTGTTCAGGGATGTCTCATCAATCGCCTTTGCTGTCTCTTCTCTGATATCCATCTTCTCTGCTGCCATTCTGACAAGATTGTTATCATATAACGGAATATCCAGTCTTGTTGCAAGAAGATTGCCAATCTCATGTCCGCCGCTTCCAAACTGTCTGCCTATTGTTATAATCTTATGTGTCGTCATAGGTATCCCTCCTTTGGATGAAAGTATCACGATTTCTTTGTCCCTATTATACCTGTTTCCGTCAGAAAATACCATATGTTTCATTCGATTATTCTGTCAATTTTACACTACCTGTCGTCTTTCCTCTACCAGAAATCCTTTTTCCCTCAGTTCCTGCTCGATCAGATCCAGCGTCTCTTCGCTGTCGGCACTGACCTTATGATAATGATAATTAGATGTGATATTCTTAAGCGGACTTGACTTTCCGCTCCGGATATCTTCCATAAATGCGCCAACCTTTCTTCTGGAATTTAAGACCAGTTCCGCTTCCATTTTCCATAGACTCTGTGATGGATCATTACATTATCCACACATCCTCCCAGATCAACGATCGTATTCAGTTCTTCTTCCAGTTGTTCATCCGTATGCTGGACTTTAAATATCCGGCACACTGTCTTCGGCTGATTCAATATATAGCCGCGGTTTGTAGATATGATCTCATATCCTGCTGCCCGGATCAGTGCAATATCCTGTACAATCACCTGACGGCTGACATTATAAAAGGAAGCAAGCTTTGTTCCGGATACCGGGGCTTTACTTTCCTGAATCTGTCTGATTATCTGCTCTCTTCTTTCAGATCCATGCATTTCCTGTTGCCACCTCCCATGTTCTTTTTCTAAATGATCTGCCTGTCCATGTATTTTCTCTATACACAGTAACTACATTATGATACCGCATGAAGATGCTTTAAGGAAATGTCTAAAATTGGAGCAGGAGTGTGTCAATCGCCCCGCTGGAAATATAATCTACACCAAGCGCAGTCAGTCTGCCGATATTCTCTTTTGTTACATTACCGGAACACTCGGTCTCCGCGCGTCCATCGATGATGCGGATTGCCTCCTGCATCTCCTCTGTGGACATATTATCGAGCATGATAATATCTGCCCCCGCTTCTACCGCTTCTTTTACCATATCCAGATTCTCCACTTCTACTTCAATCTTGCGTACAATGGTGCATATTCTTTAGCCATCTGAATAGCCTTTGCTACACTTCCCGCTGCTCCGATATGATTATCCTTTAACAGAACACCGTCAGACAGATTATAACGGTGATTATATCCGCCGCCTGCTCTGACTGCATATTTTTCAAAAATTCTCATATTCGGAGTTGTCTTTCTGGTATCTAAAAGTTTTGTCTTGCTCTCTCCCAGAAGTGAAACCACCGAACGTGTATAACTTGCAATCCCGCTCATTCTCTGCAGATAATTCAGTGCAACCCGCTCTCCGGAAAGAAGGACACGGATATCTCCGGTTACTTTTCCCATTAACTGCCCGTTCTTTACTTCATCACCGTCTTTGCAGAAAAAATCTATTTTCGTGTCTTTATCTAACAATTCGAAAACTCTCTGAAATACCTGTAACCCTGCAATCACTCCATCCTGCTTGCAGATCAGATCTACTTCTCCTGTTACAGCTTCATGCATGACCGCATTGGTGGTCACGTCCTCGCTTGAAATATCTTCTCTTAATGCTTCCATGATCAGATGATCTACCTGTAATGTCATTGTTATATTATTCATGTTGTGCTCCTTTACCCTGCTTTGTATTTATCTCTTTCATATCCGTGCATTCACACGCTGCACTCATTATACCATCTTACACTACTTTTCGTTCAGACAAATTTTTCTTAGTTTCTTCCTTTTTGATCTTTGTTGCTGCACGTTTTGCAAATACAAGACTTTCCAAAAGGGAATTACTTGCCAAGCGGTTCGCACCATGAACACCATTGCAGCTTGTCTCTCCAACTGCATACAAATGCTCCATAGACGTCCTGCTATCCGAATCAACCCAGATTCCACCCATGAAATAATGCTGTGCCGGTACGACCGGAATGTATTCCTTTGTTACATCATAGCCTTCTTCCAGACAGTGTTCATAAATGTTCGGGAAATGATTTAAAATAGTTTCTTTCGGTATATGTTCCATAGAAAGCCATACATAATCGGTCCCATCCTTTTCATCTCTTCTTTAATTGCTTTTGTCACCACGTCTCTCGGCAGCAACTCATCTACAAAACGCTCTTTATTCTTATTATAAAGAACCGCACCTTCTCCACGTACAGACTCTGAGATCAGGAAACGTCTTCCCGGTTTCTTCGAATATAATGTCGTTGGATGAATCTGTACATAATCCAGATGTTCCAGACGAATGTTGTGTTTCTTTGCTATTTCAATCGCATCTCCTGTCAGATGTGGAAAATTTGTCGAATGCTGGTATGTTCCACCGATTCCGCCGCTTGCAAGGATTGTATTCTCCGCATAGATTTCGTATGTTCCGTTTTCATTCTCTGCTTTGATTCCCACACATTTCCCATTTTCGATGATTACATCCGTCATCTCTGTATATTCATATATCTTTACATTCTCAAGCTTTTTCACCTGCGCAAGCAGCTTGCTGGTGATCTCTTTTCCCGTCACATCTTCATGAAACAGGATTCTAGGTCTGGAATGTGCGCCTTCTCTTGTATAGGCAAATTTTCCGTCCTTCTTTTCAAATTCTACACCGTATTTCACAAGATCATTAATAATATCTCTGGAATTGCGGATCATAATATCCACAGATTCTTTCCGGTTCTCATAATGTCCGGCCTTCATCGTGTCTTCGAAATAACTGTCATAGTCTTTTCATCTCTTAATACACAGATTCCCCCCTGCGCAAGGAAAGAATCACTGCTTTCCAGATCCGATTTGGTAATTAATATGATCTCCTGTTCTTCAGGTAAATTCAAGGCACTGAAAAGTCCGGCAACCCCACTTCCAACTATTACTACATCTGCATTCAGTTTCATAATACAACATCCTCTTTTCTATACTGCTTTCCGTTTACGGACAGTCCCTCCACATATATTCTTCTGACTGCTTAAACTTTTCACATTATACCACTGTTATTTACATGTGACAAGACAGTTGTTGCATTTATTCTTTACACATACAAGCCGGCTTTGATTTCATGCCTTCTGCTTTTTCCTATTCTACATTCTTCAACGCTTCATCCATCGGAACCTTTTTGATCTTCCGATATTCCAGAAGTGCTACCGCCACATAGGTAATAAATCCAACCAGGAACATTTCCACATATATTTTCGGATTGATCCACAATGTGATCCAACCTGTCATACTTGACATCATCATTGCACGGAAGATCACATTCATCACTGCCTTTTCAATCGGAAGACTTATAAGCAGTTCTATGATAACCACAAGCATTGTCGACATAATATACAGCCTGCTGATCTCTCCGTTCGTATATCCAAGTATCTTTGTCATAGAGATAGACTGTGCATTTTTCTCGATAATGATCTTTGACAACAGATAGATGACAATCATATAGATCATGACTGCAAATCCATTGACCAGTCCCATCATATTTCCCATAGATACGTCCAGCTGTCTCGAAACCTTCGTCAATGCCTCCAGATCAATCACGGTGCCGATGTATTTCTCATCAATATCCCTGATCTTTGTATTGAAAATACCCTGCATAATATCATTCCAAGATCAAATGTCCTGTTCAGCTTATCACGACTCATAAATACACTGACAGCTCCGCTGTAATTATAGATTCCGTCTACTTTAAATGTATAACGTTTCCGCTCGTATTTTTCTTTTAACGTGATCTTATCTCCCGGTTCCACCTGATATTTGTCTGCATATGCAGCTGATACATAGACTCCTTTCCCCAGATCTGCCTTGATATATCTGCTGTCCGGTTCTACTCCGTACAGCATCACTTCTTCACTCTTCGCCTGTCCCGGAATTGTATTTAATGTATATGCGCTGAATTTTTCTGCAGTTTTATTCTCTGTCTCTGTCCCGTTGGAATACTGCATCAGCGCCAGTAAACTTTCCAGTTTACTTCCACTCATTGCCTCTGTCGGAACCTCAAGTATATACTGATATTTCGCCAGCATATTTCCCTGAATTTCTTCCTGATAATGATCCAATACGGATGGCAGCAACAATCCGAAGAATAATAACAGATTGGCAAACAGGATTCCTACAAACAGCACCATATAATTACTGATATTCTGGAAAATAACTCTCAGACGGAATCTTCGGAAAATTCCAAGCTTTGTGCTCAAATGTACCGCTCTCTTCTGTTTTCGGGAAGAAAGATCTCTTCTTATAAACTTAAGTGGTGACAGCCTTAATTTGTAATATAAAATACCAGAGTTAATGGTCAGCATAATAATAACCGGCACAACCGTCGTCATCCAGAATGCTTCCGCATTCCAGATCGTTACGTATGTCGAAGGCTGTAACTTCCATAGTACATACCGGCACATACCTGCTTTAATAACGTATATCCAAGAATATTTCCAACCAGCGCACCGATCAACGTGATCACAACCGGAAGCGACATATAATGTATGATCAGTTCACGTCTTGTATACCCGGATGCACGAAGCGTACCGATAACTCCGGCTTCTTTTCTTATCGTATTACTGATCGTAATTCCA
>ENA-OQDF01000734-OQDF01000734.1-human-gut-metagenome-genome-assembly--contig:-NODE-734-length-13664-cov-2.060870_pt1 | contig 13664 bp, 19 predicted proteins | sample MGYA00242769_ERZ504597 | MGnify/ENA primary metagenome ERZ504597 (study PRJEB26092, sample SAMD00036305) | human gut metagenome | host: Homo sapiens | study: EMG produced TPA metagenomics assembly of...
GATCCTCTTCAGACTTCCTTGAAACACCTATTTTGCCCTGAGGATACACAATTGCACCATCGAGAGATATAAATCTATGAGAAGCTTTAGTATCTTGCCGTTGTGCCTCTAAAGCATCGGCGAGAGTATCAACCACATACACATCACCTAAAAACGTTTCGAGCAACGCGCGATACTTTGGATCAATTTCTAATTCATCAATTAAGCGAGAACCCTTCTCGGGGCGGTATTCCTCTTGGCTGTCCTTAGAAAGGTTTTCTTTGTTTGAAAAAGCTGCAGTATGTTCACAGGTAAAAATGCTTGCAGCACCATACGCTTGACAGTCGAGCGCTTGACGACCCAAAGAGATAGCTTCCGAAGCTTTTGAGGTGATAAGGGCATATACATCGTCACCTAAAAGCATCTCTAGGAGTCCGTCGAATTTTGATGGCGCCTTTATTACATGCGAAAGCACTTTTGAATCAGGGGCAAGGTTAGCACGCGAATCAAGAACATGGGCCAAGAGTGGGTTCGCCGATTCTGAAGCCCTCTCCAACTCTTCAAGTGCGGTACGTTCGGCAGAAGCATGAGTATATGCTTCACGAGCAGCATCCAGATTAGAACGCCCCTGGTCGCGTTTTACAACAAGAGTATTCAAGCTGTTACGCGCAGAGGTTTCTTGTTCTTGCAGATGCTCGTGCTGTTTTGAGAGTTCCTCAAAAACGTGCTGCAATTCTGTAGCTTGCGTTTGCGCAGAATCCAAACGTTTTTGTGCATCAGCAACCTGTACATCTATCACCTGTGCACGAGCACGTTTTTCAGATAAGTTCTCCCGCAATGCCTCCTGCGTTGCTTGGATAGTTTCTTGACGATGGACAAGGCCACGTTGCTCAGACATCAAAGTGTCGATTTTTTTGCGAAGAGCATTTCGCTGTCCCGTTTGCGCTTTATGCTCGCTTTCAAGACGTGTCAGCGTTTCTTCTGCTTGGGTATATTCTTTTTGAGCGACTACTGCGGCATCGTGAGCTTGCTCTAACTCTTTTTCTGCCGCACTACGACGAAGACGACTTCTTCAACCGATCGCGTAAGCGCTCTGTTTCCGACAAAAATGAGAACGCTTTTCCCTTACGAGCATTGCGGTAGAGTTTAGTCGTTCAAAGAAGCTTGTGCACGACGATATCGCTCGTTTAGCTCAAGCTCTTTGCTTCCTCGATCATGCAGTGTTTGCTGAAGATCATCAAGTGCCTTTTCAGCAACTTCCAATTCTTCTTTTACCTGAAGCTGTTCAGAAGTGAGGGTTTTTTCCTTTAGTAAGGTATCATCCATTGCTTCTGCAAGCAACGCAAATCGTCGACTGCAAGCTGAAGTTTAAGCTCTTTCATTTCCGCAGAAAGAGCTTCATATGTCCGCGCTTTGCGCGCTTTTCTCTCAAGAGGTTTAAGCTGTCGCTCCACTTCTGCCGTAATATCATGTACTCGATCAAGATGAGCATCCATCTGAGCAAGTTTACGTTCAGATTTTGCTTTACGCTCCTTATGTTTAAGGATTCCTGCAGCTTCTTCAATAAGTGCACGTCTGTCCTCAGGGCGAGAGGAAAGTACCGAATCTAAATTGCCCTGCGAGATAATAGAATTGGTCCCCGTACCTAAACCTGAATCGTGGAGAATATCCAACACATCCATGCGACGGACGACATTACCGTTAATAAGGTATTCACTCTCGCCACTGCGATACATACGTCGCCCAATTGAAACCTCACTGAAATCAACAGGTAACGTTCCATCGGAATTATCAAGCAACAGCTCTACTTCAGCTACCGAAACAGGTTTTCGAGCTGAAGATCCCGCAAAATGACGTCTTCCATCGACTGACCGCGAAGATTCTTTGCATTGCGTTCGCCTAAAACCCATAGAACCGCATCCGAAATATTGGATTTACCTGAACCGTTTGGCCCCACAATAGCGGCAACCCCTGGCTCAAACTTCATTACGGTACGATCAGCAAAAGACTTAAAACCTTTTAAGGTAAGCGACTTCAGATACACGAGACGCCCCTTATTGCTGTTGTTGTTTTTTCTGCTTCTTAGCACGCTGAGCCGCTTGGCGACGTGCTTTTTCTTCGGCTTTTGCTGCCTTTATTGCAGCACGAGCATCTGCCTTGCGTTTTTTATCCTTCGAATCTTTAGCTTCAAAAAAGGAACTTAGCACCTCAAGAGCAGATTTTGCCGCCTGGCTTTCGGATTCTTTTTTCGTACGTCCCACACCACGAGCAATGGACTGAACGCCAACGAAAACTTGCGTCACAAAGGTCCTATCATGAGGAGGGCCTTGTGTTTCGACCAGGCGATACGTAGGAGTAATACCATCTTCTTGCAATCGTTCTTGTAAAACACTCTTTGGATTCTCAGGTTCCTTTGCCATGTCTGCGCTCATGCGCACGATCAAAGTACGTTTAACAAAAGCGATCGCGGGAGCTAAACCACCATCTAAATACAATGCAGCAACCAGTGACTCATAAACATTTTCTAAAGCAGAATGCAAGCCACGTCTGCCTGTCCCCCGTTCAGAGGAACCAAAGAAGATTACATCAGCAATACCTAAATCACTTGCCACTTTAGAAAGAGAAGCGCCCGAAACCAAAGAAACCTTGATACGAGTAAGCCCGCCTTCATTAAGATCAGGATAGGCGTGGAATGCTTCATAAGAAACAATAGCTCCTAAAATGCTATCGCCTAAAAACTCGAGTCGTTCATACGAATCAGAAATAGAATGGCCTTCCGCTGCAGAAGGATGAGTAAGCGCCGCGAGAAGCAAAGAACGATCTGAAAACGTATAACCCAATATTTCTTGTGCTCGATTGAGCTTTTCAGTATGTTGTGGTTGTTCTTTCACCGTTTCCTATCACTCTACTATCTCAAAACCTTCAGTACCAAAAGTAACGTTTTGTTTTGGTACTGTTGTCGAACTTTGTCCGATTTAATAGTTACCAAAAGCAACAACGCACTTCCTGGCAACTACCTACCTCATGCTAAATAAGCAATGTATTCAAGCTTATCTGATACCTTAAAGGTTCTTATCCTCTAAAACATCAGGTTATAGGGGGTACCTACCTGATTGTAGCTAACCTATTGTGCCGTTGATACCGTTTGTGCAATTATTCCTGAAACATCCAAACGAACCGTGCGCGCAGCTACTAAAATTCCGTTTTTAATTGCAGTTTCATTTGATGAACCATGGCCAACCAAACAAGCGCCCTTAACCCCTAAAATCGGAGCACCACCATATTCATCGGCGGAAAGATTGTTTTTGAGATCGCTCAAACCGCCCTTCAGCGCAAGCGCACCCAGTTACTTACCGGAGAAGCCATCATCACATCTTTGATACTCTTAAAGAGAACACTTGCCGCACCTTCAATGGTTTTCAAGCAAACATTTCCCGTAAATCCATCAGTAACAATAACGTCAAATTCACCGGTTAGAAGATCGCGCCCTTCTGCATTCCCCACAAATTCTGGTACTGATTCACGCAAAAGCGCATGGGCTTCTTGTGCGAATTTCGAGCCTTTAGTTTCTTCTTCGCCGATATTAAGCAAGGCAACTTTAGGTTCCGTAATACCAACAACTTTTTCTGCATACGGAATTGCCATTTGGGCAAACTGAACTAAATAGGCAGGCTTGCAATCAGCATTAGCTCCTACGTCACACATCACAACAGGCTTAGAGGGAGAAGCAAAATTGTGCAGAGCGCAGGACGAGCAACGCCTTTAATGCGGCCTACTACTAACGTGGCAGCAGCAAGACAGGCACCTGTAGATCCTGCTGAGAAAAAGCCACCTGCAACGCCCTCGCTCACCAGACGGTTTCCAACCACTAAACTGGAATCCTTCTTCTTACGCACCGCCTGAGCTGGATGCTCGTCCATGGTAATTTCTTCAGTAGTCGCCTGAGCACGCACGCGATCATGCGCTTCAGCAAAAGGAACTACTACATCCTTAGGACCGCAAGCAATAACTTCGAGATTTTCGTCTTCTTCAAGGGCTTGTTCAATGCCAGGAAGAACAACCTGAGGCCCAAAATCGCCTCCGAGTACATCTACAGCAATAACTACTTCTCAGACATCGTATCTCCTTTAGTGGGGACTTGTCATAAACCGCTTATATAAAAACCCCCGGTCAGCGCCGGGGGTACCATTCACCAACAAGGCATGCACTAAGCGGTCTGAATAACCTCACGATCACGATAGAAGCCACAATTAGGGCATACACGATGAGGAAGTTTTACTTCACCGCACTGTGGGCATACAGAACGAGAAGGTGAAGCGATTTTATCGTTTTCGCTCCTGCGTGCATGAGTACGAGCACGACCGGTTTTACGCTTTGGCACTGCATGATTAATCTCCTTCTATGATGCAGGTTAAAACCTGTTAGTTGCAATCACGCGAAAAAATATTGTAAACACGATAGATTCAAATAGCAAGAAAAATTTTTATGAAGTCAAAAACATATCACAAGATAACGCTTTGCAGTCTTGTCTTATTCGTCATCAAATTTGAGATTCTTAAGAACTGCAAACGGGTTCTCGTGGAAATCTTCTTCTACTTCGCTTTTATCACACGTGCACTCTTCATAATTAAGGTTAGCACCACACCCCGAACAAAGACCTTTGCAATCATCATCACAAAGAGGAGTTTGAGGTAGCTCAAGTGACAACGCCGCTACCAACAGAGAAGTGAGATCAATAGTGTGATCCTCATTTAAAGGTTCACATTCCTCCTGTTCTTCTTCTGTCAACTCAACATCAGAACCAGGAATAGTGAAATACCCCTCTACCTCCCCTTCAAGACGATACTCTGCAGGGTCAAGGCAACGCACGCACGTAGTTACCGCATCCCCAGAAACAATGCCGGTGACCAGCAGAGAACCACCTGTATTACTTACCAAAACATTCCAGTTTAAAGGATGTTCAAAGGTATAGGTATCTGCCCCTAAGGTCAATTCGGGAAGCAAAAAGGTGCCCGAAAATGACAAGCTCTCCGCGGGAGCGAAGAGTTCGTCTGGAATAGTAATAATAGGTTTATTCATTAGCGACCCGAATTAAGAGAATTTGCATTGAGGCGGTCACGGCAACGACGCACGCTGTTAAGTGCTGTATCGAGGCTTTGCTCTACATGGCTAAACACTTCATCAGCGTAATCTTCTGCACCTGCGCGTGTTTCACGCTCAAGCTCACGAGCTTCAGCCAAAATGGCATCAGCTTGCTGCTGAGAGATGCGAACAATTTCCTGCTCGCTTGCAATAGTAATAGCCTGACTACGAGCATCTTCAATCAAGCGACTTGCCTGTGCTTCGGCTTCATCTAATAAAGCCTGACGCTCACGGATAACCTGGCGAGCTTGAGCAAATTCGCTTGGGAAGGTATCTCGAATTTCATCAAGAATTTCAAAAGCAGCCTGTGCGTCAACCTGCCTTAAGTTATTTTTACCAAAAGCCGGCTTCGAATCTTCAATGAGCATCGTAAGCTCATCAATAAGATTCAATACTCCTGTTTCGTCCATAAATTACCTTTCCGAGCTTTTCGGGAAATAAGCGCGATTAGTTATCTTAACGCAAAAATACTAACATACAACCTTAAAGTCTATCAGAAAGCGTCGTTATGTGCGCTGATAGAGCCTTATTGTCTCCATAAATTTAAAAAGAAGTCCTTATTTACCCGAATTTTTGTAGGCATCAGCAAAGTATTCTCGCAGTGCATCTTCAACACAAGGAGGAACAAAACCCTTGATGCTGCCCCCATTGAAGCCATTTCTCGAATGATCGAAGAAGAAAGATACATAAATTTTGGAGGCGACATAATAAAGAACGTTTCCAGATCTTGACTCAATTCGTAGTTGAGTGCCGTCATCTGAAATTCATATTCAAAGTCAGTAATAGCACGAGGCCCTTTACTACGACATGAGCATCAAGGTCGCGTACGCAATCCACCAGCAATCCATCAAAGCTGATAACACTGACATTGGGAAGGTCGGCTACCGCCTGCGTTGCAAGGCTAACCCTTGTTTCGAGATCAAACATAGGATTCTTTTTTACCGACTGAGCTACTGCTACGACCACATCATCAAAGATTTGCGAAGCACGCTTGATGACATCTACATGGCCTGCGGTGATGGGATCAAACGTTCCCGGAACAACCGCTCTCTTCATTTCTGTTCCTTCCTAAGGGTTATAAGAGATGTGTCTCCATAGTTTTTTACAGAAACATGCACGTATTTTAGCGCATCAAGAGCCTGAATAACCGCAGAGGCGTCTTTTTTCGCGTACTCATAACAGATAAGCGCTCCTTCGGCGATATAACCCGCTTCATCAAGTCGACCAAGCAAAGCGGAGATATCCACTGGATCATACGCGTAGGGAGGATCAAAAAACAGCAAATCAAAAACAGGATTAGTCATTTCAGGAAGCGAAAAAGCATCATTTCTTTTAAGCGCAAAACAATCTTTAGGAATACCAAGCGCAGCGATATTTTGAGAAACAATCCGATAGGCTTCTTTATCCTGTTCGCAAAAAACGCAAAACGAAGCTCCGCGACTCAAACATTCCAAGCCAAGTGCACCAGAACCCGCAAAGGCATCAAGCACACAGGCTCCTTCGAAGCCACCACGCGCACTAAAGAGAGAACTCATGAGTGCTTCTCTTACTCGGTCGGTGGTAGGACGAGTATTAGATCCTTTAAGGGTTTTCAGTGGCCTGCCCCGATACTGCCCCGCAATGATTCTCATCAACCCTCGCTTTCTCGACTATCTTCAATTCATTCATTATCAAACGATGCTCTTCCTGCGATAAACCTTGCCCACGATAACAGGCACGTGCATCGTGATACGCTGCCTCAATAATTGCTTTATCACGTATTACATTTACAAGCGCCAGGCGTGAACGTCCATGTTGTCGATTTCCGAAAATATCTCCTTCTCGACGCAAGGAAAGATCATATTCCGAGAGCTCAAAGCCATCATCGACTTTTTCCATAATACGCAAACGCTCAAGTGACTGAGGAGCTTTTGAACGTGAGACTAAAAACACCAATCCTGAAAGATTACCTCTTCCCACACGACCGCGAAGCTGGTGAAGCTGAGCTAATCCAAATCGGTCAGCATCTTCAATAATCATTACCGTAGCGTTCGGAACATCAACACCCACTTCAACAACCGTAGTAGAAACAAGAACCTGAATTGAACCCTGTCGAAATTCTTCCATAATCTGAGCTTTTTCTTGCGAGTTCATCTTGCCATGAAGAAGTCCCACTCTGGCCCCTGGAACAATTTGTTCTTGGAGGATTTTTGCATGAAGAGTAGCCGCCGAAAGAGTATCTCCTACTTCATCATGTTCTATATCCCACTCAATTGCTGCGTACTCAATTATGGATTGATTACCTGCCTCTTCCTCTTGCTGACCAGTTTCGTGATCTTCAAGATCCAAACCGATAAGCGGGCAAATTACATAGGCCTGCTCTCCACGCTCAAGCGCTGCACGTAAAGCATCGTAAGCTATTCCTTCTTGAGAAAAATGACAGACGGTCGTTGATCGTCCCCCTTGTTTAGCGGGAGCAGCATGCAAGTACGACAACGAGAGTCCCCCATACAACGCTAACGCTAATGAACGTGGAATAGGAGTTGCGGTCATGGATAAAATATCGGCTCCAGGAGCCTTATCTATTAGGGCTTGGCGCTGTTCAACACCAAAACGCTGTTGTTCGTCTATACAAACAAGCGAACAGCGAGCAACCCTTACCTCATTCTCTAAAAGCGCGTGAGTACCGAAAAGAACCTGTAGGCGTCCTTCCGAGAGTTCACACAACAACTCGTTGCGCTGCGATGAGGGGGTTGATCCTGTCAAGATGCCCCAACTCACCCCCATTTGGTCAAACAAAGGACCAAGCGTCGCACCGTATTGCTGGACCAGTACCTCTGTTGGACCCATCATGAGCGCCTGTGTTCCCGTGTCCGCACAGGCAGCAAGAGCAAAAGCAGCAACTATTGTTTTTCCCGTTCCTACATCTCCAAGAAGAAGATGATTCATAGGATAGTCTTCTGACATTTTTTCAGAAATAGCAGCTATTGCCGTCTCTTGATCCTGGGTAAGAGAAAAAGGCAACAATGCGCGCAAGGCATCTTGATAGGGACCTTGTATCTGGTGCTGAAAGGGCTTAACTCCCGCTATTCGTTTCTGTTCCTGATCAATAAGCTCCAATTCCAAAAAGAACAGTTCTTCATAACGAAGACGCCTTCGCGCCTGGTTAGCATCGGAAATAGAAACGGGATTATGAACGCCTCGGTAAGCCTGATAGCGAGAATAGAGACGGTAACGCGCCCTCAAAGAAAGAGGGAGCGGATCATAAAGCCCCTGTATCCCAGAGAGCGCATTCGAGATCATGCGACGCATAGTGGTACGAGGAATTTTAGCAACCGAAGGATGAACGGGTAGCACCACGCCTGTTTCAGCTTCACCCTCCTCGTGCGCCACTATTAAAGGGTTCACCATCCGTTTAAACCCGTATGAAAATTCAATTTTTCCCGATACCGAAATCCTCTCACCCTTATGGAGGTTTTCAGCAAGCCAAGGCTGGTTGAAACACGTTACGATCAGAAGCCCGCTTTCATCAAGCAGTGATAGCTCAACCAGTGTTAAGCGCGGTTTTGGGCGTTTTTGCTTTATCTCATAAAGCGTTCCAAAAATGGTATATGACTTTCCTATTTCAGCCTGCTGAATAGGAACAACACAGGACATATCAATATAGCGTCGAGGGTAAAGCTGCAATAAATCGCGAACGGTTTTATTCCAAAGATCGATAAAGAATACGAGCTCGCGTATCGCTTATCTGTTTTACCACGCCAACCGAAGCATCAAGTAACAAAGAAGCATGAAGGCGGTCAAGTTGGTACCTTGTTCCGCCTTCGAATATTCATGAGATTTAGAATTCACAGGGATTGCCGCCCCTTTACCAAGATAACATCTCGATTCTACTTGTCGTAGAAAGGAAAGCGCTTTGCTTTACTCAACAGAAAGAACAATAGGATACAAAGGCTGCTCTCCGCGATGAGAATCAATCTCAAGATCCTCATACGCTTCTTCAATGCGTTCGATAAGCGCCTCGAAGGCATCATCGGTGTAATCTTCACCTGCAAGAATGGTAAGCGTGTCAGCGTCCTCTGCTTCGAGTACTTCCAATATACGCATAGTGGCATCTTCAATTGAATCTGAAACTACTTCCAGTTCTCCATCAGCAATACCGATAACATCGCCATCGTGGATGGGATTTCCATGCACATCTTTTGAATCTTTAATCGCGCGCGTAACTTCGCCTGTTTTAACTTCGTCACGTGCTTCAGTCATAGCCTCTACATTTTCTTCAAGCGAAGCTGTCTCATCAAACGCAAACATTGCCGAAAATGCTTCGGGAACGCTCTTGGTTGGCACCACAGCGCAAGGTTTATCGGAAACCTCAGAACAAGATTGAGCAGCCATTATGATATTGCTGTTGTTAGGTAAAATGATAACTGCTTCGGCGTTTACGGAATTAACAGCATCAAGCAATTCCTTCGTAGAAGGATTCATGGTCTGACCGCCAGAAACAACATAATCAACGCCTAGACTTTCGAGAATTGCAGCATTCCCAGAACCAACAGCAACGGCAACAAATCCGATTGGTTTTGTTTCTGCTTCCTGCTCCTGTTCAAGCTTTGCACTGCGCTCTTCGCTTTGAAGCTTCATGTTATGAATGAATACTTCAGAAATCTGACCTCGCTCTAAGAAGTAAGCAAGAACTTTATCAGGCGTGTTGGAGTGAACATGAACCTTAAACTTAGGAACCGAACCAACGCAAAGTTCACAGTCGCCCATCGTATGCAAGAAATCGAGCGCCTCTTCAGGATCAAGCGTATCAGAGTCAACGAGGAACTCGTTGCAATACATATAGCAGAGCCCTCCCAGTCATTAATCTGCTCGATTTCTACTTTAGGAGCAGCAGTGCGCGCAAAAGCGAGCTCATCACCTAAAGTATCACTGCGACCCGTTAAGGCAGACACAAAGGAATCAAAGAAAATTGCAAGACCGAAACCGCCCGCATCGACTACGCCGTTTTCTTTAAGAACGGGCAAAAGATCAGGAGTGCGTTGGACAGAAGCATAAGCCTCTCCCACGATAAAACGAAGCCCCTCTTCAAGCTCCATCTTCTTTTTACGAGCCTTTCGCGCTGCTGAAGCGGTATCGCGTAAAACCGTTAAAATAGTGCCTTCAACAGGTTTACGAACCGCATTAAAGCTACTTCAACCGCTCTATCAAAGGCATCGTCAACAGCAACGAGATCAAAGGTTTCGTGATTTGCGATACCTTCGCAAAGACCACGCATGATCTGCGAGGTGATAACGCCCGAATTGCCTCGAGCTCCCATCAAAGCACCCGAAGTAATGGCGCGACGGCGCTCTTCATCGGTAGCGCCGATAGGCAGTTTTGCCAAGTTTTCAACAACCATAGCAAGGGTAAGCGACATGTTGGTTCCCGTATCGCCATCCGGAACGGGAAAAACATTAAGTCGATTAATTTCCTCTTTACGAGCAGCTAACGCTTTCGCTGCTGCAGCGATAGCATTAACGATATCGTTAGACGTATAGTTGCTCATTTGTTATTACTAGCTCCTCAATTGACCTGATCGCACAACATGTTTCAAGTACGCCTATCCCCCCCTGCGCACCAGCCGTTATGCGGACCCTATAACCGCTCTGTTTAGAAGATTTAGCGAACCTTAATTCCCTGTACGTGTACCTCCACGCCTTTAAAAGGAGTACGAACAAATTCTTTTAAGGCAAAAGAAACCTGCTCTACGAGGTTTTCAGAAACGGTAGAAATATTTACCCCATGTTCAAGAATGACGTAAAGACTTACCAAAGTGCCCTCGTCGTCAGTTGAAACAACAATGCCACGACGCAAACGAGACTTAGGCAAAAGTTTTGCTAAACCATCAACCGCATTAGGTGCTGCCATACCAACTACGCCATAGCACTGAGTGGCAGCATGACCTGCAACATCAGCAATGACTTCTTCAGAAACGACAAGGTCGCCTGCAATTTCGTTGCTCATATAAACTGTCCTTTCAAAGATGACGAACCGCCATCAAATGACTTACGACCAAGTTATTAGTATAGCGGAAACAACACTCGACATTACGAGAGAGCGCGTTTACGCATCGAAGCAACACCTATTACTTCGATTGACTAACTATTTTTCTTTATTTTCACAATGGGATAAAGACTTTCAAGAAAAACTCACAAAGAAATAACTTGGACGATTTAAATTGCTGTGGTATAGTATTTGGGCTTTTGGAAATCAACGGTATCTAACCGTACCAAATATCAGAGTAAATGGAGTTGATTTAGAATGTCCAAAGTTTGCGAGATCTGCGGTAAAGCACCCGTCGCTGGTCGTAGCATCAGCCACTCTCATCGCGTAAGCAACCGCACCTTCCGTCCTAACATCCAGAAGGTTACCATCAAGGTTAACGGTAAAGTTAAGCGTGCAAATGTTTGCACTAAGTGCATGAAGCTGGCAAGATCGAGCGCGCATAACAGCGTACGACTTCTGGAATAGAATCCCTCTATAAGTAGGTATTCAACTTCGCCAAACTAAAAGTTAAGCCATCCGAAAGGGTGGCTTTTTCTGGTTGAATTCTAAAATATGCAATACCGTCTCAGATGCACGGCAGTACTTGCGTGGTATCGAATACGACACTCTTCATTTGAGTGATTACCATAGAGCAGTCCACAAAAATACGCCCGCATCAAGTGCGGCGTATTCATTTCATAGGATAAGAAATTTTGAGATGGTAAACTTTACCCTCAATTAAATTCCTGCCGAAGGATCGTTGTTAAAACAATAGAGAACGTTAGCGTTTCTTTCCGAAACTGAAAATATCTTTCAGATCGCCCATCTGCCAGAAAGTTCAGTAATAACTTCTTTTCCGTCACGATAGATATTTCCGATTGCACGACCTGCATCAGCAAGATTTTCTTTCATATCGTCGGTAAATATTTCTTTTTTCTGTTCCTGTTTATTAGTTGATTCATCAGCATCTTCAGTCTTTTTGACAGTATCACTAGCTTCAGAATCTGCTTTTGAATCCGCTGAATCGTTACCTGACGACTCCCCTGCTGACTCACTCGATGCTTCTGGGGGAGTTTCTACTGTCTCCTTAGAAGATTCCTCGGTAGGTTCAGCAGACTGAGCAAGTTTTTCAATCTCACACTGCAGCAAGTAAAGCCTATCATCGACCTTGTCGAGCTTACCAACATATTCTGGAGCCTCACATGAGAGAGATTCAACCGCTGCACGCACATCATCAAGACGAGCATGAAGGGTATCAATCATATTGAAAACCTTTTCGTTCACGCTAACTCCTCTACCGATATCGCTGCTTTAAAGCACGCTCAATTTCTCGCTTTGAATCACGTTCCGCCATAGCAGCACGTTTGTCATAAAGTTTTTTACCACGAGCAACTGCTAATTCAAGCTTTACCCGGGAATTGTGATCAAAATAAATCTTGATTGGCACTAAAGCCATTCCCTTTTCTTGCGTTTTTTGCTCTAAGTGCGGATTTCTTTTCTATGAAGCAGCAGCTTGCGCTTTCGGTCAGGATCAGGATTGTTTAAATTACCGTGACTATAGGGAGAAATGTGCAAATTATTCAGCCAGACTTCCCCTTTGCGAATCAACGCAAAGCAGTCGGTAAGCTGGCAGTTATTTTCGCGAAGCGAACATACTTCTGTTCCGGTTAATACGATACCTGCTTCATAGGTATCAAGTATTTCGTAATCGTGAAACGCACGACGATTTTTAGCAATGGTTTTTTCTTTTGATGACATCTCTTACATCCCTGGCACAAAGGAACGTTTTCATCCAAGTCGAGAATAAAGCGCTTTAACAACGCAACGGTTTCCTCTAAATCGGACAGCTTCAAAACTTCGGTAGGCGTATGCATATAACGAAGCGGTATTGATACCAGACCGCAGGCGCATCCACCCTTTGCACTTGCATAGTTCCCGCGTCAGTGCCAGTCACTCCAGGTTCTGCCTCAAACTGAACAGCGATTCCTTCCTTCTTGCTGCCGCGCACAAACGCTCGAACACCGCAGGATTAATGTTGGGTCCACGCGCAATAACGGGGCCCTCTCCACAGATCACCTTACCGTAACGAGATTGATCTATGCCAGGATAATCAGTCGCATGGGTTACATCAACCGCAATTGCCACATCAGGATTACTCCATAGGCCGAAGTAGTTCCGCCTCGCAAGCCAATTTCTTCTTGGACGGTAGCAGCACAAATATAGTCACCTTTTGCTTTGCCGCTTTTCTTCAATTCCTCCATAACGCGCGTAATAACGTACACGCCCCGCTTTGTCGTCAAAACCGCGGGACACCGCCATACCTTTGCCCATTTTTTCAAAACCAACACCATAGGTAATAACATCGCCCACTTTAACAAGAGACTTAACTCGGCGAGGAGATAAGCCCAGATCGATAACGAGGCTTGTAAGCGGCGTAACCTTTTTTCGCTCGTCTGCTTCTATAAGATGAATGGGTTTTCGCCCCACTACTCCACGTAAAGTTTCCGTACTCGTATGGACATCGACACGCATGCCAG
>ENA-OQDF01000735-OQDF01000735.1-human-gut-metagenome-genome-assembly--contig:-NODE-735-length-13657-cov-5.706874_pt1 | contig 13657 bp, 22 predicted proteins | sample MGYA00242769_ERZ504597 | MGnify/ENA primary metagenome ERZ504597 (study PRJEB26092, sample SAMD00036305) | human gut metagenome | host: Homo sapiens | study: EMG produced TPA metagenomics assembly of...
CTCGCCAATCGCAATGGGGAAGTTGTCGGTATCATGGATAGCGTATTCCTCATACTGTTCATTCAAGCCGATTTTTCTTTTACATCTTCCTCGTCAATGGGAAACGTGAACCAAGCACCGACTAAATAGCCCTCATTGTATTTGCCAAGATTAGCAATGTAAACCGCCATATCATCAATCATAAGCACCACCTCATTTCCTACTCTGGCAGTTCAAAGATACCGTGTTCCGTTACTAAAAATTTCCCGTGTTCCTGCAAGTGAGAAGCGTAGGCTTCAAAGTCAAAATAGTATTCTTGACAGTCCTCGGATAAATGCTTGAACGTCGGGTCATTCATCAGCTTTTGCCTTGCAACATCTATCATGCTTTTGCAGTCAGGATAAACCGTAATCACGTTCCTGCAAATATAAAGAGCTTCTAAATTCTCAAACACCGTAAGTAGTGATACATATTCTTCCTGCATATCACTTGAAAGCTGGCGGTACATAAAATCTAATTCGTTGAGCTGATACACGCTTGTATGTTCGTGGACTTCATCAGCAAAAGGCAACACCTTTTCGATAATGCGGTAATCCCCACTTTCTGCACCGATACCTAACTTTTCTTCAAACTCTGCAACATCTATCGGCAGGTCGAACCAGTATGATATTGTTTCTTCGCCAGTTGTTCCTTTCGTTTCCACCAGCACCCTTGTTTCCTGCATTGTTCCTCACGTCCTTTCTGTTGTTTCATCACATCTTTTATGGTCTGGTACGACATACCAAACACATATTTAGAAAAATCGTCTAACTGTCTTTCTTCATAATCGGCATGGTTCAGTCGTTTCATTTCATGCCACACCTTACGCTTGTAAGAGGGCAGGTCAGAAATGTATTCACAGCCGATTTTTTCCTGCATATCCTTAAAAATATCGTTCATTTCATCACTCCAATCCGAAATTTTAGGTAAGGAAAAAGCAGTCAATCCTAAGACTAACTGCTTTGTGTGTATGGATATGAAATTATGATTTTGCTATTTAGATTTATCCTTGAAAAAGCCAATTAAAATTAACGCAATACCAAGAATTGCTACTGGAATATAAATAACATTAGGTATATGATAAACAAATCTATCAATTCCAGACATAACAATATAAATAATAATTCCCATACTGATTAAAATGCTTTTATCTTTCATAATGGTCTCCTTTACAACTTCTAATTCTTTATTCCAATGCTTTCTTTAAGTCCAGAACAAATTGCTTTTGTTGTTTTTTCAAATAGGTTTTTACAAAAGGTTTCATAAACCACTTTTTAGGTATTACATTTTCTGTAAAGTCTATTTTTGTTTCATTCCCTTTGTCCGTAAAAATACCAATCCAGTGCCTTTCATGTTGCTATTCTCCATATCAAATTCCCAGCGTTTATATGGTTCTACAACGGTAACGGTAAATGTAGTAGCATATCCATTTTTTGCGTATTCAATAAATTGTTTGTCATTTATTATTTCTGTTTTGCTCAAATCACTTCGCCATAAGTTATATTTATCAACAGCTAAAACAATGTTCCAAACTTTTTGAATATCATTATTGATAATTGTATTTATATTTGAAACTGCCACTTTTTCATTCCCCCTTTTTAAATTACCGTTTATTGTTTTTTCATATCCACATTATAACATTCTCATATCAGCACTACAATAAAATTTTATGCACCGATAATCTTATTGAACAGCTCTAACAGACACCATTCATCACTCCAATCTGAAATTTTGATAAGAAAAAAGCAGTCAATCCTAAAACTAACTGCTGTGTGTGGATATAAAATCTAAATTCTATTGTATAACTTTTCTTAGCCAATTATCTCTAAAGAAAATCTGTTCGTCAGTATGAAACCAATGTTCTCCGTCATTCATAACGGTAAGATTTGCACAATGTCTATCAATAAATTTATCTACCGTTTGACGTGATGTAAGATTATCATGTTCAGCATACAAAATTTCAGTAGGCGTTTTCCAATTTATCGGGTTTGCCCGAACAAAACATAGATATTCCCACGATAATGTTTCTCCAAAATCAGTTGGTATTTCTTTTCTTTCAGAAAGTTCCTTTTCAGACACATTCGCCCAGCTCATCATATCTACTATAAGTTGTTCCATATCAAGTATAGGCGATATGAATAATGCTTTTTCAATCTTGAAATTCTGTAATGTGTGCATTGTAAAATAAGCTCCGATACTATTAGCAAGTACATATATGTAGTCATATTTTTCAGATATTTTATCGTAGACTTCCATAATTTTATTTTTTACAATCCACGGGAAATAGTCATTATAATCTACTCCAAAAACATCAAAATCTAAACAAATATTTTTGAACTGTTCAGCTTCAAGATAACTTCCACCTTTACCATGAACATATATCATTGCTTTCTTCAAAATAACGCCCCCATAAATCAGAATTTTATATATCCACATTATACCATTCTCATATCAGCATCACAATAAAATTCTATGCACCGATAATCTTATTGAACAGCTCTAACAGTACATCTTTCACACCGCCAGCATTGAATACCAAGCCGACAGCAATCAAGGCAACTACTAAGAAGCCAATGAGCTTTGAAAACTCACGCTTGAACCCTAAGTAGATACCGATAACCACAATCGCCATAAGCACCAAGCTCTGTGCGTTTGATAAAAACCATTGATACAAATTTTGTCCGAAATTCATTTAATTGTCCTCGCTTTCTTCTAATTGTTTCATTTTATAGTCAGCTTCTTTGCCGACATTCAAAATACATATCAAGACTACGCCGATACCCATTCCCATAGATACCAGCAGGAAGTCTTTTAATAATATCCACATTTTTATCACTCCTAACTTTCCACCAAATCTTTTGCAGGGGTCGTCTGCTGTTTGATTATCATTTCATGTTTTTCACTCAAGGTTGCCTGCTTTTCGATAGTTTCCATGTAGTCTGTACCGTTTCCCTTATCAATCTTTTTCAGCATTTTCAAGGTCGGTGCTACCTGCCGTTGTACCCAACGCAATGTGCGGTCTAAGGTATAAGGCTCTGGCTTTGTTGTCAGTTTCAGACTTTGCCGATTATCGCCGATAAACCACGCCCAGCGGTCATTGAGTTTCCAGTCATTTTTTCGCTTGTCGGGTTCTTCATCAACAAACCGCACATACTGGTTGATGATAGAAAAGGCGGTCTGTTCTGCGTCATAATAAGTCAGCAAATCTCGTACTGCATAATAGGCACGTTCATTGCGAAGCCGTATTTCAAAACGGTTGATAATGTCGGCTTCTTCCAGCGGTGTCCCTAACTTGACGTACTGCTCATAGTCCTTTTCATAGATACAAAAATACACATCAGATTTCAGTGAACCAAGATAAAGGGTACGCCCCATATATTCTCTGTCGTCCTCTCTGTGCTTGATAAGCTCACCTGACTGGTAATATTTGTAACTTCTGGACTTCCCGATATATTCCCGTTTCCTGCATTTTTCCGCAAGCTCTGGAATATCCAAAATGCCCGTATGGTCGTTGATAGCAAGGTCGATACGCTTCATCACGCCACCGTCTACGAGTGCGTCCATGAGAAAGTCATACCAGCTTCTTTGCTGTGCCAGCAGGTAACTTTCAAACTGCCTGCAACCACGCCCCTTTAATTCTAAAAGGACACCTTTTTCTTCGTCAGCCGACGTATAGATAAAGATGTCCCCTAAAGAATAATGCTCCGTATAACTGTAATGTCCGTAATCTTCATGGAGCATATAATTGATATTCAATTTTAATATATCTTTGATGATGTGCTGTATATCCAGCGTGGGAAAACGAATTTTCACATAATCAAACAGCATGGTAAGCGGTGCTTCTGGATTGAACCTTGCCAGTTCCTTATGCAAAGTTTCCAGAAGTTCTTTTGACGGCTTCATTTTTCCGCTTTCTATCTTGTTGAGATATTCTCTTGTGATACCAGAAGCCACCGCCAGCCTGCCTTGTGAGATGCCGTAAACAATTCGTTTCTCCCGTAATTCTTTTATCCATGGTTCTTCATTCAGAACCATACCCCCAATCTGTCAAGTGTGAAGTTTTTTAAGGCGACTTCACAACTGAATTTTGCTAGGAAATCATGCCAGAAGCCTTATGTTTCCTATGTTTTTCGTCTATTGTCTATTTGCAAACGTACCCCTCTGTTAGATACCGAGGGGTTTTACCTGCTGGCGTGGCTTACGCCACACCAGCAACGGCTAGTCCGTGCCGTCGCCTTTCGCTTCGCACGTCGCCGTCCCGTCCTGCCTTGCTTGTGCAAGAGAGCCGATAGTCTGCAAAAAATCATGTCCTTTCGGGACTAAAGGCGTGTAAAACTCACTGATAACACTTGTTCCCACATCACAATAGCCACGCCCCTTGATACGCTTCTGAAAAAACTGCTTTTTCACATCTGAACCAAACAGCATACCGTAACCTAATTCGCTGATACGCCCAAGTCCCACACGGAAATTGAAGTTATCTCTGATACCGTCCGAGAAATACTTTGCGTCTGGACGCTGGCAGGCAACGATAAGGAAATAACCTGCTTGTCGCCCTAACATAACGATTTTCTTTAGCTGGCTAAGTAAGCTCACGCTTTCTTTCGTCCCCAGCATTTCAAAAAACGCCACATATTCATCAAAGATAAGAAAGCAGGGTGGCAGTCCCAGATAGGCGTAGTTTTCGCCTGTCTTATAGTTCGGGTGTCGCTTCATTTCCTCGCTTCGCTGTACCATGCCCTCATAAAAGGCATTGACGCAGTCTATCATTTCTTCTTTGGTATGGTAGACGTTTGGCATGACCGTTCCTAAGTCCGCAAGGTCGCTATTCTTCGGGTCTAATATGTAAAGGACAGCGTTGGTATGCAGTAAGGCTTCAATGAGCGTCAGCAGAAAATAAGTTTTACCGCCACCAGTTCCACCAGCAATCAGAGCGTGGGGGAGTGCGTCATATTCCCAGACAAGATTTTTCATCAATCTAAGACAGCCTTTTTCTGCACGTACTTCATCAATGGTAATGCGATTTGCTATCATATCATAAAGCAGGGTATATTCGATATAGCCGTCATGCAGGGTCTTGTCGGTCAGCTCACAATACAAGCCACTTTCCAATTTATCCTCTAACCGTAAAAGCTGGTCTTGATATTTCCCCAGCGTGATTTCACAGCGGATATGAAGCAGTCCCTTTTCCATTTGATAGTAAATCTTTGGAAACCAGACGATTTTTCTCTTGATCTGCTTTGCAGGTCAGTAAAAAAACCGCTGTCTTGTACGGTATCGGCTTCATACCACTTATTTTCCAGTATCATTCTTGCCAGCTTTTGACGGTGCAGGAGCTTCTTGAAACTATCGTAACAGAAGCGGTAATACAGAAAAGCGACCAATGCACAAACACCAGTCGCTATCAGTATGGTTATGAAGTTGTAAGGGGAGAGCGTCAAGCCGTTCTCTAACAAGCTGAAATGCTCCCAATCGGTACGCATGAGCTGTTTCGTATTCAGTAGCAAAAGAACCGCTACGAATACAAACAGAAGCGTCCCTATGGAAAAGTGATAGACAAGTTGCTTGTCGCTGGCTCTGATACGGTGTCCTTTGTTACAAATCTTACGCATAAATCAATCACTCCTTTCTGGATATGAAAAAAGCAGTCAATCCTAAGACTAACTGCTTTAAACTGTCTTTATTCAAAAATAAATATATCTTCTATCGGAGCTTTTACAGCTCTTGAAATATCTATTGCCAATTTAAGTGACGGATTATATTGTGCTTTTTCTAATCTCATAATAGTTTCACGACGAACACCTACAATGTCAGCGAGTTGTTCTTGTGTTAATTCTTGTGCTACACGATATTTTTTTAAATTACATACAAACTTTGCTTCCATAATTTATTCCCTTTTTTCATAACGATATAATAAATAGTTGCTAAGAAAAAGAACAAGAGCATAGATAAGTGAAACAGAAATCAGCATAAATATTGCACACCACTCAACATTACGGGAAAACATACCTATTGCCATAAGCCAGATAACTACAAATAATAGTTTAAAACCTATCTTGTAGGCTTCTAATTGTGCCTTACGTTTATTTTCTTGAAAAAGCTCATCTTCTAAGATATGAGAAAGTTTACCTTCAAAGAAAAAACTGAAAAAACCAAAAAATATGAAAAAAGCAAAAGGAAATATTTCTCCAAATTTATAGTATGTCCAAAATCCGCCAAACCCCAGAAAACCAAACATTCCACAAAATCCCCAGTAAGGAGAAATTGTTCTTGAATATCGTTTTTCCCTGCTGTTTTTTGAAAAGACATTTTTAAAGCAGATAATTACTATATAGATAGCATATAGTGCTATTAAAGCTCCAATTACTAACATAGGAATATCCTTGTAAGAAAATACATATTCCGACATATCCATATTTTTGACCCAGCGTCCATCATTGTATAATAGGGAGTAGATTGTACCAACAATAAGCAATAAAGCACACCCTACCCCCATAAAAATAATTTTTTTAATTTGTTTCTTTGACATATTTATCTCTCCTTTCAAATGAGATGTTTTTGTATCTTTATGAGATAAATATATCACTCCGCATTGTTCGTGTCAATCAAAATTAAGACAAATACATCACTTTTATTTCTTCGGCTGTCCCTGCGGTGTAGGGTTCTGTGGGCTACCTGCGTTCTGGTTGCTTTATTCTTCAACACAATATCCTCTGCCTTTACATACCAGTCCACATCTGCACCCGTATAGGTTTTTCTTGATACCGTATCGGCTACTGGATTGACAAGCTCCACAACTGCATTGTAAGGAAATTCCCTTAACGGTACTTCTGGCGGTACAGACACGGGGATAATTCCACCGTGCAGACTGCACTTCAAATCATAGATACGCTTTTTAAGCTGGGTACTCGGTGTCCCGTCCTCATTCTGCAAGAACACATCACGTACCGCTGTAAACTTTAATTCTCCAAATGTTTTCTCTTTGTCAATAACAAACCCGTTTGATAATCTCATAAATTCTTCACTCCTTTACTTTTCTTCAACTGCTACAATATCATCAGCAACTAATACATAATCGGTATGTCCCATATCCCCGATTGCGTAACCTCTGCCGTATAACTTCGGATTGACAAGTTTTACTTTCTGTTCATACTTGAAATGCTTTTCGCCAGCCTGCACAGGAATTTCCACCACAACATTTTCGCCTTTCTGTATGTCAGAATAAAGGTTATAGCTTCGTCTGGCTAAGACCCTGCGGTTATTTTTATCTCTTTCAAAGACTGGCTCGCTTTCGCCTGCAAATTCAAGAGTTCCAAAAGACTGTGTCATATCTGGCACGACATATTTCATTTCCATATTGTTTTACCTCGTTTCTTTCTATATTTGATAAGTTTTTTAATTGTGATTTCTTATTCTGGCGGTTTGGGAAGTACCAGCAATCCCCCAGATAGTAAAGGGTAAAATCAATGCTTACGCACCCTTGACTATCCGTGTTCTTGCAGGTTGTAGGCAGACAAGCCAGAATAAGCAAAAATCTGCCGTTTGACAGCTTCGGCGGAGAGCGTGATTTTTCTTTCCTCATACCGTTACCGCCTTATGATTTCTTCATTTTACGGCGTTTGTAAAGATATGTTCCAGCCAGTCCACCAGCAGACGCAAGCAACATCACGATAAATGCCATTACATTTGTACTGTCGCCCGTTTTGGGACTGTCGCTAGGTCTGCTAGGCTTTTCTGGTGTCGGTGGTGTTTCGGGTTTCTCTGGTTCTTCTGGCTTTTCCTTAAAGGTAATCGTCTGTCCCTTATCCTCAATATTCTTATGTTCGGTAACTTTCTTCGGTTCGTCTGGATTGCTTAAATCGTACAATTCCTCAAAAGTTACAAGCTGTTTGCTGTCAAGAGAAGTAGCGTCAAAGGTAAAGGCAACTTCCACTTTCATAGCTTCGCTGTCAGCGGTAAAGGTATAATCACTTTCCACACGCTTTCCATTGATAAGAAGTTCTGCATTTTCTTCTTTCAACATCTGCCAGCCCACAAGTTTGTACTGTGTACCGATTTCTAAGCCCTCTAAGGTTACAGTATCAATGATTGTTACCTCTTTTCCTGCTTCAATTTCTTTATTGCCGTCCTTATCGGTAGCAGTCGTATGAATTTTGATGATACGCTCTGTGATAAGTACCGTTTGCCCGTCGTCCTCAATGTCTTTATGTTCTGCAACTTTCACGGGTTCGTCTGGATTGCTGAAATCATACAATTCTTCAAAGGTAACAAGGTTCTTGCCACCTAAGGCAGACGCATTGAATGTATAGGAAATTTCCACTTTCATTTCCTCATCATCAGCGACAAAGGTATAATCGTTTTCTACACGTTTCCCGTCAATGATAAGCTCGGTGTTTTCTTCCTTTAACATCTGCCAGCCTTTGAGCTGATATTTTGTGCCTTTTGTAAGTCCGTCCAATTTTACAGTATCAACAATCGTAACCTCTTTTCCTGCAAGGATAGTCTTTTCGCCGTCTTTGCTGGTCGCTGTGGTATGGATAGAAATTTCTTTTTCGTATTCATCAGTCAAAGTCCCTAAATCAATCACAAGGTTATTTCTTGATACCACGATTTCAAAAGGTGGGATAAGTTCAAAGCCTTTGTTACTATCAGAGCGTAATTCTTCAATGATGTAGGTATCATAAGGTAATGCACCTTTGCTGTCGTCTGGTTCAGAAGTCCCAAACCATACACCGTCCTCGCTGGTCTTGCCTGCGTTGGTATTGTGCTTATGAGAAGCCCATTCAGAAGAAGTGGAGAATTGCCCGTTATCATCAGTTACCACTACATGATTTTCGCCCGTTGTCTTGCTTGTGATCCTAAAGGGAACATCAGCAAGACGCTTGTGTGTACCTGCACCGATTTTCACGCCCTCAATATCTCCACGCTTAATCTGATTGTAGATAGAATGGGCTTTGTCGGTTAAGTCCACGATTTTTCCATTTTCTGTGATTGTAAAATCAATCGGTTTTGCACCGTCTGTCAAATATCCGTTTGGAGCTTCACTTTCAACGATACGGAATTTTCCATAAGGTAAGAGGTCAGCAGAAGTAGAAGCGACACCCTCAATATCTGTACGAATTGTCTTTACCACTTCATTTCTCTTGTATAGCTTACCTTCAACTAATACCGCATTATCATTTAAGGAAATGATGTCAAAGGCAGTATCTTTCAAAGTGGCACTTCCTTGTGGCTTTGTATCGCCCGTTTCTAAATCTCGTTTCTGAATTTTCACACCGCCACGGATAACTTTGTCTGATACGGAAAACTGGTTACTTCCAGATAATACGGCAAGGTCGCCGCCCTCGGTAATCTGTGTTACATATAAGCCTTTTATCTGTTCGGACTTATCGCCAGCCTGCATATATGCACCGTCTAACAAGTAGCCGTTTGGAGCTTTTGTTTCCTCAACGGTTAGCGTCCCAAGTGGAAGAACCGCCTTGCGTCCTGCATATAGAAGCTGTCGCCAGATACCTTGTATGCGTCCGCTAATTTTGTGATGTAGTGAGCTGTCCCGTTGCTGTCTGTTTCAGCGATTGTCTTTGTAACCCATGTACGAGTAGCTTCGGCAGGGAGATTGTCTTTATTGTAGAAGCCTACATAATACTTCCATGTAAATTCCGCACCTGCTAAAGAAGCGTTCCCCTGCGGATTGTCTTTCTGTGTTTCCATATCAATCTTGAAAAGCTCAATCAAAGTGTCCGTTACTTTTGGCGTATCTGATACTTTCAAGGTTGCTGTTTCGCCAGCTTTGATTGCCAATGGATAGACTGTTTTATCCACTTTATATCCTGCTGGTGCAGATAATTCCTTGATATAAACTGTGCCAGCCGTTACCTCTACAACATCTGTATTTCCGTTTTCATCAGTCGTAAGGGTGGCAAGCTGTTTCGTACAGTCCTTATCAGCAAAGACACCATAGGTTGCACCAGAGATAGAGTAATTTCCGTTACCGTCTGTAATGCTGGTATTACTGGAAACCTTTTGCAGTTTCGTATTTCCGACATTCAGTTTCGCCCAGAATTGTCCCAATTCCTGCCCCTCGCCAGATAGATATAACCGCCACATTCATAGCGTCCTTTATTTTCTTTGACAAAGGCTTTCGCACCAGAGAAACTTCGTCCTGCGTAGCCTTTGGAATTTCATCATAAGAAGCTCGCACGTTATCACATTGCCAGCCAAGATGTACGCTTAATCTCTGCCAGACTACAAGCTGTCTTAAAAGGTAAGCGTGATTTTTGCTTATTCCACTGTGGCTGTCTGTGTACTGTTTCACATATTCGATAGATAAGGCAACGTCGCTTATCTGGTCGGCACTCATGCGTGAGCTTGCGTCAGCTCTGGTCTTATAGCCGTTCTTAAAATCTGTATTGATGTCAATACAATAGGCAGTTTCGCCCTCGACTTTCATATAGCCCTCATTGAATGTCGAACCAATAGAACCGTCATTCATTACTTTTTCAATGATACCGACACGTTCTGCACTTTCCGTCCAGTATTGCTTGCTTTCTGCATGAACGGGTGTAGTCGGTAAAGCAGTAACGACAGTTGCAAGAGCTAAGAAGCCCGTACACAATCGTTTCCATGTCTTTTTCATAAATCTAATGCTCCTTTCATTTTGGGTATAAAAATAGACGCTCATTTCTGAACGTCTACATTATTGAAAGGCTTGTCCTCTCACACATATTTTATTTTAATAGGTACAACAGTTGCCTTTCTCCTTGTATTTTCGTTGTTTTCATTACTTGCGTTATCTACAACCCCCATGTCCGCTGTCCAGGACAATACATGGATTCCTTCCTGTAACCCTTCCGCTTGATACCATTTCCTCCAGATGATTACTCATCATGATAAGTACCGCCAGCAGCAGCAATACTATTGCAAATTCTATTTTTTTCCACAAATAAAATACCTCCTGCAATTCATATATTCTACTATATGACTGCAAGAGATATTTTATCTGTTATTCTGTTTGATTAATTGACATATTTCTGGATCAGATTCCAGATATCCGAACTCTCCTGTCCAAGAGACCACTCAGCTGTACCTGCAAGCTTATATTTCTTCATGAGTTTGAGCTTTGCTTCGATTGATTTGCTGTCTTCCATCCAGATCTCATATTTGGATCCGTCTGCTTCCCATGTGGCATAGTTCTGTCCGGCCTTCTTATCCCAGGTCGTATCGACTCCGGCCTGTTTGACGATGGCCTGTGCATTATCCATGCCATATGCATCACTCTCTACGGTTGTAGAATACTGTTCCGCATCCGTTCCTTTATCACTCTTCAATTCTTCTTCCGTCTTCGGAGTCTCTTTCCACAGACGTGTAAAGAACGGAATGCCACTGATAACCTTCTCCGCCGGAACCTCTTTTAACGTCTCTGTGATTCCTTCTTTTACATAATTGTAAGAAGATACCGGACCTGCTTCAGGCGAACCTGCATAATACTCATCATATCCCATGATCACTACATAATCTGCTACAATTCCCTGCTCTTTACGGTCATACTGTGTGTTAAAGCTCTTTGGAACATAGTTGTCCACCGACAACACCAGTCCGTTCTGTCTGCATTTTACCGATAATTCACGGATAAATTCAATATAATGTTCTCCGCACTTATCGGAAATCTTTTCGAAGTCTACATTGATACCATCAACGCCGACACGGAGTGCCTCTGCGATCAGCTGCGTGATCAAAGTCTCACGTCTGGATGTATAGCTGAGCAGTTCGTAAGATTCCTGCTCCGAACTGATGCCTCCGTCAAAATCCCTGACGGTCATCCACACTTCCACATTCTGCTTATGTGCGTAACTTACATAATCTGCCGATGCGATAGAGCTGATGTTACCGTTCGTATCTGCCACATGGATCCATGTCGGAGCCAGTGTCGTAAGCCCTTTCGTCTGGGCGATCCTCTGCGCCACCGCATTGTTCGCATCCTGGTTCGTCACATTATGCCATGCCATATTGATCGTGTAATCTTTGCTGATATTAGAATAATCCTGCTCTTCAAACTTTCTGGTAATATTCTTCTTTTCTTCGTTCTTCAGAGTCTTGTTCTTTACATATCCGATCACACCATCTGCTGTGCGTACCTTTTTCCAGTTCTGTTCACTCTCAACGACTGTTACTTCATCTTTTTTCTTAAGTTCTGCCAGCACAGGGCTCTTTACTCCGCCCTGATAACGCACCTGTGTATTCTTTTTCACAGTTGCAACATCCGTTTTTCCCCATTTTGTCCTGATCATAACATGATCCGGATTATTTGACACTTCATAATCAATATTCGTGTACTGCTGGACAAAATCCAATGCAATATATGCTGTGTTTCCTTCTGTTTTTAAAATAACGTAATCTTCGCTTTTCTTTTTTTTGGATATAGAGTAATCCTTACTGCCGACATCTACCGATATCATATCTTCCGGGAGCATATACAACAGAACATTTTCATTCGGATCCCAGTAGAACCGGCTGTTGATATAATCTCTTACAATATTATATGCAACATATACTTTTCCACCTGCCAGTTTTCCTTCTGCCTCCACGACTTTATTATCCACCGTGATACCAACCTGTCCATCCTTTTCTATCCCATAATATTTCTTCATATCATATTGTTCTTTTGATGGGCTGTAACGTTTCCACAAAATGATTCCTGCAATTGCTGCAATGATTAATATGATCAACAGGACAAATCGTATCATGCGTTGTCTTTTTCTTCTCCGCCGCATACGCGCACGCTCCGCCGGAGTTCTCTGTCTTCTTGGCGGATGATTGTCTGACGGTCTTCTTTCCTGTGATTTTCCATATGTTCTTCGGTTTTCATATGTGCGGCTACTTCTTCCTCTGTCTTCCATGCTGCACCTCCTACAGGTCACATTATAACAAAACGTAAGATACACGTCATTATATTTCGACATTTTCCTTAAAACTTTCGTCTTAATCTGCGGGGTATTTACATATTTTTCCTGATTAAATTGCTATATTCTGAAACCACAACTCTTTTACATCACCTTTGTCATTGAGCACATAATCTCTCATATATGCCTGATTTTCACACATCGTATGTGCCTGTACAATCTGCATGGGGCTGGCTGGTATTCCATTGATCCTGAGGCTTATATTTTTCTTTTCATAGCCTGTCAGTTCCTGGAACATATTCTTCCATTCGTCATTGTCCCCCATGTTCCTTCCTCCTTTTTACCGGATGATAACTATGGATGTTGCGCATATCTGCAGCGAAGGAGATGCCCGTGATACAATGCTGTTTTTATGCAGCAACAAATTATGTTTCAACTGGAAATAGTCCCCGGCAATTAAATATTTTTCATATTATGTCAAAATTATACTGTGAAATGTCTGCCTGAAACGGCTGTGTAATCTGATTTGCTTTTGATAGATCCATCCCACCCGGAACGTGGAATTGAAATATAAATGCCTGGTACGGCGTTCTGTTCCGTCCCCAAAATTAAAATTCAAGAAATTCTCCCTTATTGGTTCTAACAACATAGTTATCAGGGAAACTATCTTCCAGTAGCGTCATTATATCTGATAAAATTGAAGAATCAAGTCTTTTTTATTTATTATTCCGTTTGTTTAT
>ENA-OQDF01000736-OQDF01000736.1-human-gut-metagenome-genome-assembly--contig:-NODE-736-length-13648-cov-1.959470_pt1 | contig 13648 bp, 24 predicted proteins | sample MGYA00242769_ERZ504597 | MGnify/ENA primary metagenome ERZ504597 (study PRJEB26092, sample SAMD00036305) | human gut metagenome | host: Homo sapiens | study: EMG produced TPA metagenomics assembly of...
GTTCGAGCCACTCGGGGAGTTTAAAGATCTTGCTAAAATGCAAGATCTTTTTATAACTTTATTCTAAAAAATTTAGAAAATGAAGATAAGAGTCAAAAAAGGATTTTATATATAAAAAAGCTTGCCAAATGTACACTTTTATGATATGATTAAAATCGCTGTTGAGGATATCAGCAGCATTTTGGCCCCGTGGTCAAGCGGTTAAGACATCGCCCTTTCACGGCGGTAACACGGGTTCGATTCCCGTCGGGGTCATTCAATGCCGATGTGGCTCAATTGGCAGAGCAGCTGATTTGTAATCAGCAGGTTATCGGTTCGAGTCCGATCATCGGCTTTGTTCCTGAGGGAACACTAATCAATTTGGACCTTTAGCTCAGTTGGTTAGAGCAACCGGCTCATAACCGGTCGGTCCTGGGTTCGAGTCCCCGAAGGTCCACTTTGCTAGACTGCTTGGAATAGTAGGGGCAGCGAAGCTTATAATTTAATATTTGGCCCAGTGGCTCAGTTGGTTAGAGCGTCGCCCTGTCACGGCGAAGGTCGAGAGTTCGAGTCTCTTCTGGGTCGTTCAAGATGATTAACATCTTGACAAATGCCGCAGTGGCGGAACTGGCAGACGCCCGGGACTTAAAATCCCGTGGGTAGTGATACCCGTACCGGTTCGATTCGGTCTGCGGCATTAGTGAAAAGTAGGAGAAACGTTGAATTTACAGCGTTTCTCTTATTTTTTTAAAAGGAATATAATTTGATATGCATAGGAGATAAAATGGGGTATAATAAAGTGAATTACGATATAATGAGTGTTAGCGAGCAGGAGAAAGCATCGCTTTTTCAGTGCGAGCGGCGAATGGCGATCATGATCGCTGCAAAGCAGCTTCAGACACCGGAGGTGTCGATCATGATATAATGATGATAAAAAGAACAGACGGGTACAATAAGTAATTCAAGACTCTGATATATTTCTTAGGTATAATTTTTGAGGAATAAATATGATATATGCCAGTAGATACAAATCCCCGATTGGTAATATCCTTTTAGCTTCTGATGAAGAAGGACTTACTGGTTTGTGGTTCGAAGGACAGAAATATTTTGCAAATACACTTCCAGATGAAAGAATTTTACAGGAAACGGAGATTCTCAGAGAAGCAAAAAAATGGTTGGATTTGTATTTTACCGGAGAAGAACCCCCATTTACGCCACCTCTGCATCCAGCAGGATCAACATTCAGACAGGCAGTGTGGCAGCTCCTATTGCAGATTCCTTATGGGCAGACGATCACATATGGAGAGATTGCTCGCCGGATGGCTGAAGTGAAAAAAGTTCCCCGTATGTCTGCCCAGCAGTCGGAGGAGCCGTTGGACATAATGAGATTTCCATTATTATTCCATGTCATCGTGTAGTAGGTACAAACGGAAGTCTGACAGGATATGGAGGTGGAATTGATAAAAAAATTTCACTGCTTAATCTGGAACATGCAGATATGAGCCATCTATTATTCCAAAGAAAGGAACTGCGTTGTAGAAGATATTGTATGATATTTTGTTATGTATAATAAAGAATAGTTTTTATGTGAGAATAGTTTTTGTGACAATTTTTGTTTGACTTTTCACTAAAAAGAAAATATAATGATTTTTGAACGAGTAGCAGATTAGCGTAAATCCAGTTTTGCTACTCGTTTTTTGTGCAACTGATGTCGCACATTATTAAAATATATAATATCATCGAAAGTGTGTAGCTTATCAGCGTAAGTCCGGCTTATCAGATAAGTTCACACTTTTTTATGCAGAAAAGGAGGATTTAGTTAAGATGGCTGAAGGTAACAAAATGAGAGAAATGTCGGTAAATAAGCTCATGGTACAGATGGGAATACCGATGATCTTATCAATGGCATTGCAGGCTGTTTACAATATTGTAGACAGTGCGTTTGTAGGAAACATGAGAAGAGGAAGTGAGGCTGCACTTAATGCACTTACACTTGTGTTCCCTGTTCAGATGCTAATGGTGGCGGTTGGAATTGGAACTGGTGTGGGGACTAATGCACTTCTTGCGAGAACCTGGGACAGGGAAATGAGAAAAAGGCTGCAAAAGTTGCAGGAAACAGCTTATTTTTAGGAATAATCATTTATGCAATATGCTTGTTATTTGGAATTTTTGGAGTAAAAGCATACATCTCATCACAGACAGTTGATCCGGAGGTTGTTTCAATGGGAACGAGCTATCTGAGAATATGTTGTATCATTTCATTTGGAATTATTTCCTTCTCATTATTTGAAAAACTGCTACAGGCAACCGGACGTTCTCTTTATTCAACAATTGGTCAGGTTGTGGGAGCAGTGATAAATATTATTCTTGATCCAATTATGATCTATGGAATAGGACCGATTCCTGAAATGGGAGTGGAAGGTGCTGCGTATGCAACGGTAATCGGGCAGGTGGTGTCCGCGGTATTGTTGTTTGTATTCCATATAAAGATGAATAAAGAATTTGAGCATAATGTAAAGTATATGAAACCGGATGGTGGAATTATCCGGGAAATCTATGCCATCGGACTTCCGGCAATTATTGCACAGGCACTTATGTCTATTATGGTTTATGCAATGAATCTGATATTGAAGTTCAGTCCATCGGCACAGACAGCCTATGGGTTGTTCTATAAAGTGCAGCAGTTTGTATTATTCCTTGCCTTTGGGCTGAGAGATGCGATTACACCGATTATTGCTTTTGCATATGGAATGCACAGCAAAAAGAGAGTTCAGGATGGAATTATGTATGGATTGATCTATACGATTGTACTTATGATTGTTGGTGTAGCGATTACAGAAATTTTCCCGGGGGCTTTCGCTACTTTATTTAATGCAGGACAGTCCAGAGAATATTTTATCGGAGCCATGAGAATTATCTCTGTCAGCTTTATTTTTGCCGGAATTAATGTAGCATATCAGGGAATTTATCAGGCATTGGATGGTGGTATAGAATCGCTGGTGATTTCATTACTCAGACAGTTAATAGTCATATTACCACTGGCGGGCATTTTCTCCACTTTTGTCAGAAACGGACAGATGGGGATTTCATTGATCTGGTGGGCATTCCCAATTACTGAGCTTATTGCTTGTCTGGTGGGATATGTATTTTTAAAGAAAATCCGAAAGAACAAAGTGGAAAGATTAAGTTAAGGAGGAGACAGTTATGGCAAAGAGAATTATTACAATCAGCAGGGAATTCGGAAGTGGTGGCCGTTTTATTGGTGAAGAAGTGGCAAAAAAGCTTGGTATTGCTATTATGATAAAGAAATGATCGGACAGATTGCAGAACAGGCAGGGTTATCATCGGCGTATGTTCGGGAAAATGCTGAGTTATCTCCGAAGAAGGATGGTTTGCGTATGCTTTTTCTGGTCGTGATATTACGGGAAAATCAGTAGAAGATATGGTGTATGAAGCACAAAGAAAAGTAATTATGGAAATCGCTGAAAAAGAAAACTGCGTAATCGTAGGGCGAAATGCAGATTTCATTTTAAAGGACAGAAAAGATGTATTAAATGTTTTTATACATGGAAGCATACCGGAAAAAGTCCGGCGTATCTGCAGCTTATATAATGTTACAGAAGTGGATGCTATAAAAATGATAAATGATATAGATAAAAGACGCAGAACAAACTATAATTTTTATACCGAACAGAAATGGGGAATGGCAGAGAACTATACCATGTCTTTGAACAGTTCTGTGTTAGGGTATGATCTGTGTCAGAAAATTATAATAGATTGTGCAAAATTATAAGAACAGCAGGATACTCTGCTTTCACTTATGAATAATTTTGTGTTATAATGTGTTATCAGATTTTGGGGATCGCCGCTGCCGCTGCGGTCGGTGCAAAGCGGACATCCACCGGATGTCCTGCACCTTTGTATTTCCGATATCAGAGTTCGTAAGGGCTACCGGGAGGAGGAGAAAGTTTGAAAAAGTGGACATCATTCATTTTAATATTAATTATTGCGTTGAATCTGGCAGGCTGCAGCAATCGGAATGTGAATAGAAATCTGCAAAATAAGCCTGATATTACGGGAACTGTCCTGGAAGTACAGGATAATTCTATTCTGCTTGAAATTAATAAGGAAGGGTATCCTGATGGAACGAGGTGTAAAGTATCGTTAAATGAAAAAATCGGGACAACTATGCAGAGGTATCTGTCGGTGATGAAGTTGTAGTATATTATGACGGGAAAATTGCAGAAAGTGATCCGTTGCAAATAAATACTGTATATGGTATTACATTAAAAAATTCTGTGGATTAAGTGGATATAAAAATGAAAAAAATTTGTTGACATATTTTTTATTGTGATATACTTTGAAAGTCAAAGTATTTAAGACTCAAATTATTTTGAAAGAGTTGGAGAAAAAAATGATTGGAAAAATATGTGGAACAGGATCATATCTGCCGGACTATATCATAGATAATTTTAAATTGGCAGAATCTGTAGACACCAGTGATGAATGGATTCAGGAGCGGACAGGAATCAGGCAGCGTCATATAGCAAAGAAAGAGACCACGTCTTATATGGCTTCAATGGCGGCTCTGAAGGCTTTGGAAAATGCCGGGACAGAACCGGAGGAGATTGATATGATCCTTGTGGCAACTTCCTCATCAGAAACGGTTTATCCATGTACGGCATGTGAAGTCCAAAAAATGACCGGTGCAGTCAATGCAGTGGGATATGATGTGAATGCGGCATGTTCTGGATTTGTGATTGCCTTTCATACAGCACAGGCGTATATCCATTCCGGTATATGCAGAACGGTGCTGGTCATTGGGGCAGAACGGATGAGCAGGATGGTTGACTGGTCGGATCGGGGAACGTGTATCTTATTTGGAGATGGAGCGGGGGCAGTTGTGGTAAAAGCAGAAGAGAAGGGGTATTGCCATATGGCAGCACATTCTGACGGGACAAAGGGCGAAGCTCTTGTGGGAAGCACAAAGTCGTTCCTTAAAATGAATGGTCAGGAAGTCTTTAAATTGCAGTACGCAAAGTGCCGGAATTGATTTTAGAACTTACCGGGGAGGCCGGGATCAGGCCGGAAGAGATAGATCATATTGTGTTGCATCAGGCGAATCAAAGGATTATAGAAGCTGTTGCCAGAAGATTGAACCTGAAAGATTCAAAATTTCCGGTGAATTTGGACAAATATGCAAATACTTCGGCAGCTTCGATCCCTGTTTTGTTGGATGAAATGAACCGGATGAAAATTTTAAAGCAAGGGCAGAGCATGCTTTGGCAGGATTCGGTGCGGGACTGACCTGGGCAGGGTGCTTATTTGAATGGTAGTCAGGAAAAGGATACTTTTCCTTATTACATAGAAAAAATGAAAAGAAAAGAGAGGAAATAAAAATGTTAGAGCAGATTAAGGAAATTGTAGCAGAGTCATTAAATGTGGAGGCAGATACACTTACAACAGATACTTCATTCAAGGAGGATCTTGGAGCAGATTCACTGGATCTTTTTGAGCTGGTTATGGCGTTTGAAGAAGCATTTGAAATTGAAATACCGAGTGAAGATCTGGAAGAAATCAAACGGTCGGAGACGTGGTTTCTTATGTAGAAAGTCACAAATAAGAAAGAGGAATTCAAAATGAAGACATCAATAACAAAACTGCTTGGAATTGAATATCCCATTATACAGGGAGGCATGGCATGGGTTGCAGAATATCATTTGGCTGCGGCTGTATCGGAGGCAGGGGGACTTGGTCTGATCGGGGCAGCAAATGCTCCTGCTGAATGGGTACGGGAACAGATACAGAAGGTAAAAGAGCTTACGAAGAAGCCTTTTGGTGTGAATATTATGTTGATGAGTCCTCATGCAGATGAAGTAGCAAAAGTAATTGTTGAAGAAGCTGTGCCGGTGGTGACAACCGGTGCAGGATCTCCGGAAAAATATATGAAAATGTGGAAAGCAGCCGGAGTGAAAGTGATTCCGGTAGTTGCATCGGTTGCCCTCGCAAAGAGAATGGAACGGTGTGGAGCAGATGCTGTTGTTGCAGAGGGAACGGAGGCAGGAGGCCATATCGGAGAAAATACAACGATGGTTCTTGTTCCACAAGTTGCGGATGCAGTTCAGATTCCGGTTATTGCAGCTGGTGGGATTGCAGATGGAAGAGGTGTTGCAGCGGTATTCATGCTGGGAGCGAAGGGAGTTCAGTTGGGAACCCGCTTTGTTGCAACAGAAGAAGCACAGGTACATGAAAATTACAAGAACTGTATTCTGAAAGCAAGGGATATTGATTCCAGGGTTACGGGACGTTCTACCGGACATCCGGTACGAGCCTCCGCAATCAGATGACAAAGACATATTTACAGAAAGAGCAGGAAGGTGCTGCGTTTGAAGAGCTGGAGTTACTGACGCTTGGTGGACTGAAAAAAGTGGTTGTTGATGGGGATGTTCAAAATGGAAGTGTCATGGCAGGTCAGATCGCAGGGATGATTAAAGAAAAAATGTCCTGCAAAGAGGTAATCGAAAAGCTGGTGCAGGAGACAGATGCATTGCTTGGAGGAACAGAAATTTATGAGTAAGTTGCATTTATTTTCCCCGGACAGGCGTACAGAAAGCGGGGATGGGAAAAGATTTTTATGACCAGTACAAAACGGCTGCGAAGGTTTTTGACCAGGCAACCGAATTGCTTGGCATCGACATGAAAAAGCTTTGTTTTGAAGAAAATGACAGATTGGATCAGACAGAATATACACAGGCAGCACTCGTGACAGTCTGCATGGCGATGGAGCGTGTTGCTGAGGAAGAAGGTCTTGTGGCAGATGTCACAGCAGGACTGAGTCTGGGTGAATATTGTGCGATCGTAACAGCCGGAGGAATGAAGCTGAAGGATGCAATCCGAATCACAAGAAAAAGAGGACTTCTGATGCAGAATGCAATTCCGGATGGACAAGGTGCAATGGCGGCAGTGTTAGGTCTTTCAGGAGAAATCGTCGAAAAGACGGTGGCATCGATGGAAGGTGTGAGTGTTGCAAATTATAACTGTCCCGGACAAATCGTGATTACCGGTTGGAACGATGCGGTGGAAAAGGCAGCAGAACGGCTGAAAGCAGCAGGAGCAAAAAGAATTCTTCCGTTGAAAGTCAGTGGGCCATTCCATTCTCCATTATTAAAAGAAGCAGGAAAAGAGCTGGGAGAAGAATTGAAAAGTGTGGAACTCTCAGAATTACAAATCCCCTATGTGACAAATGTTACAGCAGAATATGTCTCAGAAATCGATCAGACAAAAGACCTTCTTGCAAAGCAGGTGGCGGCATCGGTCAGATGGCAGCAGAGTATAGAAAAAATGCTCAGTCAGGGTGTAGATACTTTTATAGAGATCGGTCCGGGAAGAACACTGACCGGATTTATGAGAAAGATCAGCAGAGAAGTTCGGACATACAATATCAGTACAGTCGAAGATCTGAAAAAGGTGGTAAATGAGTTATGCAAAATACATTGACAGGAAAAGTTGCATTAGTGACAGGAGCCTCCCGGGGAATTGGAAGAGCGATTGCTTTGAAGCTGGCAGCAGAGGGGGCAGCAGTTGTGATCAATTACCATGGTTCAATGGAGAAAGCAAAGGAAGTGAAAGCAGAAATTGAATCTGACGGAGGGATTGCAGAGATCATGCAGTGTAATGTAGCAGATTATCAGGCCACAGAAGCAATGATCAGAAAAGTAACGGATGACTTGGAAGACTGGATATTCTGGTCAATAACGCAGGAATCACGAGAGATGGTCTGCTGATGAAAATGTCAGAAGAAGATTACGATACAGTCCTCGATACCAATCTGAAAGGGACATTCCATTGTATCCGGTTTGCTGCAAGGCAGATGCTCAGACAAAGAGGCGGAAGAATTATCAATCTGTCATCAGTTTCAGGAATCCTTGGGAATGCAGGACAGGCAAATTACTCGGCATCCAAAGCAGGCGTGATAGGACTGACCAAAAGTGCTGCAAGAGAACTTGCATCCAGAGGAATTACTGTCAATGCAGTCGCTCCGGGATTTATTGAGACAGAAATGACAGCAGTTCTTTCGGAAAAAGTCAGGGAATCCGCTGTGGCACAGATCCCGATGGGATCCTTTGGAACAGCGGAAGATGTTGCAGAAGCAGTCGCATTTCTTGCATCTGATTCTGCCCGGTATATAACAGGACAGACGATCCATGTCGACGGTGGCATGGCAATGTAGAAGGAGGCAGGAAAAGAAATGAAACGCAGAGTAGTTATAACAGGAATGGGTGCAGTGACACCGATCGGGAATACCATAGAGGAATTTTGGGATGGAATCCGGTCAGGAAAATCAGGAATCGCTCCCATCACACATTTGATGCATCAGAATATAAGTAAAACTTGCAGCAGAAGTAAAGAATTTTGTCGCAAAAGAACGAATGGACTTTAAAGCGGCAAAAAGAATGGAATCTTTTTCCCAGTATGCAGTGGCGGCAGCAAAAGAAGCATTTGAAGATGCAGGACTGGATATGGCAGAGGAAGATCCCTACCGTATCGGGACAATCATTGGCTCAGGAATTGGTGGCTGGAGTGTCATGAAAAAATTATAAAAAACTGCAGGAGCGTGGTCCAGGACGCGTGAATCCATTGATGATTCCGTTAATGATCTCCAATATGGCAGCAGGAAATGTATCAATCCAGCTTGGACTGAAAGGAAAATGTACAGATGTAGTGACTGCCTGTGCTTCAGGGGCAAACAGCATCGGAGATGCTATGCGGGCAATCCAGTATGGAGATCTTGATGTCTGCGTGGCGGGAGGAACAGAAGCAAGTATCTGTCCTTCCGGTGTAGCGGGATTTACAGCTTTGACAGCATTGTCCTGTAATCCGGATCCGGCATCAGCATCCCGGCCATTTGATAAAGACAGGGATGGATTTGTGATCGGAGAGGGAGCCGGAATTGTTGTATTGGAGGAACTGGAGCATGCCAAGGCGAGAGGTGCCAGAATCTATGCGGAGATGGCAGGATACGGATCAACCGGTGATGCCTATCATATTACTTCCCCTGCAGAAGACGGATCCGGAGCAGGCATGGCGATGAAGTTTGCCATGAAAGAAGCAGGAATACAGCCAGAGCAGGTTGACTATATTAATGCACACGGAACAAGTACGCATCATAATGATCTGTTCGAGTCAAGAGCGATCCGTTATGCACTGGGAAAGGCGGCAGAAACGGTAGTGATTAATTCTACCAAATCAATGGTCGGCCATATGCTGGGTGCAGCCGGTGCTGTTGAGGTGATTGTATGTGTAAAGAGTATTGAGGATCAGTTTATCCATCAGACCATAGGGACAGAGCATATAGATCCAGAATGTGGACTGAATTATGCAGTTGGTTCTCCGGTGGAAAAGAAAATTGATTATGCAATGTCAAATTCCCTGGGATTTGGCGGTCATAATGTGTCACTGATCGTAAAACGCTATGAGGAGTAGAGCATGAGTATGAAAATGGAAGAACTGCTGCAGTTGATCGATGCAGTATCAGAGTCGGACCTTACAGAGCTTGAATATAAAGATGAAAATGCAGAAATTTCTTTGAAAAAGAAACCACAGCCAATTCAGTCTGGACAGCAGATAGAAGAGGTGTCATGTACGGAAGAAATTGTGCAGCAGAAAGCCGCATTAAATAAAAATGAAGCAGACGGACCGGAGCAGAAAAAGGGAAAAATTGTGACAGCACCACTGGTAGGAACGTTCTATGCTGCTCCGGCAGAAGATGAAGAACCATTTGTGAAAGTCGGGGAGCGAGTGGAAAAAGGTCAGATCGTAGCGATCATTGAGGCGATGAAACTGATGAATGAGATTGAATCAGATTTTGCAGGAACAGTGACAGAAGTTTTTGTAGAGAATGGTCAGTCCGTAGAATATGGACAGCCACTTTTTGCAGTTGGATAACAGGAAAGGTCAGGACAGAACGATGCACAGTTTAAATACAGAACAGATTCAGCAGATTATTCCACACAGACATCCATTTCTTCTGATCGATCAGATTGAGGATTACGTGCCTGGAGAATATGCCGTGGGATACAAGGGTGTTTCCTATCATGAAGATTTCTTCCGGGGGCATTTCCCACAGAAAGCAGTGATGCCGGGTGTGCTGATTTTAGAGGCACTGGCACAGACCGGTGCAGTTGCGATTCTAAGTCTGCCGGAAAATCGTGGAAAGATTGCATTTTTCGGAGGCGTTCAGAAGTGCCGGTTTAAGGGAATGGTTTTGCCGGGAGACAGGCTGCGTCTGGAAACGAGGATCATCAAAAGAAAAGGTCCGGTCGGGTCGGTGAAGCGACAGCATCAGTAGATGGAAAGACGGTAGTGACAGCAGAGCTTACCTTTATGGTAGGCGAATAGCTTTAGCATTAGTAAGTTTCAGATGGGAGAGTAAGATATGATCGAAAAGATACTGATTGCCAACAGAGGTGAAATTGCGGTAAGGATCATCCGGGCGTGCAGAGAGATGGGAATCCGTACCGTTGCAGTATATTCAGAGGCAGACAGGGATGCTCTGCATACACAGCTTGCGGATGAAGCAGTATGTATAGGTCCGGCACCTTCCACAGACAGTTATCTGAATATGCAGAACATCATCAGTGCGACGCTGGTATCCGGTGCGGATGCAATCCATCCGGGATTTGGATTCCTTTCAGAGAACAGCCGGTTTGCCCGGTTGTGCGAGCAGTGTAATATTGTCTATATCGGACCACCATCGGACGTGATCAGCCGGCTCGGAAATAAATCCGAGGCAAGGAATACCATGATAAAAGCAGGAGTTCCGGTCATTCCTGGAAGTAAAGAGGCAGTTTATGATGTGAAGGAAGGAGCAAAGATCGCAAAAAAATCGGTTATCCGGTTATTATCAAGGCAGCACTCGGTGGTGGCGGAAAGGGAATGCGTGTGGCACAGAACCCGGAAGAATTTGAGCAGAGTTTCCAGACAGCACGGAAAGAAGCCGGGATCGCTTTTGGAGATGAAACGATGTATATTGAACATTTTGTAAAGCATCCGAGGCACATCGAGTTTCAGATTCTTGCAGACAACTATGGGAATGTAATCCATTTAGGAGAACGTGACTGTTCTATCCAGAGAAACCATCAGAAAATGATCGAAGAATCTCCATCGGTTGCACTGAGTGCCGGTCTGCGTAAGAAAATGGGAGAGGCAGCTGTCCGGGCTGCAAAGGCAGCAGGCTACAGGAATGCCGGTACGATCGAATTTCTTCTTGAAAAGAGCGGAGCATTTTATTTTATGGAAATGAATACCAGGATTCAGGTGGAGCATCCGGTCACGGAATGGGTGACGGGGGTGGATCTGATTAAAGAGCAGATCAGGATTGCAGATGGTCAGAAACTTGGCATGAAGCAGAAAGAAGTGCGTATCAGCGGACATGCCATTGAGTGCAGGATCAATGCAGAAAATCCGATGAAGAATTTCAGACCATCACCAGGCACGATCACAGATGTGCATTTCCCGGGAGGGGAAGGAATCCGTGTAGATACTGCGGTTTATACAGGTTATCAGGTACCGCCCTGTTATGATTCTATGCTGGCAAAGCTGATCGTTCATGGAGACAGCAGGGAAGAAGCAATCCATAAAATGAAAAGTGCATTAGGAGAAGTAATCATCAAAGGTGTTGAAACGAATATAGATTATCAGTATTCGATCTTAAATCACCCTGATTTTATTTCAGGAAATATTGATGTGGAATTTGTTACAGAGGCAAAAGGACTTTTGGCATAAAGAAGCAGGATTTTCGTGATGCAGGGATGGAAGAAGGGAGTAAAATGAGACTTCAGAATATGTTTAAAAAGACAGGGGAAAGAGAGAATCCTGTACGAAAGGGGCGTTTAAGAAGAAGACCGGAAGCACCGGAAGGACTTTTGAAAAAATGCAATAAATGTGGTGCGGCAATCCTGTCGGAAGAAGTGATCAATGGAGCATATATTTGCCCGAAATGTCATGGGTATTTCAGAGTTCCTGCATACAAAAGGATTGAGATGATCGCAGATGAAGGAAGTTTTGAAGAGTGGGATATGGATCTGGATGGAATGGACGGTCCGCCTGACCCGCTGCAATTTAAAGGATATTCTGAAAAGATAAAGAAACTCAGGGAACAGACGGGATTAAAAGAAGCTGTTGTGACCGGGCGTGTAAAAATCAACGGAAAGCAGGCAGTGATCGGAGTCTGTGACGGGCGTTTTATGATGGCAAGCATGGGGTATGCAGTCGGCGAGAAGATCACCCGGCGGTGGAACGTGCCACAAATGAAAACCTTCCTGTGATCTTATTTACCTGTTCCGGTGGAGCGAGAATGCAGGAAGGGATTATTTCGCTGATGCAGATGGAAAAGACTTCAGCGGCATTAAACGTCATAGCGATGCAGGACTGTTATATGTGACGGTACTGACAGATCCGACGACAGGCGGCGTGACAGCCAGCTTTGCCATGTTGGGAGATATTATAATAGCAGAACCACAGGCATTGATTGGGTTTGCAGGCCCGCGGGTGATCGAGCAGACGATTGGGGAGAAACTGCCGGAAGGATTTCAACGGGCAGAATTTCTTTTGGAACATGGATTTGTAGATCAGATTGTAAAGCGGGAAAATATGAAGCCGGTTTTGGGAAGGATCCTGAAAATGCATGATCATGTCCACCCGGATTGCAGAAAGGGAAAAGAGATCAGAAAATCCGACAGAACAGAACCGGTCCAAAAGGCAGGAATGACAGAAAAAAAGCAGGAAAGAAAGCAGCAGAACAGGAACCATGGTCTGAAAAATCTCTTACGGCATGGGAGCGGGTCTGCCGATCTCGTTCAAAAGAGCGTCCGGTCGGCAAGGATTATATTGACATTTTGTTTGAAGATTTTGTAGAATTACATGGAGATAGATATTACAGAGATGATCCGGCGATCATTGGAGGAATTGCATATTTTCAGGGAATCTGTGTGACGGTGATCGCACAGGCAAAAGGCAGGACGACAAAAGAAAATCTGGAACGAATTTTGCCATGCCTTCCCCGGAAGGGTACAGAAAAGCACGGCGGCTGATGAAGCAGGCAGAAAAATTCCATCGTCCGGTCATCAATTTTGTAGATACTCCGGGTGCATTTTGCGGAATGGAGGCGGAAGAACGCGGGCAAGGAGAAGCAATCGCAAGAAATTTATTTGAATTGTCTGGATTGAAAAGTGCCGGTACTTTCTGTTGTGATCGGTGAAGGCGGAAGTGGTGGTGCATTGGCACTGGCGGTGGCAGATGAAGTGTGGATGCTGGAGAACAGTGTCTATTCTGTCCTTTCGCCGGAAGGGTTTGCAAGCATTTTATGGAAGGACAGCAGCCGGTCGGCTGAAGCAGCAAAGATGATGAAACTGACAGCAGCCGATCTGAAGAAACTGGGGGTGATCGAGAGAGTATTCCCGGAACCACAAAACTTCAGTGTTTTGACGATGAAACCAACTGCAGAACTGCTGCGGGCAGGTCTGGCAGAGTTTCTGACAAAATACCAGAAGCTGGAAACGAAAGACTTGCTGGAAGGAAGATATGAGCGTTTCAGAAAGCTGTAGCGGACAGGATGGGGCGAGCGTTTCAGAAAGCTGTAGCGGACAGGATGGGGCGAGCGTTTCGGAAA